>Ga0247608_10003644_pt1 | contig 17806 bp, 14 predicted proteins | sample 176DNAGHGlowgp2_FD_193490 | JGI IMG/M metagenome (GOLD analysis project Ga0247608, IMG submission 193490) | Sheep rumen microbial communities from Palmerston North, Manawatu-Wanganui, New Zealand - 1766 DNA GHGlow gp2 | ecosystem: Host-associated > Mammals > Digestive system > Stomach > Rumen ... | reverse complement strand
CGACATGATCGGCCGCCTGTTAGACAACTACCTGCACAAGCATCCCGATGTGGCCGATGTGATTCTGAAAAAGATACAAGAGGCTGAGAAAGAGCGCATTGCCATCTCCAATCTAAAAAAGCAGACTAAGGAAATCCAGAAGAAGGTGAGTCTGCACAACAAGAAGCTGCGCGATTGTAAATACCATTTCAACTCCAACGACTCACGCGGTTTGGAGTCGATGATTTTCATCACCGAGGGTGACTCGGCATCCGGTTCCATCACGCAGTCACGCGACGCGAACACGCAGGCGGTCTTCAGTCTGAAGGGCAAGCCGGCCAACATCATCAAGTCGAAGAGCGCCATCTACTCCAACGAGGAGCTGAGTCTGCTGCAGGCCGCGCTCAACATCGAGGATGGCGTCGATGGGTTGCGCTACAACAACATCATCATCGCCACCGATGCCGATGTCGATGGCATGCACATCCGGCTGCTGCTGATGGCCTTCTTCCTGAAATACTTCCCCGATGTCGTTCGCACGGGCCACGTCTTCGTGCTGCAGACACCGCTCTTCCGCGTGCGCAACAAACAGAAGACTGTCTATTGCTACTCCGAGGAAGAGAAATTGCAGGCTATCAAGTCGTTAGGAAAGAAACCCGAAATCACGCGATTCAAAGGTCTGGGTGAGATTTCCCCGCCAGAGTTCAAGGGTTTCATCGGCAAGAACATCCGTCTGGAACCGGTGGTCCTCGATGCGAAGAGCAACATCGACGCAGTCATTGAGTACTACATGGGTAAAAACACGCCGCAACGCCAGAGCTTCATCATGGAGAACCTGCGCGAGGAGATCGACAACTTCTCGGAAGAATCATAACCTCATGACGGTTCAGCGTCAATGACAATCAAGATACTATGAAAGGACGTAACGACAAGCCACACATCGGCATTTTCGGACGTAGGAACAACGGCAAGAGTTCGCTGATCAACGCCATCACGGGACAGGAGGTCGCCATTGTGGACGCCACCGCCGGCACCACCACCGACCCCGTGCGCAAGTCCATCGAGATTTTCGGCATCGGACCATGCATCATCATCGACACTGCCGGTATCGACGACGAAGGCACCGTCGGAGCAAAACGTATCCAGAAGTCATTAGAGACGCTGAAAGTCATTGACTTAGCCATTCTCGTCATCACCGATTACGAGGTGGGCATTCCCGAACGGCAGCTGATGGAGCAATTCCGCCAATTCGAGCTCCCTTACCTCATCGTCAACAACAAATCCGACCTCGCAACCCCTCGCGAGATGGAAATTGACGGATGCAAAATCTTGAATGTCAGTACGAAAACGCATTCCGGCATTGACGAGATGCTGCAAGAGGTCGTGCGCCTTATGCCCGAATCGGCGTACCGCACGCGCTCATTGCTCGGTGACCTCAGCGGTGAGGGTGACGAAGTGCTGTTGGTGACTCCCATCGACACGGAAGCCCCCGAAGGCCGACTCATCCTCCCGCAAGTGCAGACTATCCGCGACATCCTTGACAATGAGGCGGTTGCCATCGTGCTGAAGGAGGACAAAGTAGCCACCTACCTACAAAACCACCGTGCCCCGAAATTGGTTGTCACCGACAGCCAGGCGTTCCACAAAGTGGAAAAATCCGTGCCGGAGAGCATCCCGCTGACGGGATTCAGCGTGGTGTTGGCGCACCAGAAGGGCGAGTTCGGTGCTTATCTCGAAGGTACCCCGAAGTTGCGCGACCTTCGCGACGGCGACCGCATCCTGATGTTGGAATCCTGCACGCACCTCACCTCCTGCGAGGACATCGGGCGGGTGAAGATCCCGCGCCTTATCCGCAAGTTCACGGGCAAAGAGCTACAGTTCGACTTCGTGTCGGGTCTCAACCAAATCCCTGACATCCAACAATATGCGATGGTCATCCAATGCGGGGGCTGCATGGTCACCCGCAAGCAGTTGAAGGAGCGGCTGCGTCCGGCCATCGAAGCGGGCATCCCCGTCAGCAACTACGGCATGGTTCTGGCTTACATCAACGGCATTTTCGACCGGGCGGTGTCACCGTTTGCCGCGCTATAAAATATTTTCCAGTATTTTATCGAACACAAAAAAAGGTCGCAGGATTATTCCTACGACCTTTTTTCACAGTATTCGTGTTTGGATTAGTCCACATCGGCGCGAGCCATAGCGTCTTTGTAGTACTTCTGGTTGACGAAAACGTCTTCCTTGTACGGGTTGATATGGCGTTTCTTGGATTGTCCGATGATGTAACACAACGCGATGATGTTGGTCACGAGAGCCAGTGCGCTGATGACGGTCATCATCGTCGGGTTGGCAGCCACGACAGAAGGATCGACCGTGGTGCCCACAACACCGTCAACGGCAGCCTGTCCGCCGGCAGCGTACAGTTGCTCGATGGTGGCGACACCTTCCGGATAGAGGACGGGAAGCGTAGCCCAGCTGAACCACTGTTGACCGTCTTTGAAAGTCTCTTGGAAGAGCGGGAAGACCTGGGCGAACATACACCAGATAGCCAAGGTGTTGGCGCGGTTTTGGATCCAGCCGCCGCGGTTCCACAACAGAGCGGCCACCGTCGGGGCGAGCAGCAAAGCAATACCGCAGTACCAGCTGTGCGTCGGCAGGCAGTTGTAGGTGTATGCGAAGTTCCAAATGTCGTAAATCACGATATAGACCCACGTCATGTCGGCCCAGATCATGTCTTTTTTGTCCTTGGAGGGATAGACGTTCCACCATGCGGTCATACAGAAGATGTTGATGATACCAGCCACACCGTTCATCACATTATGCCAGCCGCCATATTGCCAAACGCCTTCGGAGGTGAGCCACCATTTGTTCCAGCCCATGGCAGCGCTTTCGAAGTCGGAAACGCAGGCAATCAGGATGTTAATGGCCACGATGACGAACGGGAACGGTTTGAACCAATGCTTGGCACCGATGCCCCATTTGTATTTGATCATCATAAAGCCGATACATCCGGCGGTAGCGGCATAGAGCTTGGCGTAGTGGAACCAGCCCTGCATATAGACGTGGGTTTGGTTCTCCAACGCCCATTGCGCACCGTTGCGCACGCCCACGGCAATCGCGAGGAAGTAGGCCGTCAGGGCGACGGGGATGATCAGGAAGGTGAAGATGCCGCCGAACTTGGTGCGACGGGCGAACTCGTTGAACAAAATGAGACCCACAAGGACGACGAGCAGCATCCCCCATTGGGCCAGGGCGTTAGCCCCATAAACTTGGAAAAACATAATACTATTATTTGATTATAATATTGGTGATTATCAATGAACATAACCCGCACTGCGCGACTTCGTCGCATGTACTGGACTACCGAGCTCTTGTTCCTTCGGAACTGCTCAAGAAAGTGGTTTCTCAATAGTGGCTACTCGACGTGACTTAACAAGAGTCCACACGGCCCAGACGGCAGTAAGGACCAGTGACATGGGTACGCCGACGGTGAGCATCTCGCGGAGCATGACCGGGAAGCCACCGGTTTCGAGGGCGGTGAAGAAGGGGTACTGCCAGGTGAGCTCGCCGTTGAGGATGTGATCGACGATGAGCATCACCGTGCCGCCCCAGAGCATCTTCTCTAACGCCGGGATGTTACGCGTGAGTGCGTGTTCTGAACTTTCAATCGCTTTCGCGTTGGCTTTTCTGTAGGCGCTTGTGGCGATGGCCTGCGCCATGGGGATGATAAAGCATGACATATTCGTTACTGTTTTTGTTTTTCTTATTTGTCTTTGTCTTCCCCACACTGCGCTTCGCTTGTATGGGGTTAATTGCGCTTCGCACGTTTTGTCTCTTCGAGACTGCTCAAGGTATTATGTTTTAATATATAAGGGTTCTTCCGACCATAACTCCTAACTGCTAACTACTATCTCTCGAATCTCGACTTCGTTGCCGCGCAGCAACCAGGTATTCTCACTGTGGCAGTGGGGGCACGTCTTTCCGTGTTTCACCGTCTCGTACTCCTGTTTGCAGTCGTCGCACCAGGTGACAGCCGGGATAATGTTGCATTTCAGCTCGCAACCCTTCAGCATTTCCTCTTTGTCGGCGGCCCAGCGCCAGCAGTCGGTGAGCAGGTGCGGTACCACCGTGGAGACCTCCCCGATATCCATGACCACCGTGGAGACCCGCTCCACGTGGTTCTCCTCCGCCACCTTCTTGACGTCACGGATGATATAGAACACTATACCCAGCTCATGCATATTTGGTTAGCAGTTAGTAGTCAGCAGTTAGCAGTTGATGGTAAGTCGTTATTTCTTCGTGAAAACGATCTTCGCGGCTCGTTTGAGCATGTACGGCAAAATTCCGCTGAACTTGTCCTCGGAGGTGCGCATGATGCTAGCGTCGGGGTTGTCGCGGAAGAGGTGGATAGCGTCGAAAGCGCACTTGGTGGTACAGATGCCGCAACCGATGCAGCGGTTCTCATCAACCACCGACGCGCCGCAGCTCAGACAGCGGGACGTCTCGGTGCGCACTTGCTCCTCCGTGAGCGTGAGCGTGTATTCCTTGAACTTGTCGGCCTGCTCGGACACCCCTTCCACCTGGCGGGATGAATTGTCGTAGCTCTCCACCACGATGTCGTCCTTGTCGAGCTCGATGAAGTCGCGGCGGTTGCGCCCGATGGTGAGATGGCCGTGCTGCACGTAGCGGTGCAATGATTCGGCACCCTCCTTGCCGGCGGCGATGGCGTCGATGGCGAACTTCGGACCGGTGAAGCAGTCACCGCCCACGAAGATGTCCTCTTCGGCGGTCTGGTAGGTCAGCTTGTCGGCCACGGGATAGACGCCGCGCACAAACTCCACTTTCGTGTCCTTGAGCAGATCCTTGAGGATGACCGTCTGACCGATGGCGAAGATGACCAAGTCGGCATCCAGCGTAATCGTTTCTTCCTCATTGTATTGCGGAGAAAAACGGTGATCTTTGTCATACACGGAAGTGCATTTCTTGAAGACGATGCCGGTGGCTTTGTCGTTTTCCGCACTCTGGGAAGAGTGCGCTCCTAGCACCTCTTTCGGACCCCAGCCGGGGTTGATGACCACGCCGTCCTCGCGGGCCTCGCGGCGCTCCTCCAAGGAGGCGGGCATGATGTCTTCGGTCTCCAACGAGAGCATGGTGACGGACTCGGCACCGCCGCGCTTGGCGACCCGCGCCGCATCGATAGCCACGTTGCCGCCGCCGACCACGACGACCTTGCCGCTGACCTTCGTGCCGCAATTGCAGTTATGCAGAAAATCGATGGCTGTGGTGGTCCCGGGCAGATTCTCGCCGGAAATGCCGGGCAATCTGCCGCCTTGACAGCCGATGGCCACGTAGAAACCTTTGTAACCCTGCTCTCTAAGTTGCTGAATGGTAATATCTTTGCCGACCTCCACGCCGGTGCGGATCTCCACACCGATTTCGCGCATGATGTCGATCTCGGCTTTGATAACCTCCTTGTCAAGTTTATAGGACGGGATGCCGTATTGCAGCATACCGCCGGGTGTCTCGTTTTTCTCGAACACGGTGGGCTTGTAGCCCATGGTGGCGAGGTAGTAGGCGCAGCTCAGACCAGCAGGACCGCCGCCGATGATGGCGATCTTCTCCTCCCAGAATTCCTTCACGTTGGAACAGATGTTTACCTCGGGAATGAAACGGGTCTCTGCTTTCAAGTCTTGCTCCGCGATGAACTTCTTCACCGCGTCGATGGCGATGGGCTGATCGATGGTGCCGCGCGTGCAGGCATCCTCGCAGCGACGGTTGCAGACACGCCCGCAGACCGCCGGGAATGGATTCTCACGCTTGATCAGTTCCAACGCCTCCGTATATTTGCCCTCGGCAGCCTTCTTCAGATAACCTTGCACCGCAATATGCGCCGGGCAGGCCGTTTTACAAGGTGCCGTGCCAGTCGGGTAGCAGTTGATGCGGTTCTTGTCGCGATAGTCCTCGTCCCACTTCTCCGGCCCCCACTTCTTGGCATCGGGCAGCTCCTGTTTCGGATAGGTCTGCTCACCGTGCTTGGTGCAGAGTTTCTGTCCCAGACGGACAGCTCCCGCAGGACAATATTCCACGCAACGGCCGCAAGCCACGCAGTTCGCCGGATCCACCTTAGCCACGTAAGCACTACGGCTCATATTGGGGGTGTTAAAGAGTTGTGAAGTACGCAACGCATTGCAGATCTTTACGTTGCAGTTGCAGATAGCAAAGATTTTGCCTTCACCATCAATATTGGTGATTTGGTGTACAAAACCGTGATCCTCTGCTTTTTTCAAGATGGCCATGCACTCATCGTAGGTGATGAAGTGACCTCTGCCCGTCTCCGCCAGATACTCCGCCATATCCCCAACACCGATACACCAATCGTGGTAATCGTCGGCACAGCCTTCATCCAGTCCTTTGCGACCAATACGACAGGAGCAGATGCCCACAGCCAGGTGGCCTTCGTAGCGTTTAAGCCAATATGAAATATGCTCTATATCAATGGATTGATTTTCCATGGAGATGGCTTTCTCCACCGGAATCACGTGCATGCCGATACCGGAACCGCCCAGAGGCACCATCGGGGTGACCTTCTCCAGCGGCAGGAAGGTCATACGCTCAAAGAACATGCCCAGTTCGGGATGTTTCTTCATGAGTTCCTCGTTCATGTTGGTGTATTCGGCACTGCCGGGAACGAACATGGGCACCCAATACACGCGGTCTTTCCTTTCGTAGGTGGTACCGGGGACGGGCCCGTCTTTGGTGTATTTGTCGCCATAGTCGTACTCCATGACTCCCATGCGAGCCATCAGGTCCAGCAGTTCGTCGAAGGACTTGTCGTCTGGAGTGTAATGTTTTTGGCTGTTCAGTTCGTGGAGCTGCGCATTGGTCCAGTGCTTGCGTACCTTGAAGGGGTTTCCGGGCAGCATGTCGAGCATCAGGTCCAGCGCGGCCTCGCGGGTGACGGCATCCATCTCGTCCTCGAAAATGCAGGCGAGGCCCCAGTACTCGGGGGCGTCGGTGTCCATCTTGATCTTGCCGGGGATACGGTCGGTGATATGGCGAACCAGCTTGAGAAGCTTGGGGTTCGGGTTCTTGTCCCCTTTGTGTTTCGGGACGAACTTGGTTGACATTTCAGGCATAGTAGTTTATTACTTCGTGTTAATTATTTCATGTTAGTTAGCATTCGCTGTTGGTTATTTCATGTTAGTTAGCTTCGCTGTTGTTTTTGTTATTTTTGTTGATGTCATAGCTGCGGAGATGAGACATGAATGAGGCAATTTTTATGGACAAATCAGTACAACGTTCGCGTAATGATTTGGCTATATCAGCATGTATATATTCTAAATCTTCTGCCACATACAACATACTTTTCACTTCTCCACAAGATCCGTAAGATGTATTCAGGTAACTTAAAAGTTGTTTATTGTCTTTTGCATTTTTACTTCTATCAAATCCCTCTGCAATGTTGTTCATTATGGAAATTACTGTTCGCTGAATCTGATTGTTGAAGCCATAATCTTTACTTGTAGCAAATTGAGCATAAATATCCTTGACAAGTTCCCTTGCCAATTGCCAAACCACTAAATCTTCAAAATTATAAATCTTCATAACATCAATTAACCAGCTAACATCAACTAACTAACACGCAGTAATCAACATGAAATAATTAACACGCAGTAATGAACACGAAGTAATCAACAGCGCAACTCACTAACATTCACTTTTTCTCGGATCCATTCGGCGAGTGCGTCCACGCCTTCGCCGGTTTTGGCGGAGACAGGGATGATTTGGGCTTTGGGGTTGCGCAGATGGATGTACCTTTTACAGCGTTCGATGTCGAAATCAAAGTAGGGCACCACGTCCATCTTGTTGACGATGACGAGGTCGCAGACGGTGAACATGAGGGGGTACTTGAGGGGTTTGTCGTCGCCTTCAGGCACGGAGAGGATCATCGCGTTACAGGTCGCGCCGGTGTCGAACTCGGCAGGGCAAACGAGGTTGCCGACATTCTCAAGGATGACGAGGTCCGTCTCTTCGAGGTCGAGGTTATCGAGTCCCTGGCGGGTCATCTCCGCATCGAGATGGCACATGCCGCCGGTGTGCAGCTGGATGGCCGGCACGCCGGTCTTCTCTTTGATCTTCACCGCATCCACATCGCTGTCGATGTCGGCTTCCATCACCGCCACGCGCACCTTGTCCTTGATGCGGTTCAGCAGCTGGATGAGGGTGGTGGTCTTGCCACTGCCGGGTGCGGACATCAAGTTGAGGAGGAAAACACCCCTGGACCTCAGCTCGTTCCGAAGATCGTCGGCGTCTTTTTCGTTCTCCGCAAAGACGCTCTTTTTGATTTCAATAACCTTTACTTCATTCATTTACACAACTTCCTAATTTTGGATGCAAAGGTACAATTTTTTCGCAATGAACCGACGATTGTCAAACGCTAAATATAGGAGCGCGTTGTGTTTGTCCATCGGTCAACATTCAATTGCAAGTATTTTGCATATCGTTTCATATATAAAAAAGTGTACTTTTGCAACGGTGTTCCTTCCAGACTTCGGTTACAGTGTCTCGCGGAGTATGGAAACGTTCAAACAAACAGTAAAATAAAGGATTTTAACAATATTCACGATGAGAAGAACAAGTTTATTTCTTGCGGTGGTGGTTCTGTTGTGCGCAGGGCTGTCATCTTGCAACAGCGACAACAACTATGATGGTACTCCGACACCCTTAAGCTGGGTTGACCTGGGACTGCCAAGCGGCCTGCTGTGGGCCAGCCAGAATCTGGGCGCCCTGAGCCCCGTTGATTACGGCGATTATTTCGCATGGGGTGAAAAAACGCCGAAAGAGGTCTACGGGTGGGAAACCTACGCCTACGGCTACGACTGGAACATGCTCACCAAATACTGCGGCAGCTACACTCACGGTTGGAATGGCTTTACGGACACCCTGACCACCCTTGAGGCTTCCGATGATGCGGCCATGATCAATCTTGGTGACGGTGCCCGCACGCCGAGCTATAACGACTGGAAGGAGCTGATGGATAACACAACCGGCAAATGGACCACCCGCAATAAGGTCCGTGGACTTCTTTTGACCGGCCCCAACGGCAAGACCCTCTTCCTGCCCGCCGCCGGTGGTATCGGCAGCACGGACCTCCATTACGCAGGTGAGATCGGTCGTTACTGGTCGGATTCGCTGTACACGTTCTACCCGGCATCTGCCATGGCCTTCTCCTTTGACGCGCAAGGTCAAAGAATGTACGATTTCGACCGTTGCATCGGGTTCTCTGTACGCGCGGTTCGTGCCCGTCAGAACTAATCCTTTTCGCCGACTTTTGTGTTTATACGGTGCGAGAGCTTGGATGACGAACCAGCATAAGATGACCTTATAAAAGAACAACTATTCACCCTTAAACATGATAATATGAAAAGAACATTACTGATTTTCGCCGCCTTTTTCGCGATGGTGGCTTACGCGCAGGAACCTCTGCGTACGGCGGTTCGCAACATCGACCCTCCCCATCAAAATTACGTCGGATGTATTGATGGAAGCGGGAACTGCCGGTATCTGATCTTCCGCGACAGACTCCTCAACGATTTCATCAAACTGAGCCGTGACATAGTGGTGGAGGTTGCCAAGGACGGCAGCAAAAGCAACGTGCTGAACATAGAGCGGAACATGGACTTCAAGTTCCTTGCCGCATACGAGGATAACGAAAACGTCTATATGCTCTATCGGCGCAGCAACTACTATACAAGGGAGTTCACCTTGTACCTCAACACTGTGCCGAAAGAGGCCGGCATCGACAAATGGAAACCCAAAGAGCTCCTCACACTCAAGAGGGACCTCAGCGACGGCTTCCAAATGGGCACCGCCGTTTCTCCCGACAAATCCAAGGTCGCTCTACTGCTGCTGCAGGTCAAAACGGCCGGGATGTTTGAAAAGGACAAATCCGACAAGTTGAAAGGTTCTGCCGTAATGGTCTTTGAAGGGGACAAGGTCAAAATGTCGAAGCCGCTGGAGTTTGATGTGGAGAACAACACCCTCCAATTCCTTGACCTGTCCATCGACAACAACGGGGAGGTCCTTTTGGCCCTTGCCTCCTTCAATGCAAAAAAGGAGGATGAAGGCAAAAAGGGGAGTCCGAAGGTGACATTGGACCCGAACGAGACTGTCCATATCTACAAGATAACCGAGGATGAGGTGGTCTCCTCCAGCAGCGCAACGGAATTCGGGCATGTCTCCAACGGAAGACTGCTCGTCACCAAGTCCGGCCAGACGATCCTGGGCGGATACTACTCTCCCGAGAGCCAAAAGCCGGAGGAGGGCAGTTACCTGTTGACGATAGATGCCTCATTCGCGAATACCAACATCAGCAACGAGAAATTCCCCGAGGAGTATTTCACCTACAAGCACCCGAAAGTCACCAAAAGCATCCGGGATTTTAGAGCAGTTCCCATTGAACTGTTCGCATTTGAAAACGGCACCATAACACTGCTGGGCGAAATGCGTGCCTACCAATCCAACATGGTCACCCTTTTCAATTTGGCCGGTCCCACGCTCGTGTCGATGGCTGACAATACCGGTAACCTTACGGATTTCCAAATGGTTACGAAACATCAAATCACCTCCTTGTCGGACTCTCCCTCTTTGTTGTTCTCCTACCACGCCATCATGAAGGACAATCTCGTCCATCTCATTTATACCGATAACCTCACGAACCTGACAACCGGCACCAATGAACCGTTGGAAATCAAGGACTACAGTTTCAAAGGGAAGTGTGCCGCCCACCGAACGCTGGACAGCGAAGGGCACCTTTCGGAGCCCGAGATGCTGATGGACTACACAGCCTACAAGAGTGTTCTGTTCGTCCCGTTGAGCATTGAATCAGATGGCCTCTGGATCTACCATTCCGAGAAAAACGACGGTACGGTTTCCTGGTTACCGCATAATTTCTGAATAAACAGGCATTACGAAAAATGCGGATAACCACATTTCATACTGGAAACCTAAACTGATTTTACAGGAACAACATATCAGAATAAAATGTACTTTTGCCTTCGAAAAAATCAAAACCTTAAAAATTTATCATTATGGATCTGAACAGTATTATTTCCTCGCTCACCGGCAACAATCTTATCGGAGAAATTGCCAAAAAATTCAACATTGACCCGAACAAAATCATCAATGTGATTAAGGAAGCCATTCCCAAATTCTTGAGTGCCATGCAGAAAAATGCCGGTACAGCTGCCGGCGCCGCCGCGTTGACCCAAGCGCTCGGCAACCACGCAGGACAAGGCTTCGGCATCAACCTCGAAGATGGCCAAAAGATTCTGCAAAAGATTTTCGGCGGCAACTTAGGTTCCGTGATCTCCTCCATCGGTCTGAAGACCAGCACTGGAAACGATCAGGTCAACAACATTTTGGCCTCTATCGCCCCGAACCTGCTCTCCGTTTTGGGTAAGGGTGCCGGCACAGGCAACATCGGCAACATCCTGGGCGGTCTGCTGGGCGGCGCTACCGGTGGCTACAACAGCGGCTCCAACGCCGGAAAAGTCCTCGGCGGCCTGCTGGGAAAGATTTTCAAAAAGTAATAACGCTTAAATCAGACGCGGAGACACGAATTTTCGCGTCTCTACTGAATCTGAGAAACTTGAAATATCGAAGGATGCCTTTCCAAAAGAGGCATCCTTTTTTACTATCGAATCAACGTAATCGAACCGTTCAGGAAATAGTAAATCTCTCCCACTAATGTGTTGACATACAACTTACAACCGTAGTAGTAAACGCCGTCTGAGGAGGGAAGTTTTGTGGTCTCGTCAACACCGTCCCATAGGATGTCCGGATCCGTGGTGCGGAACACGCGCTTGCCCCAACGGTTGTATATCTCCATCTCAATCTTCGTGACACCCGAGTAGGGCATGTACGGAGTGTACAGGTCGTTGTAGCTGTCACCATTGGGCGTGAAAACGTTAGGAAGTTGGTAATCAAGGCACTCGAAAACATCAATGCAGACGGAATCGGTCAGCGGAGTGATATTGCGATTGCTATCGGCGACGCGCATGGCATAGCATCCGACCAGCACTTCCGACCCCGAAACGCTGATATTGTAGCTGCAGGGAGCAGGATAGCAGATTTCCGAATTGCGGAAAGAATCAATGCAGGTGAACGTGCCGTCCAAGGTCGGCTTATAGTAGATATAATAGCGTACGGCATCCGTTGCGGCAGAGTCGGAACTGAACAGCCAGCTGAATTCCACGTTCTGGCAATCGGTGGTGATGGTGATTTCCGGCAATTCCGGCGGTTCGTTGTCGTATGGTTCGCCACAAGCCCGCTGCGACCGGTTCCATAACGGTCCGATAGTGTCCGGAAGCCAATAGTAACCCTCCGCCTTGATATAATAGCAATATGTTTTCCCGTTTTCGAGATTGTAATCCGTGTAACGAGTCTCCGCAACGGTCGCAACGGAATCCCAATCGTTTGTATGTTCATTGTATCTAAACACCGTGTAAAGCACATTATTCCAAGGTTGTATATCCGTCCAATGGAGCACCAATCGCTTGTCTGCCGAATTTACCGTCAGGAAAATCGAAGTGGACTTGTCGGAATTTTCCATCACAGTATCCAAATTGAGAATCGTTACTTTATATGTGTATGACGAATCCGACGTATTTAAATCGTGGTCCAAAAAAGAAAGCGTGTCGGTCGGATTTTGCGGAGCTGCAGTCTGATAGATTTGAATTTGATTGCCGTCGCCCAACTCACGGAAAAGTTGATATTGGTACGGAGGTGGAAAAGCGGTCGAATCGACCTCAGGCGGGAAGAGCCAGCGGACGAGGATATTTCCGTTTTCTTCATCGGTAGTCACTACATCCGTATTGATGAGAACGGGCGCATCATTGGCGATATGAGCACAGGCCTTCTCGGACACAATGCTTTCGGAACCATCTGGGAACAAGGCCACTACGCGATAACAATACTTATTACCATGATAAATCGGTCTGACCGATCCATCATCGGTGAACGTGGTGTCCGACCAGCTGTCGGTGCTTCCTATTTTGGTGTAACCCGCTTCGGGAGGCAGACCCGTCTGACAAGAGTCTGGCTCGAAGTCATCTTCTCCGTTCCGACGATAGATGTCATACCCGATTGCATTGGAACAGAAGTCCGGCTTCCAATCCAAGTGGATTACATTGCCTTCCGGAATGGCATTCAAGTTTTCCGGTGCCGGAGCAATGATTCGTATATGCAATGTTTTGAACGACACAAGTTCCACCTGCGGACCATTATCCTTTGCTTTGAAAATCACTTCGTAAGGATTTTGTTTGACGTGTTCACAGAAGGTTTGCCAGATGAAATGAGTCCCAAAGGGGACACTGTCGAAAATGTCAGAGAACTGTGCAGGCGACACATTGACCATAAAAGGTTCGCCCGTGGCCGACAACCTGACTTTCGTAGAGGTGCTATCATACACCCAAACCAACTGGTCAATCCGACTTCCTGCAATAACACATGTGTCGTTCACCTCCACCACCGGTGATTGGTTGTTGCACGGCGCAACCGTGATCTGCATGTCGCGGACCAAACTCCCGATAAGTATTCCATCGCGCCACTCCTCAATCAGGATGGCGATGTTGTATTCGCCTGCCATCAACGGAGAATCCCACGTGAGATCTCCAGTCTCGGGATCGATGGCGATGTAGTTGGACGCGGCAGGCAACGTATAGCCCGGAATATCCTCCCCTTCGTAGCCGCGGCAGTTGATAAGACTGTACGACAAGCTGTCGCCTTCAGGATCGTATGCGCCAGGATTGTGGTAATAGGGAACGTTGGTACAGGCGTTGTCCAGCGGCGGATTCAGCAACTGCGGCGAGGAGTTTCCACCAATGAACGGATTGATAATCAGGATAGTTTCAATGAAGAAAGGAATTTCCACCGAACTGGGGATGTTCACAATACCGGCATTTCGGTTCGGATCTTCGAAGGTGATATGAAAGGTGCCGGCGGCCGTGAATGTGTGCTGCGTGACGTACACATTCTGACTGATATTGTTTTCGAGGTTCACCTTGAGATTGCGGTCGATAATGGAAGAGGTGCCGTCGCCCCAAAACACCTCAATCTGCGGTCTGTCGGCGGGACTCGGCGTGTAGGTATATGTCGTGATGGTGAACTCGTAGGTAAGCCCGGATATATACACATAGCTGATTTCGCCAGCGCGCTGGTGCGTGGCGTTAGCCGTGTTTGCTGTTACGGCCAAGACGAAGATTATCAGAAGAATACGCAGTAATTTACGATACATTTCACTCGATTCTTATGACTTGGTTTTCCGACAGTTGGTAACGTTGGCCGCTTTCCGGGCAGACCGCGATACCCTCCTCGTTGAAGACTAAACGACAACCGTACTCGCTCACCCAGCCGGCTTGCCGTCCCGGGTTTCCCGTTATCAGAGCATAATCGGGAACATCGTGTGTCACGACTGCACCCGCGCCGATGAGTGCATATCGCCCGATAGTGTGACCGCATACAATGGTGGCATTCGCCCCGATCGTGGCGCCCTTTTTCACCAATGTTGGACGAAATTCGTGTTTCCTCTCAATGAAGGCCCTCGGGTTAATGACGTTCGTGAACACCATAGAAGGTCCCAGAAAAACGTCATCTTCACATATAACACCCTCATATACAGAGACATTATTCTGGATTTTCACATTATCGCCTATTGTCACGCGGTTGGCGACCATCACATTCTGACCGAGCACGCAATTCTTCCCGATAACCGTCTCCGACATAATGTGCGTGAAATGCCAGATGCGCGTACCTTCACCGATGCGGCACCCCTCGTCCAAGATCGCGGTTTTATGAGCAAAATAATCATTCATAGCGGGAAGTTTTTGATTGTTTGGCAGATATATTCCAGTTGTTCCTCCGTCAATTCTGTGTGCATAGGCAATGACAGCACCTCGCTGCAAAGCCGTTCCGCGACGGGAAAGTCTCCCTTCCGGTAGTTCAAGGAGGCGTAGGCAGGTTGCAGATGGGCAGGTACGGGGTAGTAGATCATGGTGGGAATGTTATGGCTAGCCAAATGCTGCCTGAGAGCATCCCTTCTGCCATTCTGCACCGTAACCGTGAACTGGTGGTAGGTATGTGTAGAGTTAGGGGATGCTTGGGGCACGACAATCCATTCCATTCCAGATAACGCTGAATGATAGTAATCTGCAGCTTGCTTTCGGGCCGTGATAAACGCATCCAAATGGTTCAGCTTGACGTTCAGAATAGCCGCCTGAAGCGTGTCCAGGCGTGAGTTTATGCCGACGATTTCGTGGCGGTAGCGCTCTTTTGAACCGTGACGGCAGATCATGCGCAAACGCACGGACAGTTCTTCGTCTTGGGTCATCAGTGCGCCGCCATCGCCGTAACAGCCCAAATTCTTCGACGGGAAGAACGACAGGCAGCCGATGTCACCCATCGTTCCAGCCTGTTTCACATGACCATCGGAGAAGGTGTATGCCGCACTTATTGCCTGGCAAGCATCTTCTACTACACTGATATTATGTTTTTTAGCAATATCCAGAATAGCCTCCATATCGGCACATTGTCCGTAGAGATGCACGGGGATGACGGCTTTTGTCTTCGGCGTGATGGCCGCTTCCAACTTGTCGGAATCCATCATATAGGAGTCCTCACGAACGTCCACCAACACCGGTTTTGCTCCCACCTGCGCAATGGCCTCAACGGTGGCGATGAAGGTGAACGGTACGGTAACCACTTCGTCACCTGGGCCGATTCCCAGTGCCAACAGAGCGGCAGTCAGCGCGTCGGTGCCATTACCGCAGCTCACAACATACTTGGAATCAACATATTGTGACAAATGCTGTTCAAAATCAGAGACAGCCTCTCCCTGTATGAATGCCGTTGAATCCAACACACACCGAATAGCCGCATCCACTTCAGATTTGATGCGGAGATACTGACTTTTCAAATCGACCATCCGTATGGGTTCCATCGTCATCATATACAAATTGGAGCGCAAAGGTACACTTTTTTGGGTTACGAGATATCCAGTGTTATAGAGACACATTGCAGCGTCTATAGATTAACGCAGAACATTCTTTATTTGTTGTTTAAGGAATCTGAAATCGGGTTTACTGGTCAGATAGCGTTGGAAATCCTCCAATGAATCGGTCGGCCTCACCTCCACACGGTGAAGTCTGTAGGGATTTCCCCGCAAATTGTTCAGTTTCCATAAAGTGGTGCAGGCGGCCTTGAATCCGATTTCCTGTAGCAGTTCGGGTGTCGCATAGCCGAAATCTCGCTTCTGACCGTATGGGAAGGCGTAGTAATTCACAGCTTTTTGCAGATGCTCCTCCATAATCTCCTTAGATTCCCGCAAATCCTTGACGGTATCCTCCTTCTTGAAGTACCGCAAAGAGACATGTGTCATCCCGTGAGAGCCGAAGGTGAAGAGCGGGTTTTGGGACAGTTGTTCGATAGCCCACCAGGAAAGGGTTTCAATCTTCTGGTATTCAGGTTCTTCCTCGTCCCAGCAGTTATCACTTCCCACGTGGTAAACGGGGACGAACACCGTAACAGGGATATCGAGTTCGCCGAGGATGCCTTGGCCGAAGGTGAAGAGGCAGTAGTAGGCGTCGTCAAAGGTAAGCGTGGCGAGCCGAGGGTTGGTATGGCATTCGCGCACGTAAGTGTCCATATCGGTGAACTGCCAATGTTGTTTCACAAAACGGAGCTGCCGCTCGAAATTTTCGGCGGAGACGGTGTTGAAACCGGCTTTTTCATCGATGTTATGGTACATCAGGATCATCGCTGGGGTATTTCTAAAAAAGAAAAGTCAGGTCGTGAAAGAACCTGACTTTTTAGCAGGGGAAGAGAGATTCGAACTCCCATCAATGGTTTTGGAGACCACTATTCTGCCCTTAAACTATTCCCCTGTGAAAGAGGAGGCTGTTAAGGGCCTCCTCTTTACTATTTAGTGGTGACTAATTAGTCTAAGATCTCGGTGACCTGACCAGCGCCGACCGTACGACCACCCTCACGGATAGCGAAACGGAGGTTCATGTTCAGAGCGATTTCGGAGAGCAGTTCGACCGTGATTTCCACGTTATCACCAGGCATGCACATTTCGACACCTGCGGGCAGGGTGATGGCGCCGGTAACGTCAGTGGTGCGGAAGTAGAATTGCGGGCGATAGTTGTTGCCGAACGGAGTGTGACGGCCGCCTTCTTCTTTCTTCAACACATACACGGAAGCTTTGAATTTCTTGTGCGGGTGGATGGAACCGGGTTTCGCGATAACCATACCACGACGGATTTCGTCCTTGTCGATACCGCGGAGCAACAGACCCACGTTATCGCCAGCTTCACCTTCGTCAAGGATCTTGCGGAACATCTCGACGCCAGTGACGACGGATTTCAGTTTCTCAGCACCCATACCGATGATATCGACGGGGTCGCTGGTGTGGATGACACCGGTCTCGATACGACCAGTGGCAACGGTACCACGGCCGGTGATGGAGAACACGTCCTCGACGGGCATGAGGAAGTCTTTATCGACGTCACGCGGAGGCAGCGGAATCCAAGTGTCAACGGCATCCATCAGTTCGATGACCTTCTCAACCCACTTGGGTTCTTTGTTCAGGGCGCCGAGGGCAGAGCCGCGGATGACGGGGGTGTTGTCGCCGTCGAAGCCGTAGAACGTGAGAAGGTCGCGGATTTCCATTTCGACGAGGTCGAGAAGCTCGGGGTCGTCAACAAGGTCAACCTTGTTCATGAAGACCACCATTCTCGGAACGCCGACCTGCTTGGCGAGCAGGATGTGCTCA
>Ga0247608_10003643_pt1 | contig 17808 bp, 12 predicted proteins | sample 176DNAGHGlowgp2_FD_193490 | JGI IMG/M metagenome (GOLD analysis project Ga0247608, IMG submission 193490) | Sheep rumen microbial communities from Palmerston North, Manawatu-Wanganui, New Zealand - 1766 DNA GHGlow gp2 | ecosystem: Host-associated > Mammals > Digestive system > Stomach > Rumen ... | reverse complement strand
GCAGAGTCTATGGCCGTCTCGCCCCCGCGAATGTGAAAAACATCGTGAACGAGTACAGAGACATGGAAAAATAATCCGTGGATCGTATGATATGAGAAAAGGCACTCGGAAACGGGTGCCTTTTTTTATGATTGTTTAATAGTGCAGGATCTTGTGGATAAAAAACACTGTGAAATTATTTCTCGATCAGCCCTTTATGGTTTGTCAGGATGCTTTTCGCGGTACCCTTCTTGTTGGAGAACTCGAACATGGACATCGCGTACCATCCCTCATAGTCAGGTGCCCAATAGCGGATGCCGGCCATGCCGTTGGCCTTGCCCCACTTTATTACGTCAGCGTAAATGTTGGCCTGTCCCTGCTGGTCGTGCTTGTAGCCCTTTACCTTCTTGTTCCACCCGGCGAAAGGACCGTCCATCTTGCCCGATGGGTAGGAGAACTCGCCGATGAAAACGTTAAGACCGCACTTCTTGTTGATTTTCTTAACCGTTTTCTTGAGAAGTCCTTTCTTGCTCAAGGCCATGGACGGGGCACTGGGATAGTAACTGATACCCGCAGTTTCCATCTCATAGCCGTTGTCCTTCATGAAGTTGAAGAACTTCGCGGTGCATCCAGCTGGGAAGACCACGGTGGCCACATGCGTTGAGAATTTGACATTGGAATCGTCAATGCCTAATTTGGCGTATGCGCTTAATATTCCCCTCTTCTCGGCGGCGTATGCCTTGGCATCGTGCTTCCAGACATGCTTCTTCAGCCAGCCACGTGCGAACACAGGGGCCAAATATTTCTTGAGCGTTCCGGCTTTCTCAAGTTTCGGATCCACAGCGGTTTTCAGTCCCATGCTGATGCCAGCGAAACCGAAATTGGCCTCGTTGCCAAGATTCCTGTTGTTCACGGTGCAACCTGTACTAAGAATCGCCTCGCCCACAAAAGCGCCGTAAGCTTCCAGCACGGTGCAGATTTCATCGATGGTCAGTTCCTCCCACTTTTTCCCGTTCATCAGGAAGTTGAACTCTGGATACTCTTCGAAGCGCGGCGCCTGCTGCTTGTCCATGTCCATGTAGGTGTAGGCGCACATGATTTCCGGATTGATGGGGATGTTCAATGCTGCCGCAATCTCACAAAGATGTATTCCTTGGTCGAACGTGTGGACGTTGGCATTTTCGTCAGGTTGCCCGTCGGTGACATCCTCAGCGGTCTTGTGGCGTTTGGTGGCGATGCGGACGTACATTTCCGTGGAACCGAGCTCATGGTAGATGTTCTGCAACTCCTCCGGGGTCGAGGCGGTCTTGTCCCCGACAGCAAACGAGTAGCCTTTCTCGAACTGGTTCAAAGAGAAGGGACTCAACGAAAGCGCAACGCGGAAATCCTCGGATTTCTTTTCAGCAGGGGCTCCCTTATACGGAATTGCGAACTGCAAAGTGAAATTCTCCGAAACGCCTTGCTCTTGCTTGATGTGACGACTCTCCATCTCTACACCGTCGATGGTGGCATAGCCCACGTATTCCATCAGATTGTTGGCGAAAGATTGGCCGTTAGATTTGGGTTGCGGAGACGCAAAATTCTGCGTCTCTACCACACCCTGATTTTCGATTCTGTTGGCACTTCCCCCGCCGTTGCACACCATCTTGATGGACGATGTTTTCCCGTCCTGGATGGCGGTCATGATGTAGATACCGGATTGGGCGAGGGTGATGCGGAATTGGTGGATGCCGGGTTGTAGGGGCGAATAATTATTCGCCCCTGCAACCACACGACCGTTCATGTCAGTGACGGTCAAGGTCACATCACCGATTTCCGCTACGGTGAGCTGAATCTCGGTGGTGGCGTTGAAGGGGTTCGGGTTGTTCTGCGACAATTGTAGAGACGCAATGCGTTGCGTCTCTACATCACCGATGCCGGTGATACCGTTCTGCATGGTGGATTCCATCATTAGAGCAGTGTCAGGCCAGAACAGGGTCTGCTGCCATCCTTTCGTGAGGTTGGTGACGACCACGCGGTTCAGCTGTACATAACGGCTGTCGGCATCACGCCCCGTGAAGGTGACTGTTTACGCCGCAGCAAAGAAGCACAACAGTGCTAACATGGAAAAAGTAAAAAGTTTTTTCATATTTTATGGATTTATAATAATCGTAAACATAAAAGAGCACAATCTTTCAAATTTGCAACCGCAAAAATACCATATTTTTAAATAAACAACATTGTCACTTGAGTTTGAATTATTGTTCTATTTTACACATTGTGATTTTTAGTATTTTTGCTTCGAGTATTTGAAAATACGTATAAGTCATACAATTAACAAATTCAACGTATCTATTCTATGCTTCATGACTGAAACAAGCCATTTTCACGAACTCCCTATTTTGCGGGATATTGACAACATCACTAGCAGGACATGCCTCGGTGACGACTTGCAACTGACCGTTATCGATGGGACAACAACACTCCTTTCTGATTATTTCCAGACAGCAGTTTATGCCCTTAACCTGCATGTTCAAGGAAGGATTACCGCCAATATCAACCATCAGATCTATGAGATCGAGGCCCCATGTTTCTCCTCCATACTGATTAACCAGCCCATTCAGGTAATAGAGTCAAGCAAAGACTATTTCCAATATGTGTTGAGTTTCTCACCGCAATTCGGCGAAGATCTCCACTTAAACTTGTCAGGAGATGCTCATATCCGGGCGTATATGCGCCCCGTTTTTCCTCTGACGGAACAACCATGCACTATCTTAAGCTGCTGCACGAGGTTATGCTGACACCCGATGTGAGCAACGCCCGTGAGGTGGCGCTCGACCTTGTGCGCTCGATGACCTATTTTGTTTACGGTTTGTACGACAAATCTTTCTCCAAACTTCACACGCTCTCCCGTCCGGAAGAGCTGGCTGGGCGTTTCCTCGCCTTGGTTGAAGTACATTGCCGCGAACATCATTCCATCGAATGGTACGCCAATGAGATGTGCTTTACGCCCAAGTATATCACAAACGTGGTGAAACAGGTCACTGGCAGGAGCGCAGGTGAGTGCATCACTTACAATCTCATCCGCCAGGCGAAATCGCTGTTGCTCAGCACAACCCTTCCAGTACAACAGATCTCCGACCGCCTCGGCTTCCGCAACCAAAGCCTCTTCGGCACTTTTTTCCGCCAGAAAGTTGGAGTGAGCCCGAAAACGTTCCGAAATGAGAGATTGTAGAGACGTGCCTTGGCGCATCTCCACTGTGGACATTGTCTCAAAAAAAATATCGAAATGTGGGGTGTTATTAAAAAAAGTGTATTTTTGCCGTGAGGTTGGAAGCGATTCCAACTGACGATTCTACGGATTCGTCGCGCACTGGGTCAATGTTTTTTACATTGGCCTTCAGTTTTATATAGGGATCGCAATTTTGTACCTCTCTTCACCCATAATTCCTGAATATCAATACCTACTGTAATTCTACTGGCAATAGACCGTAACATATAACCATCGGTTAGTCCGCAATCTTCAACAATGATTCTATTTGATTGCTTTGAGCCGTGATTGCACATGTTACGAAACGATCTTTGTGGATTTTTTCCGGAGTACCCCTCGTGTTCATACCAGATGCCATCAACCATAAAATCGGGACACTTGCCGTAATAAGCTGTTCCCTTTAAGCTGCCGTAAATGATGTCGTATTCTGGATTTTTGTACGGAACATCCATTTTAGGGGTCATCACTACTGTTTTACCGCGTTGCGCGAACCACACTGCACAGTCCAGAATTCTTTGGAAGTCCGCTGTTGTCCGGTCTATCGCATTGTAAACCAAAATCTTGCCATTGTTTTCAAAACGAGCGAATTCATCAATTGAGAGATCTGTAGTATGTTTCTTCGTCATCCGATTCAAAATAGTGATAGTTTCAAAACGGCGGCAAAGATAATAATTATTCTAACATATTAATAATCAAATAGATATTAAGAATTATTTGTTAAAATTAACGGCACCTGAAAATGTAGAAACGTGTCATTAGCGCGTCTCTACAGGTGCCTCTGCAAGAACGCAGTTGCCTCCATAGCCGTTCAAAACGGGTGCCTTTTTTTTATGGCAAGATTTTTGTATCTTTGCCATTTTATTTTGAAAAAAACTAAATAGGCATATATGGCAAATTTTTTAACGAAACTGTTTGGTACAAAAGCAGATAGAGACATGAAAGAACTGCAGCCGCTCTTGAAGAAGACACTGGCTGCGTATGAAACGATCAAAGATCTCCCTATTGACGATTTACGACACAAAACCGAAGAATTCCGCGACAAAATCCGTACTGCAACGCAAAAGGAGGAAAACCAGGTGGCGGAACTGCGCCATTATCTGGAAGAGAACTATGACATCCCCGTGCAGGAAAAGGAGGATAAATACAAAGAAATTGAGAAATTAGAGGATAAGATCTACGCCACCACGCAGGACATCCTCAACGACATTCTGCCTGAGGCTTTCTCCGTGATGAAGGAGACTGCCCGCCGCTTCAAGGAGAACGAAACCATCACCGTGACGGCCACGCAGCACGACCGCGATCTAGCCGCCAGACGCGAATGCGTCACCATTGAGGGCGACAAGGCCATCTACCAGAACCGCTGGATGGCCGGTGGCAACATGATTCAATGGGACATGTGCCATTATGACGTGCAGCTCATCGGCGGTATCGTGCTCCACCAAGGTAAAATCGCCGAGATGGCTACCGGTGAGGGTAAAACCCTCGTCGCCACCCTGCCCGTCTATCTGAACGCGCTGCCTGGCAAAGGCGTCCATGTGGTCACCGTCAACGACTACCTGGCCAAACGTGACTCCGAGTGGATGGGTTTGCTTTACGAATTCCTCGGCCTCACCGTGGATTGCATTGACAAGCACGAGCCCAACTCCGACGACCGCCGTCGCGCCTACAACGCCGACATCACCTACGGCACCAACAACGAGTTCGGTTTCGACTACCTGCGTGACAACATGGCACGTAATATCGGTGAGCTGGTGCAACGTCCGCACAACTACGCCATCGTCGATGAGGTGGACTCTGTGTTGATTGACGATGCCCGTACTCCGTTGATTATCTCCGGTCCCACGCCCAAAGGCGACCAGCAGGCCTTCGACCAGTACAAACCCATCGTGCAAAAGCTGTATGAGGCCCAGCGCACCTACGTGGCGCATATCCTCACGCAGGCCAAGAAGATGCTGGCCGAGAACCCCGATCCGAAACCGCAGGACGAAAGCGCCATGCTGCTGCTCCGCGCCCACCGCGGTCTGCCGAAGAACAAGGCGCTCATCAAGTTCCTGAGCGAACCCGGCATGAAACAGGTGCTGCAACGCACGGAATCCTTCTTCATGCAGGACCAGAACCGCAATATGCACCTCATTGATGACGAACTCTATTTCGTGATCGAAGAGAAGCTCAACACAGTCGATATTATGGACAAGGGTATCGACCTCATCAGCAAGGATGCCGACGAGGCCAAGATGTTCATCATGCCCGATGTGGGTGCCCAAATCGCCGAACTGGAGAAGGAAAACCTCACTTCTGACGAAAAGCTGGCCCGCAAAGAGGAAATCTATAACAACTACGCTATCGCTTCCGACCGCATCCACACCGTCCATCAGCTGCTGAAAGCCTACACCATGTTCGACAAAGATGTGGAATACGTCATCATCGACAACAAGGTGAAGATTGTGGATGAGCAGACTGGCCGTATCATGGAGGGCCGCCGCTACTCCGACGGGCTGCACCAAGCTATCGAGGCGAAGGAAAATGTGAAGGTGGAGGCTGCCACACAGACGTATGCCACCATCACCCTGCAGAACTACTTCCGCATGTACAAGAAGCTGGCCGGCATGACCGGTACCGCTGAAACGGAAGCGGGCGAGTTCTGGAACATCTACAAACTCGATGTCGTTGTAATCCCGACCAACAAGCCGGTTATCCGTGTGGATGCCGATGACCTGGTCTATAAGACCAAACGTGAGAAATATGCCGCCGTAGTGGATGAGATTTTGCGGTTGCATGAAATGGGCAGACCCGTGTTGGTGGGTACCACCTCGGTTGAAATCTCTGAGTTGCTTTCCAACATCTTGACCCGCAGACATATTGAACATAATGTCTTGAACGCCAAGCTGCACAAGAAGGAAGCTGACATTGTGGCAGAAGCCGGTCGTGAAGGCACCGTCACCATCGCCACCAACATGGCCGGTCGTGGTACCGATATCAAGCTGACGCCGGAAGTGCGTGAGAAAGGCGGTTTGGCCATCATCGGCACGGAACGCCACGACTCCCGCCGCGTTGACCGTCAGTTGCGCGGTCGTGCCGGCCGTCAGGGCGATCCCGGCAGCTCCCAGTTCTTCGTCTCCTTGGAGGACGACCTCATGCGTTTGTTCGGCTCCGACCGTATCGCGAAAGTCATGGACAGCATGGGCCACCAGGACGGCGATGTGATCCAGCACAGCATGATTTCCAAGTCCATCGAACGCGCCCAGAAGAAAGTCGAGGAAAACAACTTCGGCATCCGTAAGCGTCTGTTGGAATACGATGACGTGATGAACAAGCAGCGTTCCACGATTTACCGCAAACGTCGCAACGCCCTCTTCGGCGACCGCTTGGCCATCGATATAGCCCAGATGGTTCATGACGTATGCGAAACACTCGTGGCCGACGCTTGGGAGGCGAAAGATTTCGAATACTTCAAGATGTCCATGATCCGCACGTTCGGTTGCGAATCACCATTTGAAGAACAATATTTCCTGCAAGAGCGTCAAAGTACGCTGGTGGAGAAACTCTACCCTGTCGTTTATGACCATTATAAAGCCAAATTGCAGAAGATTGCGGAGCAGGCCTATCCGGTCATTGAGCGCGTCTATCTGGAGCATGGCGACCGTTTCCAGAACATCGCCATCCCCTTCACCGACGGCAAGAAAACTATTAACATCGTGGCGCCGTTGAAGAAATGCTACGAAACCCAAGGTCGTGAGGTGGGTCTCTCCTTCGAAAAGGGCATCACCCTTGCCGTCATCGACAACGCTTGGAAAGAGCATCTTCGCGCCATGGACGACCTCAAGGAGAGCGTGCAAAATGCCTCCTACGAGCAGAAAGATCCTCTGTTGATTTACAAACTCGAATCCTTCAACCTGTTTGACCAGCTGCTTGTCCGCATCAGCGAGGAAATCGTCACCTTCCTGAATATCGGCAAGTTACCCGTCGTGGAAGAGACCGAACTGAAGGAAGCGAAGCTGCCTGAGTCGGATGCCAAGAAACTGCAGACCGGTCGGCAGGAGATGCGTGGCCGTCAGGTGGCTCCCGGCAAACCCGCCAACGAACCTATCCGCGCCGAAAAGAAAGTCGGCCGAAACGACCCCTGCCCTTGCGGTAGCGGCAAGAAATACAAGAACTGCCACGGAAGATTCGAGTCGGCTGAATAATGAAACGCGTCATCCTCTCGGTCACCGAAGATCTCTACACCGACCAACGGATGGATAAAATGTCCCTTTTTCTCCACAAAAAGGGCTTTGACGTCACACTCGTGGGCCGATGCTATGGCGATTCCCCGAAATTGGCCCCGCGACCTTATAAAACCAAACGATTGCGGCTGCTTTTCCGGCGTGGCGTCCTTTTCTATGCGGAATATCAATTCCGTCTGCTGTTATATTTGCTTTTCAAGAAATGTGATTTATTGGTATCCAATGATTTAGATACCTTACTACCCAACTATTTGGTCAGTAAATGGCGGAAGAAAGAGTTGGTCTATGACAGTCACGAATATTTCTGCGGGGAGCTTTCCGTGGTCAGCAAACCAATATCTTACAAGGTATGGCATGGCATCGAAAAGCGTTGTTTCCCGAAGCTGAAAACGGTCATCACGGTCAGCCAATCCATTGTGGATCAGTATGAAAAGGAATACGGAATCCGCCCTTATCTGGTGCGGAATATCCCACCGGCAAGCTCTTTTTCGGTTACCGCCACCCGCAAATCGTTGCAAATGCCGGATGACAAGACGGTTCTGTTATTGCAGGGCGCAGGCATCAACGAAGGACGCGGCGGGGAGGAAATTGTCCAGTCAATGCAACAACTTCCTGATTATCACCTGTTTATTGTTGGTGAAGGAACAGTGATACCGCAACTGAAAGAGATGACGAAACAAATGCAAATACAAGATCGTATTACTTTTGTCCCTCGGCAAACGCCCGAAAATCTCTTTAACTACACCTCTTTGGCAGACATCGGTATGGCCATTGACACTGACCAAAGCGCAAACCTTCGCTTCAGTCTGCCAAATAAGATTTTCGAATACATCAAAGCCGGAACACCGATGGTTGTTTCCAACTTGGTGGAACGGGCAAATATCGTGAAAAAGTATGATGTCGGGGAGATAGCCTCAACCGTGACACCTGAATCCATCGCGCAAGCCGTCAAAAAGCTGGCCGTCCCGGAACGGCTTTCCCAATGTCATGAGAACTGCAAAACCGCTGCCCAAGAGCTGACTTGGGAGAACGAAGAGAAGGTTTTGGAGGAGATTTACGGCCGATTTGGCTATTAGCTTTTGGCTTTTGCATTGGCTTTTGACCAAAATGCCAAAAGCTAAAAGCCGTTTTCTAACATCTACTGCTTCTTTGAAAATTTCACTTTCCGCATTACAATCAGCAGTGTGCCCATCAGTGCGATAAGCAACAACGGGATGCCGATGTTGAGTGCAGCCAACAACAATTTGTGGTTGCGAACTTTCTCGCTATTCAACGAACCAATCTTGAAATTCTTGGCACGAAGTTGCAGCAGATCATCATCCGCACACAAATAGTTGACGCAGTTCACGATAAACTCCGTATTATCGAAAGTCTGTCGAGTATAGATATCATAACCGGCCGGATAGGGCTGGTTGCGCTTGCTGTCGAACGGATTGCGGATGATGTCACCGTCGGAAACGAAAATCTGCCGTGTATATTCACTGTGATCGCGGTAATCCAATTCCTTGATAGTGTCGAATTCAATAGGCAAAATCCCCTTAAATGCTGACTGGAAGTTGCCTTCCACCAGCACAGCCACCGGCACATTGCGGTAGGAATATTCCTGAAGATTCGGCTTCACCATACCTACGCGCAAAGTTACGATAGAGGGTGTCGGCACCACCTTGGTTCGTTCCGAAGTGGTCATCAGCACCGTCTTGGTAAGGTCGGCATTGTTACCCACCAAATCAATACTTCCGGCAAAATCAGATTTGATATCCTTTAAGTTGCGGACGATTGGGTGGTTGCCAAAATTCACGATATCAAGACAATACGGGAAAACCATAAACTTGTATTGCGGTTGGTCGCCGATGATGCTTACCTGCTGCGGCACCGGCAGACAACTCAGATCCTGAATCAAATCCGTGTTAAAACGCACCCCGTATGTAAAGAACAAGTCGTTGATATACAATGCTCTCGGGGTTGCGAAGAACTCTGGCGCGGCCCGCAGACTGTCTAACGAAGCGGTAGTGTTGTCAATGAGCCAAAGCACTTTGCCGCCACGCATGATGAACTGGTCAAGAACATATTTGTCGTACTCCTTGAACGGCTGCGTCGGTTGCGCCACAATCAGGACATCGTATTTGTTGTCGCCAAGGACCAAATTCCCTGAAACCGTGTCATCAATGGAAATGTTGCGCAAAGCGTTGATCTTGCCGTCCAACGTGATGCGGGTCACATTGTAGAACCGTTGCAACTGCATGGCCGTCCAGCAGGTGTTCCAGAAGTCCAGTTCTCCGTGGCCGTCCAAATAGGCCACTTTTGGTTTTTCCGTCTTCAAAAGGCGGCGCACAGGAGCCACCAGATTGTATTCCAGCTCCTCGTTGGAGTACTTCAGCCAGTCGGCACCGGAAGGGTCGGCTACGACCACTTTGGCGGGATACTCGCGGTTTCGATATGAGACGATAGCACCGGGAATAACCACGTGCGTGGAATACCCGCCCGCATCCTCACGGCTGATAGGGATCGGCTCCAAACCCTTCTTTACAAACTCGCCCAAAATGCCGTTTATCTCCTCATTCGTCTTACCCTCTATCGGGTCGATAAACTCGTAATAGACATTCTTGGAATAGCTGCGGAAAGTCTGCAACATCTGCTCCACCTGTTTCGCAAAAAGCTGATAGTCTGCAGGTTGATCTTTCCCTTTAAGATAAACGCGGAAATAAACACGATCCTCCAGATTCTTCAGCATCTCAATGGTGCTCTTCGACAGCGAATGCCGTTTGTCTTTCGTTAAATCAATGCGATAAAAGAAAAACGAGGAAAGAATATTCACGATGACGACAATCCCTATGACGGCTAAAAGCCCAAGGAGAGTGCGTCTTTTGAATTGCCTGCTCTGTATATTGATGTTTTTGCCCATAATGCTCCGATTTACCATTTACGACTCAATAAAACCAAACGGGTGGCATAAAGAAAAATGAAAATGACACTACAGAAGTAGAAAACATCGCGGGTGTCGATAACGCCCTGACTGATAGAAGCATAATGATGTTCGATGCCCAAGGTCTTCAAGTAGTAACCGAAATTCCCGAGTGCCTCGAAAGAATAGATAAACGCAAATGCGAAGGAAAGGATGAAGCAAAGCAATGCGGCAATGATGAACGCCACGATTTGGTTGTTGGTAAGGCTGGAAGAGAACAGGCCGATGGCGATGAAAGAGGCGCCGAGGAAAAGCAGACCGAGGTAAGAGCCCCAGGTGCTGCCCATGTCCAGGTTACCCACGGGATTGCCTATCCAATAGACCGTTATCACATAAACTAATGTTGGAAGGAGGGCAATGACCAGCAGCGTGAGGCAGGCGAGGAACTTCGCCCAAACAATCTGCATGTCGGTAAGCGGAAGCGTGAGCAGGAAATCCATGGTGCCCGTGCGCTTCTCCTCCGCGAAGGAGCGCATCGTGATGGCCGGCACCAAAAAGAGGAACAGGAATTGCGAAAGATTGAAAAGTCCCTGCAAATCTGCCAATCCTGATTCCAACACATTGTTCACGTTCGGGAAAACCCAGATAAACAAACCGGAGACTATCAGGAAGACCCCGATGAAAATGTAACCGATAATCGAGCTTAAAAAAGCCTTTAATTCTTTGATATACAGACTAAACATACTTTATCAAAAATTGCGCAAAAGTACACAAAATACTAATACACGCGGATAAATGAAATAACTGTAGAGACGTTGCGTGCAACGTCTCTACAAACGTACCCGGTACCCGCCGGTCTTCTTGCTGCCGGTGTATTCAATGAGACCTTCGTCCTTGAGCTGCTTGAGGATGCGGTTGAGGCTGCCGGTAGGGATTGAGATGCCTGATGAGATTTCGCTTGCTTTGCAATCCGGGTGACGCCGAATGTATGAATAGACGGGGCGAAAGTTCTGATGCTTTTTGAAAACAGCGGTTAAATGTTTTCGATTTGTGGAAGAGGACGATGGACTATTTGTTTTTTCCGAGGTGTTTTCCAAAACGGTTTCTGTAGCTTCTTGTGAAGGGCGAGCAGATATTTTCCGGCATGCACTTTCAAAATAGTCATTCCCCCATTCAAACGGGTACAGTTTGTCTTGAACTGAATCCCTTATGGTGATGGAAGTCTCATCGTAGGAGTGGATTTTATCCCGCATGACAAACAACCCCTTCGACACATCAATTAAAAGATTCTCGCCAAGTAGTTTTTTCAATGTCTTTAGGGAGCCGTATCGGGTATAGAATTCTCCGCCCGACATAGACACCCATGTGACATTTTTGAACTGCTGACAATAGAGAATATCTTGTAATTTGGCAAATCCAGAGGTATTCTCTGTCTTTTGGATGTCCACCTCGCCCGCGATTTCCTTCAGGCGGGATTCATATTTCTTCTTTAGGGTAGTTTGATGACGAATGTCACAAAAGACGAAGGAAAACAATAGAAAACCAAAATCCCGTAAGAGAATAAAAGGGAAATAATAGAAAAGGAGATACTTAACAGCCTCATCTCCAAACAAACTGACTAAAGTGGATGCGATTTGTGGATAAACCCATGCAAGCTCCGCACTGGCGGCGGCAAGCAAGCTTAGTGTGACAGAGCCAATATACTCGAACAGTCTCTCTTTAAGAAACAAATGCGGGAAAAGGACAAGTCTGTTGCCGTAGAATAAAATCAGAGGCAAAAGACCTACAATATATTCCTTATACAAGGCATCGCATGCAGGTATGCGCAAAACAGAGTTCTTTCCAAAGAAGATGACAATGAAAACACAGAATCCGACATGAATACAGATTCTTCCGAAAGTTGACAAATTTTTGCTCATACCGCGAGATTTAGGAGCGCGAAAATACGATTTTAATGTGTCCATCGCTTGATGGCAGAAAGAATATGACGAAATTTTGATTATTTACAAAAAAGATTCCGTAAAACGGGAAATAGCTATTTTTAAATCATTGTCTTCCAGTTGTTTGTATATATCATTCAATAAGGTTTATTTTATCATTTATTTTATCATTATTCTATCAAATTGTGTCAATTTCGTCATAAAAAGCCCCTTTGAGGGATAAAGTAAGCAGAAAAAGAAGGAAACGAGCCGAACAATTTGTATTTTTGTTCACGCAATATCATATATCACAAATTTAAAAAAAGTAAAAATTATGAGAAAAATTACAAAATTACTATGGCTGTCACTATCCGTTTGGATAATGTCGTTCACAGCAACCGGTTGTCAAAAGGAGGATACTCCACCTATCGGAAAGGACAGAGTTATTCCCGTAGAAGCGGGCAGCAAGGAAAGCGGACCTGTCTTGGTTTTTTATGCAGGGCATGATGGCAACAACTGTCCGGGTTGTGTCATGCTTGGCGGAAAATTATATCATGTTGAATGCCAAGGGCCTGGAAGGAAATGCGCTGTAGCTACCAGCGTTTCCATAGCGCAGGTAGGCCTTTCCGTCACCGCCACAACCACGGACACTTTCGGTCTGACCTCGGAGGATTTCTTCCTGATGCCGGACCGCTCCTTGGATTACGAGGACGAGAAAGGGAACCACATCTTCCTGAACATCCCTTCTCAAATGGTCTATCGGGACACCGCCACCCTGCAGTTTACATTCACGGGACTGTCGTTCAGCAACACTGCGTTATATTAAATTATTTCAAACACTTATTAAAAATCAATATTATGAAAAGATTCTTTAGAAAATTGTCGATAATAGCAACAATTATCGTAGGTGCTGCATTTTTTTCAAAATGCCATCATGTAGAAATAAAGGATGAAGTCACCCTCTCCGAATTTTCAGTTGGGATTTGGTACGCGGATGACAATCCGAACATACAAGAAAACTTCCTTTATCGGATTGAAAGCCAAGAACAGATGGACGAACTCTTTGCCTCATATCCGTCAGGTGGTCTTCCAAATATTAATTTCAACGAACATACGCTTATAGTGGTTTGGGGTGCGTATTGTCATGCCCAAAGTGATGTTCAGTTTGAAAAAATTGATGAGAGTAATTACATTGTAAAGGTGACGCTTACCCCCACTATTGATACAAGTACTGGTTGCCGTTGGAGTTTTGCTGGTGTTACCAGCAGGAAACTGGCAGCCAATGAAAAAGTAACATTAAAAATAATCGAGAAAGGAGGCACTAATGAAAACTAACCGGATAATAGTGTTGTCTTTGTTGTTGTTTCTTTGTTGTTTTGGGCATTCTCAAGAAACTTATTTTTGGAGAGACAATCAGAAACAATACATGCAGACATCTAATATATGTATGTACTGGCTTATGGACCGTCAGATACAAACCTAATAACAAAACAATTACGGGATAAGGGAATCCAATGCAAGCCTTTTGAAAAAGTGTCTGTTGGAATTCCTAACTACGAAACAAATAGTTATTGGTCTGTCATATTATTGAATGACAATAGGGGACTTTCGATAGATAATGCTCAATATACAGCTCCTTTCTTTATCACACAAAATGACGAATTGGTTGGATTGTCCCATTTGTTTTACGTCAGATTATACAAGTTAGAGGATACTCTCAAATTAAAAGAAATGGCTTCAGAAAATAAAGTCGAAATATTGGGCAATAATCAGTACAGGCCTTTATGGTTCACTTTGGCTTGTTCCGCTCTGTCTGAAGGAAATGCCTTGGAGATGTCCAATTTGTTCTATGAATCAGGTTTCTTCTCCAATTCGGAGCCCGATATTATGATACCTGATTTGACCTGTTCTGTTAAGGAAGAAACGCCATGTGTGAACGACTCTATTTTCCCTTTACAATGGAACTTACATAATACGGGACAAAATAATGGTGTCGCGGGTGTGGATATAGATTATTGTAATGCAAAACAAATAACCCAAGGAGATTCAGACATAATTATAGCTGTTGTTGACTATGGTTTTGATTTATCCCACCCGGATTTGAACAATGTTCACCCTTTGAGCTATGATGTGATGACCCTATCATCCCCATCTCAGATTTACAATCCTCATGGCACCGCATGTGCTGGAATTATTGGGGCAACTGCCGACAATGAGATAGGGATTGCGGGCATTGCTCCAGAATGTTCACTGATGTCAATCAGTTGTCAATTAAATCTCAATACTGATATTTCTCAAAAATTGGCTAATGCAATTGATTTTGCATGGGAACATGGTGTTTCTGTTATTAGTAATTCGTGGGGACACAATAGTCTTCCGACGGGGCATATCAATGAAGCGATACTTAACGCTGTGACATATGGCAGAGGCGGCAAAGGTTGTGTTTTGGTGTTTGCGTCTGGTAATTCGAATTTTTCTTCTGTTGAATATCCTTCCTCTAATCCGAATGTTATTTCGGTAGGCGCAATAGACCGATGTGGAATGCGTTCGGGAAGAAGTGATTCAGGAAGCGGTTCCTGCGAGTATTGGGGTGGTTATACCACAGCTAAAGGGAGCTCTTATGGAAACGGGTTATGCGTGGTTGCCCCTGGTACACATATTCCTACAACCGACCGCTCAGGTTATCCTGGATATTCGTTTGGTGATTATTTTGAGTTTTTTAATGGAACCTCCTCGGCTTGTCCGCATGTTTCAGCCATTGCAGGATTAATATTATCGGTGAATCCATGTCTTACATACAATGAGGTAAAGACTGTTATAGAATCCTCTTGTACGAAAATCAGAACAGATGTTTACGACTATGATACGTCAAGTACTCATCCAAATAATACTTGGAATGAACAACTTGGGTATGGCTTGATAAATGCATATCAAGCAGTATTGTTAGCACTACAATTAGGTGGTTATGCTCAAATCTGCAATGATGATATTCATATCACAGACAATATTACTTGGGGTGCAAATAAGTTAATAAAAAAACACCTTGAAATTGATTCAGGTGCTGTTCTTACCATTACTTGTACCATTCATTGTACTGATTCCGCTCGCCTCATCGTCCGTCCCGGCGGCAAGCTTGTGGTGGACGGTGGCACGCTGACCTCCGCCTGTCCGGGCGAGCTGTGGCAGGGCATCGAGGTGGTGGGCGACCGCACCAAACGGCAGCTCGCCCAGTACCAAGGCACCGTGGAGCTTCGCAACGGCGCCACCATTGAGAACGCGCATTGTGGCATACACACCGGGTATCATGGTGATGCTGCGTATGCCACCACAGGAGGCATTATCAAGGCCGACAGCGCGTTCTTCATCAACAACCGATGGGCTGCTGCCTTCCTCTCCTATGACAACACCATGCCAAACGGTTCCACAATAGACAACGTAAGCCATTTCACTAACTGTGAGTTCATTGTTGACAACAACAACCTTTTCGCGCAGAACAATTGCGCGTTCATCGACCATGTCACGATGTGGAAGGTCAAGGGGGTGAAGTTCAAGGGCTGCCGTTTCTTCAACAACACAACCACATCCGGCGACCGCCACCATGCCATCTACACCGAGGATGCAGGGTTTGAAGTGAACTCCTATTGCCGCGCCCAGCATTACAGTGGCTGCGAGTGTCCTGAAAACAAGTCCGTATATTGCGAGTTCTCGGGATTCAGCACGGCAATAGAGGTCAACACCACGGGAGACCAACATGCCGTGTTGGTCAACCGCGCCAGCTTCCGCAACAACGTCACAGGTCTCAAAATCAACGGCAACAACTTCGCCACAGTGATACGCAACGACTTCGACCTGCAATGCGGTTTCTCCAGTTCAAAGAACACGGGGCTATATCTCAACAACTGTAACGGCTATCAGGTGGAGGAAAATCGCTTCCACCGAGCGAGCGGGCATTACAACTATTCATCCACGGGCATCCGGGTTCATAACAGCGGGATTTCGGACAACAGCATTTACCGCAACGTCTTCGACTCCTTGGACTATGGTATTTCTGTGTCAGGGACAAATGGGGATGCCACGGGTGGTTTACAGGTGCTTTGCGGGGAGTTCAACGGAAACGGCACGGATATATGCCTTGCAACGAGCAGTACCATAGTGTCGCCCTTACAAGGCAGTTTGCAGAGCAGTGCGGGAAACGTCTTTGGTAAAGTGAATGACTACAATATTAAAAACCTGTCAAATCAAACTATCTTTTATTTTTATACGGGTGCACCCAGTTCAAGCAACCCCTATTATCCGAGTTTGAGAACATCGAATGTGCTGCCATATTTGAGCAACACAGCCAACCCCTGTACCTCCACACTGTGCAACGGCGGAGGCACGCCGAAGTCGCTGGCCGAGTTCCAGTCCGACATGGACGCCTGCACGGGTTCGACCCAACCGTTGTCCGACACCTATTACGCCGCCGTGCGCACCCTCATGTCCGACACCATGCTGGATCTCAACGAGTTGGAAATGTGGCACACCGCCGCGCAGTCGGCGAATTTGGCGAATTATGCGAATATCGGTGATCCGTATTCGCTGGCGGAGACGCGGTTTATGGAGGGTTATGCGGAAACATTCGCGGGAGATGCGGAAGATGCGGAAATGGCCAACTACGCGGAATTCCATGCGATGAAATTGGCGTTGCGGGGAGACAATAACGACAACGCGGACAACCAGGACAACAATAATTCGCAAAATTCGTTTAATTCGCCGTTTATCAATTGGTACGCATTGACCCCCGCGCAGATCGCGCAGTTGCAGACGATTGCCGAACGCAACACCGGCCGCGCCTCGGTGATGGCGAAGGGGGTGCTGTGTTTCTTCCACGGGATATGTTACGAGGACGAATGGGATGACGCGGGCGTATTCGATACTCCCCTACCGGATGGCGACACCACGGGTACCCGTGCGAAACACACCGCCATGAACACCGACAATGATGCGACATTGTCCGTCTATCCCAACCCCACCGACGACATCCTGTTCGTCGAATTGCGCGGCGGTGCGGGCATCGCGAATATGGCGTTGTACGATTTGCAAGGGCGTGTCGTAGGGACGCGATTCATCGCGTCCGCAACAGGCACGTCCGCAACGGTGAACATGCGCGACATCCCCGCGGGCGTGTACGTGTTGCGTGTGATGGATGCGGACGGCAAGGAATACCATCGGAAAATCGTTAGGAAATGACGGATTGCGGGACGTTGTAGGGACGAATGATTATTCGCCCCTACAACGTTCGCAATCAATTCGCAAATCGCAAACCGAAAAAAACGTATTTTCGCCGAATAAATTCATAACCCAAAAATTTACAACAATGGAAAAGACCAAGACACAAACAGAGAAAGTAAGCGGACGTTTCGGCGTCACGTTTGCCATGATGGCGATATTGCTCGCCAATTTCTCCCTTCAAGCGCAGTATGAATCGTTCTTCGGGCGGGAGACATGGACGTATGACATAGATTACCTGATGACTTGTTACACAGATGAATACGA
>Ga0247608_10003641_pt1 | contig 17813 bp, 23 predicted proteins | sample 176DNAGHGlowgp2_FD_193490 | JGI IMG/M metagenome (GOLD analysis project Ga0247608, IMG submission 193490) | Sheep rumen microbial communities from Palmerston North, Manawatu-Wanganui, New Zealand - 1766 DNA GHGlow gp2 | ecosystem: Host-associated > Mammals > Digestive system > Stomach > Rumen ... | reverse complement strand
TGGTTCTTTCAAAGGTCTTGGTGCCGGAATAGCAACAGCAAGTCCATATTTGGCAGTTGTGGGAGTGGCAATAGGTGCTATAATTGCAGCTGTTAAGAGTGCTATTGGTTTACTGACCAAACTCGGTAAACAGGTTATGAGTTTCGGCAAAGAGTGTGTGGGTAGTGCCAAAGAAGCCGAGAAATTACAAACAATTCTTAACAGTAGGTTAGGTTCACAAGTCGGTGGCAGTCTGATGAAACAGATCCGAGAGTTTTCCGGAACTTATGGCATTCAGGTTGACCCTTTAATTTCTGCTACTCACACGCTTTTAGATTTTGGATACAGTGCCGAAGAAATCCCAAGTTTGTTATACAATATGTCCACTGCGGCAGCTCAGGCGGGTGGTGATATTAACTCTGCTATGTCTACTATTACAACCATGATGGGTAGAATTAAGATGACCGGAAAGGTGACAAGCAGACAACTCTTACAACTCCAACAGAACGGAATAGATGTTTTAGGCAATTTACAACGACAACTTGGAATTTCCACACAAGAAGCATACCAAAAAATTAGTGCAATGTCTCCTGATGAGGTTATGCGTGCGATAACCAACTCTATGATTCAGAGCCGTGGGGCACTTGAAAACTATGCCAATACTTATGAAGGTCGTATGAATGCACTCCAAACCACTTTTGAAAATCTTAAAATCACTATAGGAACAATGCTCTTACCGTTTTTACAAAAAGCCGCTATATTTTTACAAGCAGTGGTTAAGGTAATTTCTGAGTGGATTGAGAATAATAAGGACAAGGTGATTGCTTTCTTCCAAGAACTGTGGAATAAACTTGTATTAGTTGTATCTTTCTTTGGTAAATTTGCAGATACATTAATGCAACTTTCAGGGACTACTGATTTTGTGTATGCTTTAAACCAAGCATTTGAGACACTACTCCAAACCATTATTAAAATCCACAATATGTTAAACAGAATGAGTAATTGGGGCAAAGTTCTTAATTTTAATCCGTTAAATGGTGGAAGTTGGAAAAAATCTGCCGAAGGACTACGAAACTTAGTCACCAATAAAGGCATATGGAACGAAGAAGAGGTTATGGCACAATGGAGAACAGCCGACAAAAATGGTGGTTTTGCCTCTGAAATTGGGGGCAAGGTGGCAAAAGAAATGGCAAATATAGAAAATTCCATTAAGGTTCCCGCTGCCAATGTTCAGGACGCTTTCAATTACAGTCAATCCGGTGCACAAACAGTTCAATCTTCCATAAACAACGAAGCTATCAGTTATTTACAACAGATAGCAGAGAATACAGGCACATTAGGTGATATAGAGAGTGACAACATATTACAGAATATTCCTTTGGAGGGCTATTAGAATATGACAATAGAAAATATTTATTTAGAAAATCCTATTCGTATAAATCTGATTAAACAACATTTACGAGTATATTCAGAGGACGAGGACGAATTAATTGAAATGTATGCTAATAACGCTCTTGACTATATTGAGGAATGGGTGAACGGAAATGTGAGAGAGTGCAAGACCACAATAAGTGTGGATACTGTTCGGATCAATCAAGAAATACAACTGCCAAGATTTAGAAATGTCCTGTCCGTTAAGAGCAATAACACCACTATTCCCGACAGTGATTATATGATATATGATAATTGTATAATCTTTTGGAAGGAATACACAAATGTGGTTATAGAATATATGCAAACCAAGATAAACATTAAATACTTACAACAGTGCATTAATCTGATAGTCGGTGATTGGTATGAGAACAGAGAGAACTCCACACTTGAAAAACAGTCAGTATCTACCAATGTGTCTACTTGTGTGGGTAGAATGTTGGCAATGCATGCACAAGCTATTAAGTGAGGTTATTAATGGGAACAATAGGAAATTTAAGACACAAGGGCGTATTTATCCACAATGTTTATCAAGACAACGGTTTTGGCGGACAGGAATTAGTGGCAACTTGGAATCATCCTTGTGCTGTGAGTATTATAGGGTCAAACGGAAGAGAGATGTTTCAGAACGAGGCTATTTTTAATATAAAAACCCTTTCTGTGTTGTGCAGAGTGTGTGATACTATGGGAATAACTGCCGGAGACAAAATAGAGATTGACGGTGTGGAGTATAATATAAATGATGTGGAAACTTACGAGAAAGACCGAGGATATCACTTGCTCAGAGTTTCAAGAGAATTAATTTCAGGAGATTAGTATGGCGATATTATTTAATCAGAGTGCTTTAACAGATTTTTCAAAAGCATTAATGACTGCTCTCTCTCCTATAACAACTATTTCCGGAATTAAGATATATGACCATGTCCCTCAGAACCAAGAAACATATCCTTATATTGTGGTTGGAGACATGACAGAATCTCCGTGGGGAGATAAGACAAAACCGGGTTCTACCATAACCGTAAACATTAACTTATATTTCCAAGACAAAAGCTCTCTCCAAACCAAAACTATGATTAATTTAATTGTGGAAACCTTAGATAACGGATTTGAAATAGAAAATTGGAACATGATTTACCATGATTTGGGTGATAATATGGTGTCTGAAATGGGGAACAGTGTATATCTTGGTGTGGTATCTTTTAATTTCTTCTTGGAGAGTATATAATGGCACGAAAAGGACTTACCAAAAAGCAAGAGTGGAAATTTGGAATATATAATGTAGCTTTGGAATTACAAGAGAATTTTAATGCTATGGAAACTCAAACAATGGAAGGTTCTAAATATTTTGTCAATAAGATAGTAGTTGAAGCTAAAAATCTTGCCAAACAACGAGTGCCTGTTAAGACCGGAAAGACAAGAGCCTCAATTCAAGAGAAACCTGCTAAATATACAATAGCTACCATAACAGTTGATACATGGTTAGACCGTTGGTTAAACAAAGGTGGTGGTTATTATCATAAAAAGACTGTAAATATAACAGCAAAGCGAGGCACAGGGAGACATTTTAGACAAGATTGGTATAATACAAGGGGGGCAAGTAAAAAGATACAGGCAAACAAAAGATTAGTATCACATCCGGCATATTATTTACTTAGACCCACAAAAGAATTATTGGCAAGTGTAAAGAGTTCCAAGACTTACGAAAGATATATGAAATTAGCATTAAAGAAATTGGAGAGTGACAACAATGGCAAATGATACAACAACAGTTCCGACTGATATTATAAGTGAAAGGTCTGTCAAACCATGGGAGAATAATTACAGTTCTGTGGAAGTTCCCGGATCAAGACAACTGCGAGTAAATGCCAAAGGTGTCACAGGAACTTGGCAAGCTCGGAGATTTCCATATAAATGGGTTGAAGAGGGTATTCCTTCAGGGACTTTCCAAGGACAGACAGGAGTTATGCCTGTAATTGGTGGTCTTTTACCAAAACAAGGGGATTCATGGTCTCTTGCTTATTCATATTGCAGGTGTGAAGACATATCATTTGAAGAGAAAGAAAACGGAATGTGCGAGGCGACCATAAACTATACTTCCGAAGGTTTTACCGGTGATATGCAGTTAGATATTTCCACAGATGAACAGATTTATAGAAAACCATATTATATGAAATGGGAAATAGACACAACAAGTGACAACAATCCTTATGTGGAGACAATAGAAGCAAAAGAGCCTATTTTGAATTATAATGTGACTTATAAACTTAATTATATTAGTTCTCAGACACCTAAATACAGAGCTGATTACATAGGATTTGCCAAATACGCACGACAGGCTTTTAACAGCATAAATGAAGACACTTGGCACACTTTCGCACCTGAAACGGTTCTTTGCACAGGTCTCACCATGACGCCTGAATTTGCAATCGGCGGACAACTCTTATTTATAACAATTAAAGCAAATTTCAAAGTCAGAATTATATCATCATGGAATTATATGTGGAAAGACCCCACACCGGAAAAAACAAGCAAGGGAGCAGATTTGCACTGGCACCAATTACCAAACCAACCTTTTCCGGAAGGAGCATTCTATACAACAGACCCCAACAAGATAGGTAAAGCAGTATTTACAGGAGATGTGACTATTACCAACAATCAGGACGGTTCTATAACAGTAAACGAGGTCACACCTGAACCTGAACACGGTGGTTTCTACAAACCTTATAAAGATATTAACAGCGTGAGAACTTACTATTATACCCCTGTGGATTTTTCTGCCATAACAGGTATCCCTCCAATTTAATATTGTATAGGTGGTAATTATGAAAGATTTAAAGAATAATGGTTGGACTGAAAACGAGATTGATTTCACTAATCTTGCCAATTCATCACAAAAATGGTGTATAAAGTATGGTGAAAAAACACAAGAGACTACTGAAACAAACAGTAAGACAACCAAATACAAGCATACTCCGACCAACAGAGGCAAGTCCTTTAAGTTTAAAGTCAGATATGATTATAATTGGAAAGACAAGGATACAAGTGCAGAACCACCGAGACAGGTAGAAGGTATGTATTGTAAAGCGAGATTTATTCACTGTGACAGTGAAGGACAAATATATTGTATTGATGAGGAAAAAGAAGAGTTGGTGTTTGAAACAACACTGCATACATAGGAGTTATTATGCCAATTAGCCCCATAGGGAACTATTCGGGTCCCATTTTAAATAAAATAGACGGTGTGAATTACCATAAAGAATATTGGGTCAGTTGTAATAAGGGGAGTAAAACGATTTATAAGCCTTTTGAGAATATGTCTGTTCCCAATGTTTATAATTTTGCTATCGCCCCTTATTATGTTTTCGGCTCAGGTTATGGCATGGGTGCCGTAAGCTTTACAATACTCTATACAATGGATTTTTCGGCTCTCCCGCCGGAACCTGTATGGTTGATTAATTGGACAGGGGGCTCCTTAAAGCTCCCCGGAAACACGGTAAGAATTAAAATTGAGATAAAAGCCACCTCAGGCTATAAGGAAAAGTTTAATATAGATTATGACGGGAGCGACTATTACAGAAATGATCTGTTTCACGGAACGACTTCAAGTCGTTTGACCGTCACTTATGACGAAACCAATGCTTACGACTATTATTTCAACGGTGAGTATGGTTTCAGCTCAAGTTCACCGGATATTTATAATCTCAGAGTTGAAACCAAACATTTACAGCTGAATGCGAGTGTGGACCAATCTATTACAACAGCCGGATACACGGGAGGAGACCCTGTCGGAAATGGATTCCGTGGTGATATACTTCTCCCAGACGGTGAGTATTCCGTGACTTTTGACAGCCAAGAAACGCCCATGGGGTCAAGTAGTGCTCACACATACCATAACAGTATGTCTGTGGATTTTGTTCCGGAGGCCATAGGTTTTAGCAGTAATTTGAACGGTGTCTGTTTCTCTTGGCAAAAGCCAACCACAGAATGCTTATATTACAGATATGTTGTTGACAACCCTGAGTTAAACATTATAGACGAGGATGACACCATGACGCCCAAAAGGGCAAAATGTGAGTTCACCGCTCACTGTGAAAATGTGGGCTGGAAAGGTATGGAAAGTCCTTATTTCTATTTCACAAACAACGCCTATTTCCAAATCAATTTTCCCGGAAGAGAAGGAAATGTATCAAATTTAGTTTGTAATTGTTCACAAGGTCACAGGGATAGTTATAACTCCCAAACGGGGGGAGCAGGATATAAATTAGGAAATGACAAGCCTATCCCTACTCAGCTGGGGAATGTGACTCTTAACAATCCCGAAGATTTTAACGATTATACCATGTTATCCACCAAAGACGCTAACGGTTTGGAAGAAAAAGACGAGAGAGACGGAGAGCATTTCAGACCCTCGACATGTCATGACTGTATTAATACAGAAATGAAAATTAATGTCAACTCTTTCACCAGAAGATATGGGACAGGCTTATTAAAACTTAATGAAAAAGTGTTATGCCCTATTAATAATTGGCAATATTACAACTGCGAATTAATAGGTAGCGGTGAGAACGCTTATGTATATGCCAACTCAGAAGGAGCATATATTTATCAAGACAGATACAGAAATAAGTATTTGGACGAAAATGACCAAAACAATTATTTAGCCCACACGGAATACAGACAGGCACATTGGACGCATTTCAGATATATGTCCTCATCTTTTACAAAGATTGTGGAAACGGAAGAAGAAGGCGCCATTGTTGAAACTGTTGAACCATATACGCCCGATATACAACTGATTTATAAGCCTTTCGGAAAAGGAGAAGCAAAGAGAAACAACGGTCACACATGGATTGCCAAATTTGACGGTATAACAAATTGCTATGATATGCTCACCTGTAATGGTGGCGGTGTCGGAATAAGTGATGAGTGCTTAGGTTTTTTGAAAGTTGAAAACTATACTCTTCTGAAAGACACAGATGACGAAGAAGACCCTGAATGTGGTGTGTGGTATCTCAATGAACAGGCTCAGACACACATAGGTTATTTACCTAACATTGTGGGAAGGGTTAAAATCCCCATTCCCGCAAACACAAAAATTAAACTTGGAGAATTGAAAAGTGTTCTTTCGCCTGACATTAATATGCAAAACTTAACTCTTCATTGGGTTGAAACCGCTTCTGTCAATGACTTTCGATACTACGACCAAGTGAAAGACGCACAAGGAAATCCGGTCTACGACCAATTCAGACACCCCGTTTATTATAGTGGGTTGGTGACAAGCGAAAAGCAAACTTATCAGGGGCCGCCTCTTGAATATTCCATGTTCTACTATCTCAACAGTGTGAATTTTACTCTGACCAATGCTACTGTTTCTCTGCTTAATCCGACTATTGAAACGCCGTTGGATACAGTGACATTAACAAACAGTTGGCAAACGACTTTTGATTACCATAAGTTGCAAAATTTCAGAGTGGATTTGTATTTCACGGAGATTTCCACAGGGTATCAAATCCATTGCTATACTTTCATCGGTAGCGACAGCGACCAAAACTATTTTAGGTTTAGGATTAAAACGGACACAGGAAAGGTCGGTGTCGAATGCGAAAAAGCTAAGTGGAAACTGGGAAACAATGACTATGATTTTGACGAGTATCACCAATTAAAGGTCATAGAGCAAGAATATTATTCCAAAGACATTCCAAAACATGAGCTAATCTTTCAATGCGGAACCGAATTTAAGAAAATGGAGTATTGCGGCGATCATAATCCGGGTTGGAGTGAAGACCAAGGAATTGACAGCTGGGATACTTACGACAGTCGATTCGTTGCAGTTGCCATAAACGGTGCAAGGTGTGGAGACATACCGGAGCTTGTCCGTGTCAGATATCCAAAACATGAAGAAAGTATTATTAAAAATCTGACATTAATGGGATTGGGAGATTATTCCAACGGTGACTTAAACAAACCTGAGAACAAATGTCCTGTTATATTCCCACGAGACGACTTGGGCGAATTTCAATGGAATGCTAAAATTTATGATCCGGACAGTGACGGACTATATCCTATTGAATCTCTCTACGCCGGTCAATTTACAAGAGTCCATTATTTGGATTGCTCAACAGAAGTCTTAAACGGTGAATGGTGTCAAAATGTGACAACCACTCCCTATGTGGATTGGGTCTTATGCGGAAACCCCTCCCGATTGTTGAAATCCTATTGGAACGGAAACGATTGGAGTGTAGATAGTTGGAGAGGTAATAGTATTCACATTAAAGGCTCTTATGGTGCTATGTATAACGGTGTCACTAACAAGCTCCTTTCTCCGAGACCTAAAGGGTATGTCAAAGAGCACTCTCCTTTCTTGGAGACTACACACCAAGAAACGGTTCAGAACACAGAGATAATTAATGGTGAACCTGTTGTGACAGAAACAGAAATAACGGTCAACGAATTACCTATACAATATATAGATACTTTCGGGGCATACAGAGACACATATAATGTCACTTACGGCAACCAAACCGCTATTATAGATAGACTGCATGCAACCGGAAAACCGAATTATATTATTGAGGACGGAGAATTGGTTCAAAATCGCACAGGTTGGAGAATTAACGAGCATAAGCGAGAACCGTTGATTGTAGAATACAACCAAGCAAGATACGGTATCATTGACGGTATGAAATACACTCTTTCTTATGTATATGTCAGAGGTGGCAAGATACTAAGGAATTTAGCAGGTAAGATTTTAAGAAATTCACAACATAAAATATTGAGAGGAGATGATATGTAAAATGGAAGTGTTTAAGAACAACAACAAGACCTTTTTGGTTGAGTTTTACGACGCCGAAGGCGAAGATTACGATGTTCCTTCCGGTGTGGAGATTAAGTTTTCGGTAAAAAAATCCGTGACTGATTCTGATGAAGATGTGTTGATCTCCAAGACCATAACAGGCAATGACGAGAGCTCATACACAATAGCCTTAACAGAAGAAGAAACTAATCTTCCTGTGGGTGTTTATTGGTATGATTTCAAGAATATAACTGACGGAGTGACATTAACTCCACCAACCAAATTTATAATCAAAGAGGTGGTTTTACAAAATGAGTGATACAATCAGAGTAAATGTAGTTGAGGACGCTCCTGTTAGTGTAAATGTCTCTGACGCTGTGAATTATAATTATGTGACAAACAAGCCAAGTATAAACGGCGTGGAATTAGTCGGAAACAAGACAAGCGAGGACTTACACATACAAGGTGATTTATGGGAGTTGATAGCAGAGAACACAGACGACACAACACCTGTATCAAGGTATGTTATCAATAAAGATACCAATAACAATGATTTTGCTTTAAAGAAATTTATGTTATTGCAAGTTGCTCCGAGAACGGATGGCGGGACAAATAACAAATTATACTTGTTTATGAATATGACAGGTAATACTGTTGATTACAGTGCTATGAGTCCACTACAAACAAGCACAGGCTCGGTATATACATACACAAGGTTTAAGTTTATAGGAGAAAGATTTTCTGAAATACCTACTTGGATTATAAACACAACTAATACAGATTTTGATTATATAGGTGGAAACTATGCGGGTGGTATTTATAATACTAAATTCGGTTGTACTAAGCATAATAATATTAATGATATTGCCACAAGTTTCATATTAAGTGCAAACAGTAGAACGACTACAACGACAAACACAGTAGCAGTTAAGTGGCAGTTATGGGGGGTGAGAGTATGAAACAATGGGTAAACGGAGAATTTATAGACATACCGGAAAATAACGAGTTGACCACAGAACAGGACGAGCCTATTGTATTTGAAAACAAACAGAAACTAAATGAGTATATTGAGAATTTTATTGTGGAATTTCTAACAGAGGGTGACGGAAATGACAACGGAAGTAATTAACTTATTAAATGGGTGTGGGAGTGGTGTTATATTATTAATAGCACTTTACTATTTTATAAAATATATTGGTGAACAAGAGAGACTAAATTCAGAGGAAAGGACGCAAACTCATCAGAGGTTTTGCGAGACAATAGAAAAAATAAGTAGGAGTAGAGATACCAATGACGAGTGAGACAAAACAGAGAGTTGATAAGTTGAGAGATAAAGTTAAAGTTATAACTACTTATTATGACGAGTGGGATTTGCACTTTCTAAATAAACTTATTGACTTCGGTAAAGAGGCGAAAGAACTGATAAAGGAGATTGATTTTAATGACTGAATGTTATAGAATAGACGACACACTTTTCTTGTATGAAGATGATGAAATCACTTTAAGCGAGATTGAGAAATTAGACTTATCATCTTATGTAAAAACTGACGAAAGTAATTTATGGTCTATCTATAAGGTTGTATATGACACAGACAAGGGAGTTGTGGAGGACATAGTAGTTGATTAGGTTCTTTCTCTATCTTTGTCGTTGGCAATTATCAAGTCCAATACTTGCAATAGTTATAGGTGTTATCAAAGGCACAAGTGTAATCGGAACTAAATCAGACTGGGTTTGTGCCTTTTGGGCAAACTTGATAGGTGGTGTGATTTTCTTTTGGATTGACAAACTAATATTCAGAGGTGACAAAAATGAAAAGACATAGTGGCAAATGGTTTGGTGTCATGCTTCATCACACGGCGGGCAATACCAAAGAAAAGGTGGAACAGATCCGAAAAGCCCACATCAATAACAACAAATGGGGTGACATTGGTTATCATTATGTTTTAGAAATTGATGACAATGGGCGTGGACACCTCAAAACAGGACGCTCTTTATTCTATCAAGGAGCCCACGCCGGAGTTGACAAATACAACAATGGTTATATTGGCTTATGCATTCCGGGAAACTACGAAAAAGACAAATTAAGTCCTGAACTATATGATGACCTTATAAATGCTATTTGCACTCTTGAACAAAAGTTTTGCACAAGCAATGGATTTCTTGGACATAGAGAGGTCAAAGCAACAGCCTGTCCCGGAAAGAATATAGATCTTAACAAAATCAGGCAAGACCTCACCAAGAAACTGAAAAAGTCTGTTAAGCCAATTAAATTATAGGTATTAATTAATGAAGGCGACTTTGATTAGTATAAAATTTATATGAAAAATAATTAGGAGGAACCTCTTATTATTGTTATTTTTTGACACCGTCCCAAGACGCCTAAGGGACACACAAAAAAGGGTCAGATTTGACCATAGATGAGACTTTTTAGAAAATGAGACTAAATATTAGGAGAATAATTATGAGTTTAATTTTAAAGCTATTACTCGCATTATGTGAAAAAGAAGGTGACAACTATGTTATCTATGCCAAAGGAATACCTGTTGTTGGAAACATTAAGATATTGTTTAAAGAAGTAGACACTATGAGAGAACCCTCAGGAATAGCCGGTGGTATTGACTTGTTTACTGCCGGGAAATTTGGTGTATATAGATTCACATTGGTTGACGCTGACTAAATTGTTAGCAACCGTGTTAGCAACTAAATCACCGTAATATACAGAAATCCCCTATTTTCGTGCTTAATTTTAATTTCTGTGACAACTATATCTACGAACGGAATATACCATTCAAACATAATGATACTTGAATTTCGTGTGTAAAATCCCTTTTTTTTATTAAATTTGTTAGCAACTCGTTAGCATTTGACAACACTTTCTAAAATGTGTTATAATATAATTGGTTTTTTGTAGTATTTTCATGAAATCTCCTTTAGTTATTTACAACTTTCCTTCATTACCCGACGCCTCGCTTTTTTCGTTTACCTTTTGTGGGGCGTCATTTTTTTTACTCTAATTTATCCACAGCTTCTAATAAGTTATCTAAATCTATTTTAGTGTATAAATCTTGTGTTAAGTTCTTGGCAGAGTGTCCTATTATTTTCTGTGTAGTCAATAAGGGAACACCCAATTCTTCCATTAGAGACACGAAAGTATAACGACAGTCATGAGTTCCATGTCTTTCAATACCTATTTCTTTGTTATATTTTTTAATAGCATTACACACACTTTGTTTACACCTATAATCATTCAAGAGCCTGTCAGTCGTGCAATTGTCGTATAAATCTTTAATTACAGGCAGTATCTTTTTACATATTGGAATAGTCCTGTCTCGTCCTGCTTTAGTCTTTAACCCACCAATCATATATCTTTCATCAATATGAACATTCTCTTTTTTCATTTGAGTGACTTCACTTACTCTCATCCCTGTGTATAATTGAATAAGACTATATTTGGCATTAAGATTATCCGAGCATTCCCATAACCTGTCTATTTCTTCTCTTGTATAATTCGTTCTAATCACTTGTTGCTTTACCTCAGGTAAAACTATTCCTTTAACATAAGATTTAACGCACATGTCGTTCATGACAGCATAATCAAACAACAAACCGAGTAAAATTTTAGACTTTTTAGCTAAAACAGGCTTTACACCGTCAATGAAATTCTGTAAATGATACAACCTTATTTCATTAATAGGAATGTCTAAGAGTGGTGTCAAGTTTTTATAAGTGTATTCATACATATCCACAGTCCCCGGATTTAGCTTTTTATAGTGAATTGGTGACCAAATCTCGTATACTTTCCTTAGTGTGGTTTCTCTGTTAAGATATATGTCAGGATTTTTATGATACTCCATAAGAGCATTAAGAGCCTCGGTTTTGGTGGAGTAATAACCTAAGATCTTTCGTTTCTCTCCGTTGATTCTGCTTTCCTCTGAATAAGGAAGTCGCACGATCCATTTCTTCCGACGCTTTCCCGAGAGCTTATAAACTGAACCGTATCCGTTAGCAAGTTTCATTCTTTTACAATCTCCGTTTTACCTAAGACTTTACCCACACAATGAAAACTATCCTCATCATAAATCTTAATCAAATCATAATTCTTATTATGGGAAATAAGACCGTCATTGCCAAGCTCTTTTACGAAGGCGTCATTTTGATAAACAAATAAACCAATGTCACCTACACGGACAGAGGGTTGACTGTGGATTAAAAGGTAATCATGATCTGAGTATGTGGGCTCCATGGAGTCTCCTGTCAGTATGATTATAAAGTCTGACGCTTCACTTTCCGGAGTTCTTGCTATCTTAACTGTTTCAGATTCGGCGTAAGGGTCTATTGTGTCACCTGTTCCCGCTGCTGCCGACTGCCACATTAAAGGCTTATATATATACCTTATTTTATTATCATAATATACATTTCTGTCTTTCTCAATAGTAAGTATAGTATCCACAGCATTTGTTCCAAAATCATCAAGTGCCCGATAATCCTCTATAAGTGAAAGTTCTTTGTGGGTAAGAGAAACGCCTATTGTCTGTTCTTTTATTTCTCCTTTCATAAGAGCATAAAAATCTATATTGAGAGCTGTGCAAATCTGACACAATATTTCTCCGGAAGCTCTTAGCACACTTCTTTTGAATATACTTCTAATAGTTGTATCATTAATCCCGGTTATTTTTACAAAATTATAGATAGAACCATATTTGTCAAGAATGTATTTTTTTAATTTTTCCTCAATAGTCATAAGCAGCTGCACCCCCTATTACACTAATATTATACCATTAAAAATATAAAAAAATCAAAAAATATTAAAAAATATTACAAAATATTACAAAATATAGGCTTTTGGACTTGACAAGACTGGCAGTTGCGTGGTATAATATAATTGATGATGACGGGCAACTGCGTTGTATCATTAAACACACCCAATCAAATGGTGACGAAAATCCTAAGAGCTACCGAAGGACTGCGTAGCCACGGAGTAGAGTAGCACCCGATTGAGTTCTATGAAAAGATTAATAATCACCTTGTGAAATTAGAGTAGCAAGGAATAATGAAGGAAAGGACAACAAAATGAGTTCTCTGTGTTGTGGTGTCAGTGCAGAGAGCGTGATTTTTATAGGAGATTTTTATGAATTTCTATGATATGGTAATCTCTGAAACCGCTCCCGTTTTTACAGGGGAAAAGTGTGAGATTTGCGGGGATTTATACCAATACACCGTTCCCACAATGGTTAGAGTTCAGAAAGGTTCCCAATACACTCTTGTGAGATTGAGGAACTTGAAAAAGTCCTCTTGGAGAGCTTTTAAACACCAAACAAAGAAATTGGAAAAACAATTGATTTCTCTGTTTGGAGAGGATTTTGAGTTTGAATTCTTTGGCGAAGTTTATGCCAATGAATTCAAGAAATTCCCTGTTCGCAAGGGAATTATTGGTGTGTGGATGGGGAGACCACCCAGACGCCGACAAAAGGGGAGTGCTTAACGGCACTTTCCTTTATTTTATAGGAGTTTTATAATGGAAAACATTTTATTTTTAATTGATGTGGGAGTGCCTTGGGCTTTTGCCTTAGGTGTTCCTTTATTTATAATTATTTATTTGATTTGGGACAATATTCAGTTCCACAGAAAAGAAAAGATAAGGAGTAGATTATATGAAAAAGATAACTCCGGAACAAGCAGGTAAGATATTGGGAGTCTCTCGGAACACTCTCACATATCAAATCAGAACCGGAAAAGGTGTATTATCACAACTTGGATTTTACTGCGAGCCTGTGCCGGGAAACAAAAACGGTGCTTATGTGATTTACGAGCACACACTTAATGATTTTATTAAAAACAAAGGATGGACGAAATGAAATTACCAACCGAAAAAACCAAGGCTGTGAATAACACAGAACAATTATGTATGCTTATCTATGGAGACCCGGGAATTGGCAAATCTACCTTTTGCAGTCAATTCCCCAAGGCTCTTTTTTTAGCAACTGAAAGAGGACTTGACTGTTTGGACACCTACCAAATCCCAATAACAACAGTCGCTGAAATAAAAGAAGCGGGAAAACTGTTAAGGACTGAAAAGAACGAGTTCAAAACCATAATTATTGACACTCTTGACAGATTCTACGAAATAGTCAGACAAGAGGTGTTAAGAGATATGGGAATAACCCACGAGAGTGAAGACAAAGGACACGGAAGGGTTTACTCTATGATTTACCAAAGATTTTACAACTTGGTGGACGGTTTCAAATCTCTTCCTTATGGCGTGGTTATGGTCGCCCATGGAAAACAGAAACAGGAAACCGACAGGCTCGGTCAAGTCCAATACCAAACCGTTCCAAGTGTTCCGGAAAAGGCTTTATCTAAAATCATAGCAGATATACCTTTAATTCTCTATCTTGATTATGCTGTGGACGAAACAGGCAAAGATATAAGAGTAATCAGAGCACAACCTACACAGTCTTATCTTGCAAAGGACAGAACAGGAAAATTACCCGACACACTACCGCTTGATTATAAGATATTTAAGGAGTATTTCAAAAATGAATAATCCTATCACCAAATATCCTATTATTAAATTTATTGAATGGTTAAATGAATGTTGTTGTGGATGGCACGGTGTAGTTTGTTTTAGTGATAGGAGAGGGAGAACAAGTAATAACAAAGCTATTACAGATGATTTTCTTCAAAAATCCAAAGACGAAATATACCAAAATTTTCCTAACAATTATTATCATAAAACAAAAGGGTTTTCTTATTTTAATGGTGGACCGGGAGATATAGGTAATTATTTTGAAGACATATACTTTGGAACACACTATTTATATGAAGACGGTTGGTTTATGTTTTCAGAAGATGAAACATGTGATTACATTTGTTTTCCTGATGAACAATTAATGCAAAACTCTGATTATCAAATTGTAGCAGAGCCTATTATGTCATATCTTGACTTTATAAACGAACATTGGAAAAAAACTGACACTTTTTCTATAAGAAAGTTTCTTGTCACACATAAAAACGGATATGAATATGAAAGAGAAATATTTATAAGATTATATTTTTGGTGGTTATCTGAAAACAATGAATATGATTATAATCAAATGAATATAAATAATGCTATTTGCAACATGGATTATAAAAAATGTGAAGATTGTGGAAAATTAATGCTATGTATTTTTTGGAACGCAGGATATACAACTCAAAAATGGTGTCCATTCTGTCAAAAACAGCACAAACCATATAAATTTAATCATAAAATCATATCAAGTGTTATAAAAAACTTGTTTAATAACAAATGTGCTTTGTGTGGAGAGCCTTATTTTTCAAACTTTATGGATAAATATAATGGTGGATTTAATGCACACCACATAACACCTATTTCAGAAGGTGGAAAAGATACTATTGATAATATTCTCTTATTATGTCCAACTTGTCACAGTAAAGCCCACGGAATAATAAGTAGAGAAAAACAATATCAAATCAATAAGGAGATTTTATTTAAATGAGCGAATTTGATTATTTAGGAGCCGTTGTTGACAGTTCCACAGACTTTGAGAAAATCCCTGACGGGAAATACAAATGTAAATTAGATACCATAGTTATTGATGAAAAAGCATGGGGAAAGGACTTAACTATCAAATGGTTAGTCACAGAGGGGCAATTTGCAAAGAGAATTATTTGGCAGAATATGAATATACCGGCACCAAGTGAAAACGGAACAGAGAAATACACTTATGCCATTAAGGCTCTTTCTCAATGTTCTAAAAAACTTAATCCGGCATGTAAAACACTTGGAGAGTTCTTGGATGTTTCCACACATGCACAATACTTAGATAAAGAAGCCATTATTACTATTAAAACAAACAATAAAGGTTATCAAAATGTCTTTATTGACAAGGTCGCTGCCACAACAACAGAGGTTATAGATCCATTTGCTTAACTCTGATTTAAAGCAATCAAAACAATGGGTTTTATGGAAAAAGGACCCAAAGCGTGGCAAAGTTCCCTATCAATTCAATGGTCTCCCGGCAGCGACAAATGACAAAGAAACATGGGAGACTTACGACACTTGTAAGGGAGCTTTGGCACAAACCAAGAGATTTGACGGTGTTGGAATTGTGTTAGATTCACAGAATGCTTTCATAACCGTTATTGACCTTGACCACTGTATTGAAAATGGTGTGGTTAAACCATACGCACAAACAATTATAGACAGGTTTAATTCATACACAGAATACTCGCAGTCCGCAGCAGGTGTTCACATATTCATACTTGCCACCAAACAAACGAAAAGGTGCAGAATAACAGTTGAAGGACAGGAAATAGAAATCTATGATAGTGGTAGGTTTATAGCAGTCACCGAGAACATGCTCTTGGACTTACCGATAGAGAACCGACAGGACGAATTGAACACTCTCTGTTCTGAAATATTTCCACAAGAGAAAGAGAGAGAGTTTAGACCTGTGGTAAAAGTTGATATATCTGACCATGACCTTTTTGAAGTTATGATGAAGGACAAGAAATTTGCCGAGTTATGGACTGTTCCAAGTTCTGAACACCACTCTGAACAAGATCAAGCACTCTGCAATAAACTCGCTTTCTATTGTGGCAGAGACGAACAGAGAATAGACTATTGGTTCAGACAAAGTCCCTTAATGCGTGATAAATGGGAGCGTAAAGATTACAGACAAAGAACCATTCAAAAGGCTGTTGTAGATTGTTCGGAAGTATATACTCCACCAACAGTTTTTACAGCTGAATTGTTAAAAGACGACTTGGCAACAGTCTATGATACTCTTGGACAGAAAGAACTTGACAGACTCTCCGATTTAGGTGAAAGATTTCTTAATCAAACATGTTTATTTAATGAAGATTTTTTGTCAGACATATTTTCTGAATTAAATAAAGATAAAATTATATGGTCTACTCTAAAACAAAAATGGTATGTGTGGACAGGTATTCAATGGCAATGCACGAACGATAAGGAAATTCAAAGTCATGTCAAAGCTGTTAGTGATTATTTATTAGAATTAGTTAATAACAATATTAAAGACGCAAAAGTTCGTAATCGTTTTATAAAAGATATAACTACTATTGGTAATAATACTAAATCTAAAAACATAGTTGATATGTCTATAAGTAAAATGAAATATGACGGCAAATTTGATTATATTCCTTATATCATTAATTGTCTTGACGGAATTGTTAATTTAAAAACCGGAGAACTATTGCCACATGATAAGAATAAATATTGTTCAAAAATAGCACCATGCCACTTTGATTTACGAGAACCTGTGACTTTTAACAAGTTCCTAAATGCCTGTATTAATAACAATATAGATATGTATAACTTTATACAACGCATGAGTGGTTATTGCTTGACCGGAGAGGTTTCAGAACAAACAGGCTACTTTTTCTTCGGAACAGGTATGACAGGTAAATCCACATTAATAAATCTTTTTACAACTATATTAGGTGAATATGCTTACTCAGCTGCACCAAGTATATTCACAGACCCGGGAAGATTTGACCTTGCAAATTTGGATGGTAAAAGACTTATGACCACCTCTGAATTAACTAAAAAGAAAGAATTAGCTTCTGAAACTTTTAAAGCAA
>Ga0247608_10003640_pt1 | contig 17821 bp, 22 predicted proteins | sample 176DNAGHGlowgp2_FD_193490 | JGI IMG/M metagenome (GOLD analysis project Ga0247608, IMG submission 193490) | Sheep rumen microbial communities from Palmerston North, Manawatu-Wanganui, New Zealand - 1766 DNA GHGlow gp2 | ecosystem: Host-associated > Mammals > Digestive system > Stomach > Rumen ... | reverse complement strand
GGCTTTATATTACATATTTTAGTACAGGGTTTCAAAAAGTTCAATTACGATATAATGCATTCAGTATTTTTCAGAATAATGAAAGTCCTCTATTTCCAAATGATACTAAACCATTTCTAAATATTACCACATCATTCATATATGTTTCAGACCCAAAGACACTTGAATATTTTTTAGGTAGAACAATAAATAAAATCAAACAATTAAACAATGAATTGAAGAAGAGATTTATTGCTGATGATTTCGTCGAGTGATGTCATAAGAGAATTATTGAAGTATAAAGCATTCTTTATTGAAGATTATGCGGTTACATCTATTAGAAATAAACTAGATAGATTTTGGGAATATGGATATAATGAATCAAGTTTAATTAGGAAAAAACCAATTTATAAGATTGTCAATAATTACACAAATTCACCTGATTGCTTTATATACGATTATTCAGAATTACTAGAAACAAAAGTCACTAAAGACAACTATCTATCATTCATATTTGATATTCCTTGCAAAGTCCATAATATAAAAGACTTAACAATGTCTCAAATGAGAACAATTCTAGAAAATGATGCAAAAGTAGCCAATGTTGTTAAAAAACTAGAAGACCAAATACAAAAATTTAGAGATATTGATGCTATGTTCGCTGACGAAGAATAAGTTCAAATAAAAACAAAATAAATAACACACCTGTATATGGTGTGTATTTTATTATATTTGTAAAAAATTTATAGGAATATTATGAAAAAGAATAAAACAGAATTAAATGATTTTTTTGAAGATACAGATGAAAAAACAATAAATGCTGAAACTATGTTCCATACCAATATGAAAACTTATGGTTTGGATGTTCTTGAAGATAGAGCATTGGCTGACTATCGTGATGGATTGAAGCCTGCTCAGCGTAGATTGATGTGGACTGCAAAAGAATTGAAGGCAACTTGGGATAATAAGACTGTAAAATCTGCTAGAATTACAGGTGATTGTATGCGGAAAATATCACCCGCATGGAACTGCTTATGGTTCATTGGGAACATTGGCTGATAGTGAATATCCTATGATTTTTGGTCAGGGAAACTGGGGTTCTTTGACCGATGGTGCTGCAGCTGAAAGATATACCGAAGCAAAGATTTCGCAACTTGGTATGAAAATGCTTGAATGCATGGATGTTGCGGACTATGTTCCAAACTATACAGGTGAATTTAAAGAACCTGTTGTATTGACTACACGAGTTCCTAATTTCTTTATAAATGAATGTGCTGGTATTGCGGTTGGTTTAAGTTGCAATATTCCTGCACATAATCTTAAAGAAGTAGTTGATGCATTGAAGATAGTTGTTAAGAAAGGTGAAGCCACCAAAATAAAAGATATAATGAAGGTATTTAAAGGACCTGATTATAAGTATGGTGGAAAAATTATATCTACACCCGCAGAAATTGAACAATTATATAAGACTGGTGAAGGTTCAATAAAGTATGAATGTGAATACACATTGACAAAAGAAAAGAAAAATACATTATTGACTGTTACTGGTTATTGTCCGGGTTTTTCACCAAATGCATTCATCAATAAGATGATTTCAATGATTGATGATAAAGTAGTTATCTATGTAAATGATTCGTCAACAAAAGATGAACCTTGTAAACTAGAAGTATTATTTGCTAATGAAGATGACTTTGAAAAGAAAATCCATAAACATTTAATAAAGTCAGAAAGTTATCGTTATTATGCGATTGAAAGAACTAAATCAAAGAACATTGAAAAAGATGTTGATACTAAAGTCATTATGCCAAACATGCTTGAACTAATGAATATGTGGGTTGATTGGCGAAAAGATGTTGAAACTAAGATGTGTGAAGCCGAAAAGAAAATTGAAGAAGATAAAAAGCAAAAATCTGAATGGAGATTATTGGCATCACAAAATATCAAAGTGATTGTTAAAGGTCTAGAAGAAAAAGATCCTGTAAAATATATTGCTGAAAATATGCCTGGAATAAAAGGTAAAAAATGGGCGATGGAAGCTGCAAAATTTATCTGCGACCAGCGTGTAATTTCATTACAGAAAATTGACCAGACTAAAATATCCAATGACATTAAAGATCACGAAAAGAACATTAAGAACTTAGACAATGATATTGCCCATATTGACGATGTTGTAATTCGTGAACTTGATAAATTGAAGCCTTTCTTCAGGGAAAGAACGCTTAAATTATCATAAATAATGTATGTCAAATTGGACGCAAAATAATCCTAATTCTACAGCAAAACCTGCATATGACCCATCGCTTCATGGTTTCCGAAAAGGTGTTATTGATGGAGCACCACTTGAAGGCTATCCAAAGAATTACTGGTATGCAGATAGTTTAAGGTCTTTGGTTATTGGTTTTGGTAATTTTTTCAATAATGTATATGTTGTTAGATACGATGAAAAAGGTGAACCAATAAAGAAAATTCAAGTTCCTCTAAAATTTGGTCCTCGTATGAAGTCACACGATTTTAGAGTTGAACAGGAATCTGGTAAGAAATACTATATCCAATTACCAAACATGACTTATAGAATTGATAGTCTTCAGTTCGCAGGTGATAGATATGCTGGTGCTGGTGAATGCAGAGCATTCTATTCAAAGTATTTTGAAGTTCATGGTGTAGATTATCTAATGGCAAATAAGTTTTGGGCAGATGTTCAACCAGTTCCTTACAATGTTACTATTTCAATGGAAGCCAAGACGGAACATATTTCTGATGCTAATCAGATTATGGAACAGATATTGGTTAGATTTGCACCTGAAAACTATATAGACTTAAAGGAATTCTGGTTCTTAAATACAAGACGCTCCATTAAAATAAAATGCGATTCTAGTAATCTAGAAATTACTACTGATTTTGGTGAAGAAGACAAAAGAGAAATTACTGCTTCATTTACATTCACATTGGAAGCATTCCTTTATAAGCCAATTAAGAATGCCCAAATAATTGATAAAATCGTTACAATTTGTGGTGTTCCTGATAATGCCGAAACTTATCACCAGACCATTATGGGTAATTATTCAAAGACTGAACCATTTACAGATAGATATGATTTGTCTTATGAATTTGGTACTAAGATTGGTAGAGCATCTGCAATTTACGATACATTTGAAGGTTCCGTTCTGGGTGACTTCCATAAAGAATATTATTATGAAGAATTGGAAGATATTGTAAATTATCCTGTAGGAAGTAAACAAATATTATCATATTCCGCATTTGCTGACAAGGATAAATCAATATGGACCTCAATAGACCAGCAGTTGCGAGCACTTGGTGCTCCTGCCACGGTTCAGTGGTATGATGATAATACCAACACCAAAGCACAGTATTGGTCTATAAGTGGCAATTCTGCGACCTTTAACCCAGATGATAAGACAATGAATTTTGATGCGGTCACAGCAACTGGAAAATCTGCCGAAAGTGCTAGAGACACAATATGGGAGATTTCATATGACCCGAGTTACTTGATAAATGGTGGTGAACTAACTAAAACATACGGTGGTATGATTGTAAAGAAATATAAGAACTTATTTGGATATGGAGACTGGAATATGGACTATGGATATGTTAGAGGAACTAAAGATATTCAATTCTCCAATGAAAATGTGTCAGCGGCACCATTTGTGGCAAGTTCAACAGTAATTACCAACGTTTAGGACAAAAAATTATAAATATAGAAAATACATTTTTAGGAGTTATTTGATATGGAAGCAAAAAATAAGTTTATTTCTAAGATTCTTCCAATATTCATAAATGCTGGTTTTGGTATTGAAAAGTTTGATGATACCACTTATGATATTATAGACCGTACCATTATAGGTAAGGCAAAAATTGGCTCTATTAAAGTATTGGAAAATGGTGATTTGTCAGTTAAAGTTGGTGGTGAGGCAAAGAAACACGCAAAATTTGCCTCTATGATGAAAAACAATTCTATTAAGGCTAAACCAATTTATAATTCAGCTACAGTAGGAAAATTGGTCAAGAATATGATTGCTGACTATAAGAAAGCAAAGAAGGAAATCTATAAAGAATCCTTTAGTCAGATTTCCAATAATATGCTAGTTGAAGTTACTAGAGATGAATTGGATGATGCCATTGATTCTTATCTAGAAAAATTGACAGAAAACGATATTGAACCTACTAGAGCTGACCTATTGACTTATGTTTCTGACAATCTTGGTATTACTGAAGATGAATGTGAAGCCAAATTTGGTGAAGTTCTTGATTTGACCATAGATTATGATGAAGATATGTACATAAATGCTATGGATAGAATTTTTGAAGAATCTGAAATTAAATCAGATTTTAGAAAGTTCTTAAAGGAAAATACCATTACTGATTTGGCATTGGAAATCAAAGAAGATAAGACATTGAGAAGACTTCGTGATACAGAAGCCTATAAGAACTTAGATGAAGAAGGAAAATATCGCAAACTTCAGAAATATGTACTAAATACACATGGAAGTAGATTTTCAAATACAGAAGACTTAGATGAAATTTGTCACCAGATTGCTGCTGAAGACGAGGATTCATTCTAAAATAAATAGAATATAGAATTTAATGGAGATATAAAAATGGATTTCAAAAGTTATTATCACAATAGATTAAATGAAGAAGGAACTATAATGAATGAACCACTAGATGCAGATGCACCTGTTAAAGAACAGCCTGCTCAGCCTGCTCAACAAGGTAAGACTGGCCTTCTAGCACCATATGTAACTGATTCTTCATTGAAACTTGGTCTAAAGAAACTTGGTGAAGATATTGGTATGGCTATCGTTGAATATGCAACAAAACAAGCTGTTCAACAGGCTGATTTCAAATCTGAAGATGATTATATCAAATATTGTCAGGATATTCGTAAGGCTATTGCTGAAAAATCAAATATTGCTTTGAGAGATATCTTGTCTAATATTGGACTTTACATTGACCAAACCATACATGCAAACTGTCCTAATAAGTAATGGAGATTCAGTATGAAATTAGATGAAGCAAAAAGAATTCTTTCTGAAAATGACTATCTTCTAAATGAAGGGGTTCGTGAAGCAACCACTAAAGTTCTAGAAATGTGTGATGAAGGTATTTTATCATGGAAAGATGTCGCTGAAGCAGCACTTAGATATATGTCTGAAGATGCTGTTGCTGATATGGCTCGTGAATATGAATGGATATCTGATATAGATGAAGATGAAGAAACTGAAGAAGATGATGAATAAGTTTAACTGTAAATAAAATTTTTTATAAATCACCTAGTAATATAGGTGATTTTCTATTTTTGATATGGTATGAAAATATTGAATGCAGTATTGGCACATAAAGACTTTGAATGGACTGATTTAGACAAAGATTCATTAAATAAGTTTTTAGTAATTTCACCAAATAAAATAAAAACAAATCTACCACATATACAATATTTTGATAGTAAATTATATAATGACAAATTATATTCCGAAATAAGCCATTTATTCTATGTTAGAGATAATATAGAATCTGATTGGGTGGTAGTTAATCATTATAGACGTAGATTCATGTTACCAGATTATAAAACGATTTATATACCTACTCCACTTAAATTTAAATACTCAGTAAAAGAAATGTATGCCACATTTCACAATATAGAAGATTTGGAATACCTAACTAGATTAGTAATGGAATCTAATCTAACATATGAATTTAAATCGGAATGGATAAAGTCACTTGACGATAACTACATGATTTGTTACAATATGGCTTCATGTCCTAGAAAATTATTTAATGATTGGATAGATACTTTATATTTGTTATTAAACCAATTTAAAGAAGATAAAAAATTAACTATTGAAAAATTAAATGAAGAAACAAAGATACAAAATAACACACATGAACCTACTAGAATTTTAGGTTTTTTAGGTGAACGAATCTCTAATTGCTATTGGAGAGTTTATTCAAAGAAACATAATGTATTGCCAATCATAAGTGAACCAATATATCCTTGTGACGTTAAATTGCTAGAAGAAAAAATGGTTATATAAATGCATCGCAGTGAAATAATAAACAAATTCATAAAAAAGTATAAATTAAAATCTTATCTTGAAATAGGTACAAGACATAAAGCTGATAATTTTGATAAGATTAAATGTAGAGAAAAATTTTGTATAGACCCAGATTCAAATGCTGAAGCAGATTTTGAACTTACTTCTGACGAATTTTTTAAGATTAACCACAAGAAATATGATTGCATTTTTATAGATGGATTACATGAAGGACACCAAGTATATAAAGATATAAAAAATTCTATTAAATACTTAAATAATGGTGGTGTTATATTATGTCATGACATAAATCCAAAAACAATTAATAATGGATATGATTTTGAAGATTATAATGGAACTGGAGAATGGAATGGTGATTCTTGGAAAGGTTTTGTGAAATATAGATTTGAAACACCATATTATACATTTACTGTTCCTGAAGATGAAGCTTATCTTGGTATAATTGATACAAATTCAAAAACTGATGTAGAACAGTGTAATATAAAGATAGGTGAATTGACATATAGAATATTGGATGAGAATAGACAAAGCTTTTTAAACATAGATGAAAATGATATAAATAATATATGAACAATCTAATAGATACAATATATCTTGACATGGACCGGAGTTATAACGGATTTTCGTGGTGCTTGTAAAGAATTAAGTGCTATTGAGCATTATAAAGTAGATTGGGAAAAAGTCCATGCTGCTGGTATAGATTTTTGGGCATATATGAAATGGACTGAAGAAGGAGAACGATTCTATTACTGGTTAGAGAAGTTCTGTGATGAACATGGTATAGAGTTGTGTATTTTATCTCAAGTTACTTATGATGATGGTGTAAATGGTAAATTGGAATGGCTTAGAAATAACTGTAGAATACCAAATAAGAACATTTATATCGTAAAATCTGGAAAAGATAAAGCCAAATTCGCTGCACCAAAAAGTCTACTTATAGATGATTTTGGTAAAAACATAGAAGCCTTCGTAATGGCTGGTGGTAAGGGAATAAAATTTGAAAGTCCTGGTCAAACTAGACAAGCACTATTGAAGCTTTAATATAAAAGCACCCAGTTTTAGGGTGCTATAAGTATAAATACATTATATAATTGTTATTGTGAGTGAGTGAAATTATTATTGTGTTTATTCTTATGAGGAATTAAATTATGGCTAAATATAGCGTTCCAGGAATAAGATTTAGCGAGACTGATAATACAATCCGTTCAAATTCTGTTCCAGGCCTTGGTATTGGTGCTATTGTTCTTAAATCCAATAAAGGCCCTGTAAACCAAAGAGTTCTTACATCATCTTTTGACCATTTCACACAGATTTATGGTGAACCTGAAAATCTAGACGATTATGGTCATTTTGCTGCAGAAAACTATCTTGCTGTATCTAATCAGTTGCTTTGTGTTCGTGCAACAATGGGTGATGAAGGTTATGCTCAAATTCAGTATCCATATTCTGATGCTGATATAAATGATACTTATCTTTCTAAAGATACATCTGAATTTAAATATATCAACAATGAGGATGATTCTCAGTTAAAGTTGATTGGTCCGCTTGATACAGGTGTGACTGTTTCTGCACTATTGAAAAATGGTCAGTGGCAGAGTGATAGTTTTACATCTGCTTTCGCATTGAAACAGAAAGCACAATTTGCTAAAGTTCAGGATTTGATTTCTGATACACCTGCATCTATTGCTGTATATAAGACCCTTGCAACAGGTAGTGATAGTGACTTAGACCCATCTGCAGTAATAGTTGACAATGGTACTTATGTTGAATTTGCATCTAAAGTTGGATACAATGGTGAAGTCACAAAGAAGTTTGATGATTTGATTTTGACTTCTGCTGCATGGACTTCTGGTGGATTGAATGCCGATTGTTTTGAATGTAATAATAATCCAATTGTAGTTTCTGCTGCTGATACTGAATCAACTGCTGTTTCTGCATTTAAGGGTTATAAGACTACATTCTCAATTCCAAACAATGATACATTGAATGGTCTTCCATTACAAGTATCTGCATATTTCACTGAAGAATTACGCAATTCCATTGTTAGTGCTCAACAAGATACAACTGAAACAACATTTACTTATCAGGAAATTTTCAATACAACAAGTTTCTTTGCTGGTAGTGCTGAAGCAACAGAGGATTATTGTTCTACTGCTAATGCTTCTAAAATCCAATTTAGAGACTGGGATGATGTCACTGATAAGACTTACTATGTTGATACAACAGCATTTACAGAAACTGTTAGTCAGGCTGTTGGTATTCAATACCGTGAATATGGTATGAATACATTACAAGAAGCTCTTGCTGATAAGGAAGATATTGAATGTACTCCGATTGACCAGCTTTACAATGCAGAGGATAGCATTGACATCGTAACAAAGGTTGCCGCTGACTATGGTATTGATGTTGAAGAAATTATTTCAGACAAGTATTCATTACTTAAATATTATAGTGTATGGGATGGTGGTACAAAGGATACTGAAAATGAACCTAAGTATGTCATTATCTATACAAATGAATGGAGAGAATTCTGTTCAAAGAATGATGGTAATGGATATAATGAATGGTTGTTCTGGACTATCGTAGAAAAGAATGCAAAACAGCCAACAACATTAGCAACTTATGTTCAGGATAAACCTGGTGGTGTTGTAATTCCTTGGCAAGATGGTCTTCAAAAAGAAGAAGAAGGTTCCCAAGCAATATCTAAGATGGTTGCATTCTCTACCTCCGAGGTTCTCAATTCTACTAACGAAACATATAAAGATGGTTATACAATATCCATTGAATCTGACGATGAACCAGGTAATGGTGATATTGAAGAATATGTTTCTAACAAGAATAATCAGTTAATTATCGCATCAATTGGACCTGGTGAATATGGTAATGATATTGGTGTTTCAATTATTACTACTGAATGTGCTGATATTGCTGCATTGAATCACCAGAATGCTTTCAACTGGAAATATCGCTTTGACGATGAAGATAAGGTTGATGACCCAAATACAGATCCTGATACATTGACTTGGACTAAGGTTTATCGTATTAATGTTTATGTAAAGACTAAATCACAAACTGCCGAAGCTGCTTGGGGTCTTGGTATGGATGCATTATTGAAAGATCCTATTGAATCTTTCTATGTATCAAATGACCCACAGGCTAAAGATGCAAATGGTAATTCATTGTTTGCACCTAATGTAATCAATGGTCATTCTGACTACATTTATGTATCTCGTAATTCTGTAAATGATGCTAGAACTGGTGCTGGTACATATGCTCAACCAAAACAGACCTATGCAATCTATCAGTTGACTGGTGGTACTAACTCCAAGAAAAATAATATGGGTGAAAAGACCACTGCATTGAAACTTTATCGTGATAGACAAAAGGCTGATTTTGATATCTTGTTCAATGTTGAAGCAATTGATACATTCAATGGCCGCCAGCGTTATGGTGCTATGCAGAAGAAGATTGCTGAAATTGCCGCTGCTCGTAAGATTGACATTGGCGTTGTGCAAGTAACTTCTAAGGAATCAAAAACAGTAAAGAGACAGATTGGTGAAGCCAAGATGTTCTCATTCAATAATGGTTCTTATGTTGCTGAATATGGTGGATATGATAAGTATTACAATGGAACACTTGGTTCTTGGATTTATCTACCAAAATCAGTAGCTGGTGCTTGTGCTATGGCATACTGTGATATGTATGCTTATCCGTGGATGGCACCTGCTGGTGTATCTCGTGGTGGTATTCAATATACCACTGGACAACTTTCAAGATTGACCGATGATGAAATCGGACAACTCTATGACCAGAATGTTAATACATCTCGTCAATGTGGTGGTTTCGGTGAAATCATTTGGGGTCAGAAAACTGCTTTGAAGAAAGAATCTGCATTGAATAGAATCAATGTTCGTAGATGTCTAAACTACATTGAAAAACAACTTGAAAATATGTTGGTTCCTTACTTGTTCCAGCAAAATACGGCCAATACCCGTGCTGCTGCTAAAAACTCTATTGATGCATTTATGTCAAGAGTTCAGGCTGCCGAAGGTGTTATCCAATATGCACTTTCTGTGACTGAAGATGAAGAAGATCCACATATTATGGTGGTTGCTTTGAAAATTCAGCCTGCCGAAGCTATTGAACTTATTGATGTTAAGATTACTATTGATAGAAACTCCGGTGTGGTTGCATCTGAAGTCTAATTTACCAAAAATATAAAAATAAAAGGCTACTCAATTATGGGTAGCCTTTTTCATTGAATAAATATATTATGAATGATTTAGAAGAATTATATGTTAATCTTAATTATATCTTCAACAACGAAAGACTAATTAAGCATTCCATAAAAGAAAATATATTTGAATTGGACTATATAAAAGTCTATGTCTTATTATTGGCATATTTGAACTTATGCGATGTTCCAGTTGAAATAATTGAAACTTGTATATCCGGAAAAATACCAGAAAAACAATTTGAAGAATTATATAGTTTCTTATCAGATAAATGGGAAGAAAAAGCAAAAGATGAAATAGATGATATTATCTATGCTGTGGAGAATGGAGAAGAACTATAATGTCAATGTTCAACAACAACTATCTAAAAGGACAGTTCGTTCCTAGAAATCCAGACAAATGTCTTAATTATAATGGTAAGTGTAATAATGCACATCCAATTACATTTCGTTCAAGTTGGGAACGCATATTCTCAAATTGGTGTGACTTGAATGAAAATGTTATAGAGTGGCGGTTCTGAAATTGTAGAAATACCATACTTCTCTCAGATTGATAATAAGTCTCACCGATATATTACTGACTTTGTGTTTAAATGCAAGACTAGAGACCGGTTTAATAGAAAAATGGTTGATAGAAGTTAAACCTCAATCACAAATTCCAAAATTAAATGAAAACGGACAAATAATATATCCTGAATTAAATAGAAGTAAGAAGCTTACACAAAAAAGAATAGAATCTTGGCAAGAGGTCTGTAAAGTCTTACAAAAAAATCATGAAAAGTGGACACAAGCAAGACTATGGTGCAGAAAAATGGGGTTTAAATTCAAAGTCATATCAGAACAGGAACTAGCACTTACATATCAACCCAAAAAATCTAAATAATATATGGTGGTTTGTTGAACTTGTGATTATGATGCTATAATTCCACAGTTTAAAAGGTAAATAATTATGAACCAATGGGAATTAAAGCGAAAATTTGATTTAGATTTTATTAAAGCCATGATTGAATACGGTGAATCCAAAAATAAAGACCATGAGTCTGAAGAATATAAGAAGGCTATGTGGGACTGGGTTCACTTTGAATATGACACTTTCAAAAAATCGTGGGAAGATAAAAATGGAAAACTGGAGGACAAATATGACAGATGAAGAATATAAAAAATATATGTCTGACCAGATTAAAGAAATAGAAATCCATAAATGGATTGAAAGCGAAAAAGCCCATAGAGATTTAGGTGAAGAAGCCATAAAAGACTGGATTATTAAACATGCTAAGGAATTTCGTGAAAAATGGGAAAAGAAAGACAACTATGAGGATAAATGAAACTTTTATAAATAGTATATAGAAATATTATAAGAGGTTTATTATGGTTGAATATAAAAAACTTATTACTGAAGAAACATATAATGATATTAAAGGTGAATTGTTGGAAGAATCTACTACCGGTAGAAAAAGAATGTTTATTACAGGTCCATTTTTACAAGCTGTAGACCGTAATAGAAACCGGACGTGTATATCCAAAACCACTAATAGAAAGAGAAGTCAATAAGTTCCAAAATCTCATTGAAAGTCACGAATCATTAGGTGAACTTAATCATCCACAAGAAAGATGTGAAATTGACCCAAGAGAAGCTTCCATTCTTGTAACTGAACTTGTTATGGATGGAAATCTTGCTATGGGTAAAGCTAAGGTTCTATCTACCCCATGCGGTAAAATATTGGAATCATTAATTTCTGATGGTGTTCGTATGGGTGTTTCTTCTAGAGGTACTGGTAATCTTCTTGAAGATAATGTTGTTGCAGATGATTTTAATCTTATTTGTATAGATAGTGTATTTTTACCGTCCGGACAAACTTGTTATTCAGATGCTATATATGAATCAGTACAGCGTACTACGGAATGGGTTCTTAATGAATCTATAGGTTTATACATTGAAAGAGAAGTTACTCCACAAGAACCAATAGTTACACCTGAAAAGGCAGAAACCATTGCTATTGCTACTGAAAAATTCAATAAGAAAATAGACCGTAAAGGTTCTAAAGAAATTCGTAATGCATTTAAGGAATGGTTTAAGACCCTTTAATTTGGAGATTATAATATGCTATTAAGAGAAGCAAAAGAAATTTTAAAAGAAAATGGTTATAGACTTATAAATGATGAATCTTATGAATTAGACGAGGCCTTGGAAGGTCCAGCAACTAGCAAACAGTTGTGGACTTTATTTAAGTTAACTAAACAAGACTATCGTAATAAGAATTTAAGTAAAGAAGATGCTTTCAAAATGATTGGTGAACTATTGGATAAGAAAAAGAATGGTGAAACTACTACAAAACCAACTAGTGTAAAGAAAGCTACACCTAAAGCACCTGATGCTGATTCACCTGTTAAGATTGGTGAAATCTATCATAGAATGTGGGGTTATTCTATGTGTATCAATGACTATTATAAAGTCATTGATGTTAAAGGTAAGAAAGCACTTGTTGTAGAATTACCAAAGAAAGCAATTTCTGGTGATTTGACTCAAGGTAAAGTTGTTCCAATTGATGTTGAAAATCCATCAAGAAATGAAGCGGTTCTTGCTTTAATTAAACCAGACGGTACACTTAGAATTAAGAATTCAATTCATAAATATGAAACCTTCCATCAATGGGATGGTGAACCAGATTGGGAAGACCATTGGGATTAATGGAGAAAAATTATGCAATTAGATGAAGCCAAAAAAATCTTGAAAGAAAATAAATATATGATTTTAAATGAAACTACTGCAATTTCTGCACCCGAAACTGTATTGGGTGGATGTATATGGAACGCCTTGGAAAAATACAAAGATGAGGTTCGTGAACAAATTAAAGAAGGTGAAGAAACTGGAGATGAAGACAATGTTAAAGCCGGTAAACTATGGTTAAGCAAAATTGAAGAGGCTGAAGAATCACTTGAAACAGAAGAATTTGGTATGGCTGTGTTGGAGTTACTTGGTTTGGAAGAATTTAATCCATATTATCCATAATAGAAGTATAATTATTTGAGGATTATTATGATAGATAGCGAAGATGAATTATATGATTATCTAGTTGGTATCTGTGATTATGACCAAGGTGATGTTTCTGATTATATTAAATATCATTCTGATGAGATTGACTATCCAATTGCAAACCAAGATTTAGATAAACTAGAAGCCAAAATTGGTGACTGGATAGGTGTTGGAATCAATGAATCAACAGTTGATAAACTAAAAGAAGTATATGCAGTCTTCGAAAAAACTTCGTTAGGTGAAGAATATTTTGTAGATGAATTTGATGATTATAAATCTGCTTTAAAATGTATGCATGATTTAAAGCAGGAAGATATGAGTAAAAAACTATTAATAAAAAGAGTTGTGAGAAATTATGGTGCTATGAAAGAATCTACAAAATTAAATGAAGGTTGGTCTAGTTATTCTGAATGGACTAGCCCTGCTGATGTTAAAGAAGCTTTGAAAGAAACTGAAATTTCATCACTATGGGAATATGTAAAGAATTTTGGTAATTTCTTCTGCTATAAGAGAAAATCCGATGGTAGACCTCTAGTATGTTATTATTTAATTAAGAAATTAGGTAATGAATGGGGTTATAAAGATATTGGTCTTGATTCTAGTCTGAGATATAATGCTAGTGTAGCCGCATGGTTGAAAAAAGAACTTAATGAATTTGGTAGTACTGAAGAAAATCCTGGAGATTTTACTGGCTATTGGAATTGGATAACTAACGGTAAAAAAGAACAAGATGAAAAAATAAATTGGAAACAAGAACTCCATAAAGGTGATAAAGTTGAAATGAAATATGGTACTATTGTAACTGTTGAAAAACCGTGGTACAATAATCAAGCATTTGCTGGATATGCAGATGATGAACCTGGTCATATTTATAAATGGTATTTTAGAGATATTAAAAATAAATTATCCAAAAATGTACCTGTATCTGAAAATACCACATTTAGAGAATTTATTAATGAATCTGGTTTCGTAGATTATAATAATGAAACTGACACACAACTTATAAATGAAAGTACTGAAGATAATACACCTGATGATGGTGTATCTGATGGAGAAACTTATGACCAGTGGAAAATGAATGTATTTAAATATCTTGATAAGAGAATTGATGTAAATAAAGTTAAGGAACTTGGTACTTACATTAAGGATTTCATTAAACAAGAATATGATGCAGGTGAACCTAGCTGGTTCGTTGTTGCTGAAAGTGTTGTGAACTATGCTAGAATGAAATATCCAGAAGTATTGAAAAATAGAGAAAGTAATGCTTTCAATATTACGGAAGGTGTTTTCAATAAAGCTACACAAAATATTTGGCAGATAACATTTGGTTCTGAAGATGAAGCTAATGAAGAATACTATCTATTTGCAAATGAAGGTGGTTGGGATAGTGTATTTGAAATAACTCAAAAAGATAACAAAATCTATGTCATGGATTCTAAACAAGCTTCTAAAATTGTAAATGAATGGTTTGGTGATAAAGCCGAATTGGTTAGACTAAATCCTGAAGAATACAATGATATTTTTAATCTAGATGAATCTGTAAGAAGTGTTAAACCTAATGAATATGTAGGCATTGTTGAATTTTATACTGAAGATGGCGCTTATGATGCTATTGGTGCTTGGGATAAAATGAAAAATCCAAGTATAAAACCTATGTCTGCATTTGATATTGATACAAATATGCAAATGAAAGAATATAATACTTATAGACAGGTAGATGCTGAAAAATTAGAAAATGAAATACAGATAACAGCACCAACAAAGAAATTATTGTTAATGGCTATGAATTGGCTAACTGAAGTTGATGAAGATGCTGTTATTCATAGACATATATGTGAATAAAGTTTAATAATAATAAAAAAAAATAAAAATAAGATTAGTATAAATAATATACTAATTTTATTTTACTCTATAAATTAACATGTTAATATAATTTGAGGTGAATAATTATGATTGATAAAGAAACATTGAGAATTGCTCGTAGAACTGCTGAAAGAAATGGATATACTGTGTTGCCACCACGTGACCAGGATGAAAGAGACTTAAATCGTTTTCGTGATAGACAGCGTGAAAGAGATTCATTCCGTTCTTCTAGATTTGATGATGATGATGATATGAGAACTACACGCTTTAAGCCACTTCGTGATAGATCTGTGGATGATGCTGATACTGATTATCGTAGTCGCCGTAGATATGCAGAAACTCCTCGTTTCAAGGATGTTGCTGATGAATATGAACCTGAACGCCGTCCTATGAGACCTGAGAGACCATCATTCCGTGATAGGATTAATGATGATGACCAGAATACCAGACCTTCATTCCGTCGTCCTGTTCATGATGCTGAACAAGAAAAGGAAGATATGATTTCTAAGGCAATAAAGACGGCTGCAGATAATGGATATACCGTTTCTAAAATGTCTAAGCTAGACCAAGCAAAGAAGGTTGCGGCTGACAATGGTTTTAGTGTTCGTAAAATGTCTGATGTTCGTCCTACTAGACCTGTAGTTGACGATGATGATGAAGTTAATGATAGGCCAGTTCGCACAAGACCAGTTGTTGGCGTTGATAATGTTGGTAATGATAGACCCTCTCGCCGTGTAGCAACTCGTGATGGTGAACCAATGCGAAGACCTGTTATTAATCGTGAACCTGGTAAATTCACAAGATCAACTGATGGTGTTCATACTAGAACTGCACCTGATACTGAGATTAAGAATGATACACAAAATCCTGCAGTTGAAAAACCAGTACAAACTCAAACACCACCTGAACCAAAGAAACCAAGTTTTGAAGATGATTATGTAAATCGTGCTGCTGCTTTCTTTGGCGATGATGAATAATCGTTTGATATAGAAAATTAAAATGGCTAGAGGTAATTAAACCTTTAGTCATTTTTTAAGCATTGAGTGAAAATAAAATATAAAAATTCTGGAATAATAATATTTGTTTCTAATTTTGATATAAATATAAAACCAATTTTGACAAATAAAAAAAATTTGATGTGAATTTATTACTAATGTAGGCAAATAAAGAGGTTATATGAATATTATTAAGAGAGATGGTCGCCGTAGGAAATTCAATCCTACCAAAATCGTAACAGCTATTCAGAATGCATTAATTGCTTCTAATACAACTTTTACCGATGATGATTTGGATAAAGTTTCTGACAAAGTCATTGATGCTGTTCAACAACTAAATAAAACTTCTATCAAGGTAGAAGAGATTAACTCAATCGTTGAACGAGAATTAATGGAAAACTATCCTGCAGCTGCCAAAAATTTTATTTTGTTTAGAGAAGAAAGAAACCGTGTTAGAAACACAAAATCCGAAATTGTTAAAACAATTAAGGAAATTACTGAAAGTGATTTGAAATCATCCAATATTTTAAGAGACAATGCTAATGAATCAGGTGCTACTCCAGCTGGAACATATGGCAAAATTGCATCTGAAACTAACAAAATGTATAACTTACTCAATAACATAAATCGTAAATATGCTCAAGAACATAAAGATGGCTATATCCATATTCACGATTTGAACCAATACAATCTTACATTTAACTGTCTATTCGCTCCAGTTGGAAAATTATTGAAGACTGGTTTTGATTCGGGTACAGGTTTTCTCCGTTCACCAAAGTCAATTCAATCTGCTGCTGCATTGACCGCTGTAATTCTTCAATTACAATCCAATCAACAGTATGGTGGAATTGCTGATGATAACATTGACTTTGACCTTGCACCATTCGTAGATATTTCATTTAAGAAGAACTTAAAGAATGAAATTGATAGTTATATTGAATACAATGAAGACCATGCTGATATAGATTTGTCTGAACTAGACAATATTTCAATGAACCAGCCAATTGAACTTCTATATGCAAAATTCCCAAAGAATTGTGTAGATAGAGCAATTAGTAAGACTGATTCAGATACACATCAGGCTATGGAAGGTCTTATTGGTAATCTAAATTCATTACAGTCTCGTTCTGGAAACCAGGTTCCATTTAGTTCATTGAACTTTGGTCTTGATATTTCTAATTGTGGTAGAATGGTAACGAAGAACCTTATCAAATCACAAATGGAAGGACTTGGTGATGGTTTGACTGCCATATTCCCAATTCTAATCTTCAAACTTATGAAGGGTTATACAAAGAATGAAACTGACCCTAACTATGATTTGTATATGGATTCTATCAAGTGTCTTGCTCGTAGATTCTATCCTAATTTCGTGAGTGTTGATTCTACATTCAATAAGCCTTATGTAAAATACAATACAAAGGAATTTGAAGTTGGTTCAACTATTGATATGAAAGTTCGTGGTAAGAATGAATTGAAGAATATTAAGACTGAAAATACCATTTATCCTGAACCAATCTATCAAATTGAAAATCCTGAAATTCCAGGTGATTATTGGGATGTTGTAGAAATTAAGGACAATAAGGTAATTGCTAAACAAATTATTCCTTCAACAACAATTTCTACTATGGGTTGTAGAACAAGA
>Ga0247608_10003638_pt1 | contig 17827 bp, 25 predicted proteins | sample 176DNAGHGlowgp2_FD_193490 | JGI IMG/M metagenome (GOLD analysis project Ga0247608, IMG submission 193490) | Sheep rumen microbial communities from Palmerston North, Manawatu-Wanganui, New Zealand - 1766 DNA GHGlow gp2 | ecosystem: Host-associated > Mammals > Digestive system > Stomach > Rumen ... | reverse complement strand
CAGGATCTAGAATACACTGCGATAGCTTCTCCCTGTGCATTATATATTGCACCGTCAGTGCACATATCATTGAATTCTGCATATCCTACTTTCTTGTTGTTGCTATCAAATAAGTCGTAGCTGTTCCCAAATACTTTGAAGTTACCTCGAATAGCTACTTCAAAATTCCCATTGATTGTAATTGCGTGGTCATCCTGGTTCAAAAAGTTATAACTGTCGTCAGCCTTCCCGATTACCTTGCCGTTTTTCGTAAGTGTAAGTGGATCTGTGACTAAGGTAAATACTCGGCCTGTAATCTCGTGCTCAACTCCGTCTTTCTTGAATGTGATCTTTGTGTTGATGTTAAGTGACTTGTAGTCGCATTCGTAAAGCCGTCCAGAGCCAATTACATCGTCTGAGACGTTGTGAGGAACGTGGTTGACCCCTACGACAAACAAAATAAGTAAAATAACAACAAGGACAATGCCTATTGCAACATAATTTTCTTTTCTCAATTTGATTGCCTCCGAGCAAAGTCATTTACTTCTTCCATCACGTAATGGTTCCAAGTAGCAGCTTCCTCTTTTGCACTTTCAAGAGTTTCAAATATGTCTCCTTCTTGATACTCTTCTGTGACATATCGGGGATCTGCGTTATGCAAGTAATCAGTCGCCGATGCGCTCACAGGTAAACTATCCAAATTGAGGCAATAGCTAAGCTGTTCACAACAATCAGGGACTGTAGAACTACTGTGTATAATGCTTTCGACTTCTCCGTGAAAGACAAACTTCACCTGAGTGTATATAGACTGCTTCACAATCCATACATCTTGTCCCAACTGAAACTTAGCTCCAAGGTCATGGACAAACAAATCAGGATTCAGCTTTTTCATCACTGCTATTTGTTCTTTTGTCATTCATCTGCCTCGCTTCCTGTATCAGGGTCACCAAATGCTTTACTGAGCAAATTCTCTACATTGTGAACTTGAGACCACTGTGTTCCCCTCTTATGTAGAATTACTGTATTCTTTACTGTTACCTTTGTTTTGATCTTGAGCATCTTACCATGATTCTGAATATCTGTAATAACTCCAGAAGTAGATATGGTGTAGTAGTCTTCGTAACCGGGAAGCGGTACTGTCTTATCCCCGTATTTCTCTACATACTTTTTAGAATCAACTGCTTTAGTTGATTCGATAGCCTCTGCGTTATTCTTAGACCAATCCCAGACTCTCTCATAACTGTATCCGTCTTTATGATCAAGTCCGTCGTCAAGTCTGTAATTCACTTGATCTTTAGTGAATCCATAAGCTTCGCACACCTCCTGGATATTGTTGAAAACTCTCCCGTCCTTAAGACATTTAATCTTGTATTCTGCTCTCTGTTTACTTGGCCACATAATTAGATCCCCTTTCAATGCATGTAAACGATTTCTCACAAGATAATGTAGAATCTTGTAACTATATTATAGTATAGAATTGTAAATTTGTCAAGTATTTTTATAAAAAGTAGAGCTACTTGATAGCAAGCAGCTCTACTACTAGTTTACTCAGTTTTAACAGAATGAAGATCAATATATTCCTGGCCTACCTTTTCGCGTTCCCAACGTTTGCATGTTTTGTAGCCGAACCAGCCAAAAGCAACTTCAACTAACAACTCTAGTAATCCGCCAAATACAGCTGTACCAAAGCATGTAGTAATTGCAATGGGTTCTGTGCCCCAATAAATAGGTGCGAAAATTACGTAGACACCTGCAATAAATAAGAAATTATCTATTGCTTGTCCTACAAAAGTTGAAATGAAACTCCTTGCTGAAAATGCGGCTGCTCCATTTGGATTCTTCTTGAATAATCTTCCTATTGCAGCGTTAAGCAACGAATTGACTACACCTGAAATTACAAATGCGACTGTACTACTCAAACAAATGAACCATACGCCTCCGAAGATGTACTTAAATTCGGGATCGGGAGAACCAGTAGGAATTGCTGCAACAATAGATAAAAATACAACTGCGAATAGGTTACCAAGAGCAGAGAGAATATTAAGCATGATTGCAGCTCTGGCACCGAATCTCTTCGTAACACAATCCATACACAAGAAAGGTGCAAACGATAGCAGAAAACCTCCCGTTACGGCAAAACTTCCTACATTTACTAGCAAGCGTGCGGCTGCGAAATTCATCAATACAGTTGTCAGCACAAATGCAGTAGTCACAAATGCCGGAACACTTCTGAGTAGAACTTTATAGTCTTCTACTAGACTTTTGATTTTTGAAATCATTTTAGATTTCCTCCTTTAAGATAATAGTTTTTATTTGTATACCGGAGGAATTTCGTGAAAGGATGAAAAATACGAACTCCGGTTGATACACACTATCAGTTATCTAAGGTCAATTTCATCTAGTCCTAATCAGTCTAGTTCGTCCTTGACCTCTTGCAGTAGAACTTCATTACGTAATTCTATACAAGGTAGAATCAAATCAACTTTGATTGTAATTTGCATTTATATCAGTTGATGCAGTAGCGGGCTGACCTACATTGTACTCCTCTGCATCCTGTTGAGCCATCAAGTAGCGAACATTAGCATCAACGGCTACTAATACAATATCATCAGAAGAGCATTGCAAGTAAGCATCAATAAAATCGTAGCAATCATTGTGCTTCGCCATGTTATTTTTCCTCCCGCCCAAGAATACTATTGCCCCAATTAACAAATGGAACATTCTCGTCATTATGCCATATGATACAATGCGAACCACAATCATTAAATGTTCTTGTTACCTCTTTATTCTTAAGCTCTTCTGGAATTGTTGTAGGCGTACAATCAATTCCTTGCCATAACTGATTTCTCTTTATACGTCCGTCTGATACTAGATCTGGGCAGAGCCAGATCTTAGAATATCTATGTTCTTTGATGTATTCTGCAACTATCATAACATCAATCTTCAACCTCCTTCTAACGAACGAACCAATAGTTCACGTTGTATCCGTCTTCATCCTCGTAGTAGTCTGAAACAAGCTCAAGATTTGCAGCCGAATACTGCTGGTTGAAAGACTTCAAGAGCCTACTCACTACAGAAGGCATCTTGAATCTAACTTCTCCGTCAGCGATATATCTGTTGCGGAAATCTCGTTTGCTATAGTGCTCGTTGAACTGCTCGACATAATCACTGTGACTACTGTATATTAATCTTTTCACTATCCGTTACCTCCTTTGTATTTATATAAGGAAGTTCAAGTTTTCTGCAAATCAAGTTTCTTAACGACTGCCGGAAACACAAGAGACAGAATAGCAGATATAATCCACTTGGCTATACATTGTGTAATAACGATGTGAATTAGCATTATCACACCCTCAGAAGAGAATAAGTATTTCTGCCCTAATCCGAATGCAATGATTGTGTATAGCACTGTGTCAACAAATTGAGCAATTACAATTGAGATGATATTTGCCCACCTCATTTTAAGTTTCTGTTGTAGTCCTGCAAATATTTTAAGCTGTACGAATTGTGAGACTGCAAATGCAGTGATGCCTGCAACAACAAGAATCCAATTGGTTCCAAGGATTCGCACATACGCATCCTGATGGACTAGATCTTGTGCAGGAAGAAATCCTATAAGAACAAATATCGCAGTAGCAATCAACTGACTAAGTATCCCACGTTTAACATTCAGAGAAGCTTCTTCTTTACTTGCTAAGCACAGTATCAAATTTGATAAGAACGAAATGAACGCAAAACAGAATACAGATGCAGGAATGTAAATTGTAAACGTATTGCTGCCTATCTGTACTATTTTACTGCCCACAAGCGAAGCGCTTATGAGCAGCACTGTGTATATCATTTCAATTGTAGTTAAATGTTTACTGCTTCTTTGCATTCTGTTCTCTCCAACCTGCTTTACCATAGTAGCCGTGAATGGTGTGCTCTACTTTATTCTTCTTAACTAATCTGCTCATATTTTAATTTTATAATCCTTTCTAAATTCATATAAATTTTATTGTCAATTTATTTATATTTTATAACGATTTAATAATTCTTCACTGATATTCTTGAATTTCAGTGAATTTTTAACCTTTAATATAATCAGATAAAAGAAAGGAGGTGAATTGAAATGAAAATATTAAAGGCTTGGAAATGTAATCTCAAGAAACTCTCAGCTGTAGAATATCAGATTCTTCGGGACATGTGTCATGCAAGCAAAAATGTTTACAACGCCGCAATGTATAATGTTCGTCAACACTTCTTTCAGCAGGGTGAGTATTTAAACTATGAAGCCAATTATCATCTAATGGTAGGAACAGATGTATATAATTATTTAGGCAATGTAGCTCAGCAGTCAATGAAGGCAGTTGACAGCGCTTTTAAGGCTTTCTTTGCACTTAAGAAAAAAGTCAAGCAAGGAACATATCCTGCAGACGCTGTTCAAATTCCGCACTATCGTGATAAAGATTCGTTCTACAAGGTTGAGTTCAATAGCCCACGAGATCAGCAAAAACACATTGAACAAGGATTTTATATTCTACCTATGTCAAGATTTCTGAGCAGCAAATACCCTGGAACTAAAATTAAAGTAACAATTCCAAATCATATCAGAAATAAACACATTCGACAGATTCACATCATTCCAAAAAATAACGGCAAGCATTTTGTATTAGTTATCTTATTTGATGACGAAATAGCTGAGCAACTCATCTTGGATTCAACCAGAGCTCTCGGAATTGATCTCGGAGTCGACAATTTCGCAACCTGTGCAACCTCTGATGGTGATTCTTTTATAGTTGACGGTAAGAACATTAAATCAATCAACCAATGGTACAATAAGGAAAACGCCAGACTGTCAAGTATAAAAGATAAGCAGAAGTTAAGCAAAAAGGCTACAAAACTTCAAGCTGCAAAATCGGCTAAACGTGATCGTCAAATTCAAGATTATATTTACAAAGTATCTAAATACATTGTTGAATATTGTGTCGACCATAACATAGGCAACATTGTTGTTGGATATAATGACGGTTTCCAGGATAATCCCCATCTTGGCCGAGTTAACAATCAGACATTTTGCATGCTACCTTATGGCAAGTTCAAGGAACGGCTCGAGTACCTTTGCAATCTTGTTGGGATCAAGTATTCAAAACAAGAGGAATCCTACACGTCGCAAGCAAGCTTCTGGGAACAGGATTCAATTCCTGTTTGGAATCCTGACAACCCTGTGAAGAAAGAATTTTCAGGTAAACGTATTTATCGAGGATATTATCGCAGATTCAATAGAACTTGGATTAACGCAGACGTTAATGGAGCCCTAAACATTCTTCGCAAAAGTAATGTTGTAGACCTTTCGGTCTTATACAGTAGAGGCGTTGTCCGTACGCCTATGAGAATAAGGCTTGCCTGATTAAATCGGGCGGAAACTTAAATAGCAAACTTCTCTATAAAAGAACCAAATATAAATTAATTCAAGATAATATTTATATTTCTTTATTAGTTTATATAAGTTCTAACGGATTCCTCTACCTCCTGTATAGTACTTGCAGAAACTAAACTATTTGTCACATCTGCCTGTGCGTACTTAAGGTCATTGAACTGCGGTCTATTATCGATTGTCCACAAAAGACAAAACAGGTTCCACATGAATGCTCGAGCTTGAACAGAATCCTGATCGCCTCTGAGCAATTTTAATCCGTGACGTAAGGCTCCGTTGATGTAATGATGACAGTAGATACCTGCTTCCCAACTGCGTTCTGAGTACAACTGAGCATCCTGCTCAAAATGAACGGCAAGACCGAGCAAAGCTGTGCCCACATTACCGCCGTAGAACGTACCAATGAATAATTCTAAGATGTAATGAATGAATATTTTATTACCAGAACCGGTGAAGTCATTCAGATACTTAAACAGTACTTCGCCGCTGAAAGATTCTTTTGGAGGTTCTGTGACACTAGATAAATATCTCGAAAATTCTGCGATTGTCTCTAAGGGCATTAAGTCGCATCTGCCCTTTAGTTCTGTTATGTCATGCGGACCTTCTCCGCTGAATGACGATATGCTCTCTGATTGATAATTCATTTTGTTCACTTTCGTCCTTTCTTGCTAACTTGCCTAAATACTTGTCGTACCTTTGACAATATCCAATATGTTCAGCATCTCTGCCTTTAGTACACTGCCCTTTACAGACGTAATATAAACAAGGGGTCTCTCCTATCTTCAAGCCGGTCACTTTCCTATGTAATTACTCCAACATAGCGTTCCTTGCTTCTTTCTGCTTATCTATCAAGAGTTCAAGCATGATTTCAAGTTTCTGCTGTGCCTCTTCTGAAACAGGTTCAAAAATCTCTTTGTGTTGTGTAGTCGCTGAACAACTAAGGAGCCCTATTCCAACAAGAAATTGACAGATCTGGAACTCAGTCGAAGAAGTGCAGTCAAAAATAGTGTCACCAGCTACAAAATGGCCAAGAAGGGCACAAACGTCGTTTACGTCAAAATAGTTAACACCGAGCTGAACAACCTGATGAACACGTATTTGGTTGGCTACTTTAAGTGAGTTTAAATTGAAATCTGCCATATTCTTACCTCCTGCTGTATCTTAAAAACAAGTCCTCTTCTACGCCTGTTAAAAGTCCCCAACCAACAGCAACTGCTACTAATGCGATACCTCCTAAGGTAAGTGCAAGCTGTTCTGAAGCAGGGGAAGTTATAGCTACTTCGCTAAACATTAAGACAACTCCACAAATTCCAACTGCTAATGCTAAAATTCTCTGAATAATAAGTAATGCCTTCATATAATATCCTCCAAAAATTGTAATATGTATGTGTGTTACAATTATAATTATATGATATCTATATGAAAAAGTCAAGAAGAATTTTAAAAAGTTTTTAGAATTCGACTAATTCATCTGCAGAATCATCTATCAACGACAAATCAGAAGCATCAGGCTGGGCATTTCCAAACGATACCGAAGGTGTATTAAGCTGAGGTGTGGGGATTACTCCTCCTGGAGTTCCGTCTGCATTATCTCCTGGAATATACTGTACCTGACCGGTATTAATATCCCACGCATATGAGAATATCGGATTAGTATTGTTCGCCATACGAGATTTCAACAATCCAATATCAAGTACGTGTTTATCGAATATCTGACGAATACCAAAAGCTTGTGTTGCGATACGACAGGGTTGGTCTGAATCCTCTGCATTGTACAGTGTCGGGATACTTTCTCCCTTATCGTCTTTAGATTTAACTTCTCGGTTGGCCTGCATAACAAGAACAACTGCACAACTGTACTTCTTGCTCAATCGGAACAACCCTTGAGCAATATTCTTATACTTGTCCTGAACTCGATTGGAATGCTCGTCATCAGTCATGTAAGAAATGCCGTCGATAATGAGAAGTTTGATTCCGTGCTTTTTAATGAAAGGTTCTAGCGTCCTAACAGAAACTCCGTCAGGGTAGTCCTTATCTTCTATAACAAACGCAGAAGTATCTTGGCCTTCAAGACCCTTGATATATGCGTAATAATCTTGAGAGTAATCGCCTTTATACAGCTTGTTATTTTCAAAATGATTACGCCACGTATCAAAACGTGTGCCTAAGAAAGCTGCCTGCATTTCTGGAGAATAGTAAGCTACAGGATAACCATTTTTCTGTGCTGACTCCATTAATCTTGTACACACCCAACTCTTGCCCGCGTTACTTCTGGCAATAATTACAAGCAATTCTTCAACTGTACTGAGCCCACCGTACATGACTCTATCAATCTCGGGAAAGCCTGTCGGAATTCGTTTCTGTTTACTATATTCTTTAATCTGCTCAGCACGTACAGAAGCATCCTTGACGATATCCATCGGCTGACGAGTTTCAAGCGAATTCGCTTCTTCAACCTTAACTCCAATGTATCTCCAAGCATCCTCTGTATCACCTTCTTTGAACTCCTTAACTTTGTTGAACGTTTCAAGAAGGATGAGATATTTCCGATATTCTCTAAGTTTAGTTACAAAATACTCTAAAGGCTCACGAACAGCTACAAGCTCAAAATCAGAAAATTCTGCTTGAAAAGTGAATATGCTTGGGATAAGCCCATAAGCACTTTTATGATTATGTATAAATTGAATCTCTGCTAAATACGCTTGGAAGTACTTTTCGTGAGCGTAACTCATCAAAGTATCTACGATCTGCTCGTCATCGCAAGTTAAGATCTTAGAAATGACTTGAACTTCTATTGATTGAATCAACCGCTATCACCTACTTTCTGTTTAGAAAGTATGTTTGTCAATCTAGAGAAGAACTGTCCTTCACCTACTAGTGCAGATATAGTCGGTGTAACTACAATAGTCGTGAGGTCCATGCCTACTCGCGATTGCAAAAGTGACAACAAGGTCTGACTTTGAAAGTCCTTGAAATTAACAAAATCAAGATTTGAAATAATAAGTACTCTTGCATGAGAAACCCAGATCTTGATTTGCTCTAGCCGATCAGAACCATCGAAACCGTTGAAAGACCAGCTACTCTGAATTGCTTCGAGATACTGTGCAAACTTGAGATTATATACTGTACAGTGTAACTGACTACCTCGCCAATTCTGGCAGATTGCACAATAAGTTAAAGCATCTGCAGTTTGGTTAGTAAATTCGCCGCTGGGTACAATAACGGAAGCGGTCTTTCCTATGCATTTATTTAGAATGTCAAAACAGTTGTTCATTTCTGTCTGTGACATTCTGAACACTGGGTTCGACATCTTTATATCGTTTCTTTCAAGTAGATAAGAAGTTTGTGCGAGTGCAGGACAAGAGCCGTTACACGGAGTTTCTTCTATACAATGCCCATTGAAAATGCAATTATACATGACCCTCTATCCTCCTTAAAATTGGACTTCTTGTTTGCTTGTAATGAACTCTACTAGTAACGCACTGTTTAACGATTGCTAACGTATCTGTATATCCTTTACGAATGTAATCTGTGCAAGGCATAAACAGTGTCAAGAACGGTTCAAGCCCTCCGTAGATATTGTACTGATGAGTCATTCCGTTCTCTTCCTCAAGCAAGTAACGTCTTATTACATACTCCTTGACGAACTCAGCGTCCCTCGGCATCAGCTGTGCTTCAGGTAAGTTATCCCAAATAGATTCAATTGGTAACAATTCGCCGTTGATTTCAATTGAACTAAAGAATTTAGTTATCTGTTTATCGGGTCCAATCTTTCTGAGCCTAAACAAATGAGGGTATCTGATAATATTATCAACAACTTGTTCTTTAGTGAATCCCTGAATCGGAATGATGCAACCTAAGTCCTCGTCATAATCTAATTCCTTATATCGCTCATACATCTTAGGAGAACGTGTATGGATGAGCTGATTAGGATATAAAGCCATTAATTCTGATTCAGTCATTGCGTCTACATTTGTCGTAATTGATATCTCATTCTGACAAGTAGGGATTTCAGGAAGTGTTGTATAGATTGCAAGATTGTCCCCATCTACATTAGCAGATATCCATACTTTAGAAGTATCGAATCTAGGGCACTCAGGAGACTGAATATACAGGTCTTCTTTCCGAGTTAACTGCAACGGATTTTTAACTGTTTCTTTCTGCTCCCGTTTAACTTGCTGCAACGGTCTATTTAGTACTTGAGGGCTTGCAGGCTTTACAGATATAGGTTTTGCAGTAACTGCAGGCTGTGCAAGTTTAGCAACAGGTTGCATCCCCTTTACAAGACTTGTACTAGGTTGCGAAACTGAATCAATTGAAGATGCAGCAATTGACTGAATGTCTTCTGCAGAATTATTGCTTACTGGTACATCCCATTCGATAGCCTCAGGAGATAGCCAGAAACCGCCCACTACAGACTCAACTTCATCCATATTCATGTCAGGCATTGTATTGAGTGGGTCCGTTGAAACCCATTTGAATGACGGAGTGCTATTTTGAAGTATATAATATGTTAAACAATTAAGAACGTCAACAACCTTTTGACGGTACTTTTTTGTATCTTTATAGTGCTCATAAACGTAAGTAACTACTGCAGAATGAATGTCAGATATCTTAGCTCGATACTGGCGAGGTGCGGCATATTTCTCGGGGATATCTGTAAATCTTATTCGGTTTGTAGGTGAATATATCCGAGACATTACTGTACCTCCTTATCATATTTCTTAATATCAAACGAAGATGTTCTTACAAGTTTCGGACACCTCTCTAAAATAGATTGTATAGATAAATCATTCTCAGGGTCTGTGTTAGTATTTGCTGCCATCAAGTAGATTGTCCTCATCTCCTCTAAATAGAAGTCTTCATCGTATACAAACGGTTTGACCATCTTTTCAATAAGTACAGCTTCAAGAGTAACACTTTCTGAAAGATTTGGTTGCAATCTCATTATACTGTATGGAAGGACCCAACCTCCATCTTTTGACGTATTCAAGTTATGAATCCACGCCGATGTATCCGAAACAAACGCAGGAAACAGCCCATTATGCAAAGCATGACCGGCTGCAATGATGAATAAATTGACCCATTCGTGTATTCTATTTGCCTTAAAATGAAAATCGGGATTTCGTGTTTGAGGTGTGAATCGATTCTGATACCACGAATTAAGAATTTGCCAAAATTGATTGACTTGAATGATACCAGTTGCATGACCTTCTGTGTCAAATGCTTCCTGGAAGCGTTTGGAATAAGTGCTAACTATTGCTTTTGGTGAATAATTCTGCGAAGTTTCAGATTCTGCTTTTGCAGGCCCCATTAAAAACTGGTCAGATAAATCAGCATCTTCGTTGAATTCTGTCAACGTAGATGTATATTCAGGAGGATTACATAAGGGCGTACTTGAAGCTACTATGCCGTCGCTACTTACAATGTCATTGATGAGCAATTGACAATCTGCAAGTTTCTTAGCTACAGCAGCAAGTCTGTCCTTAGTCGTTCGGTAGAGGCGAATTTCTTTATATTCAAGTAGCTGGTCACATAGCCTATCTACTCTATCTTCTAGTACCTGTATATCAGGCCTTGAACTCTTTGACATGATAGACCCTCTCCTTTACATTCAACAATTTCCGCTAAGCACGCTGCAGTGACAGCTTCGCCGTTACGCCCCAAACACGCAACTACTATTTGTTAACCTGCTACAGTCTACGTCTAGTACTACTCACAACACAAGCGTCTTTTTCTTGAGCTAAACAACGAAAGGAGTTTAAACTTTATGATGAAAGATGGTTTAAATTGTAAAGGAGATGCGAAACTGTCACTGCAGCATACTTAGCGGTGCTACACCCTCAGTTAACGATTCAGGCACATTCATAAAAATATCCGTATCTAGAGAATTACCACGAATCTGCGAAACTCCCCCGAGGGCAGCAAATCCAGAATTCTCAGGACACGGACTGTTATCCTTATTATCTACGCTACAACTGAGATTTAATTTGATTGACTGTTGGTCTCTCATCATGTGTACTTCCTCTTCGTCTGCAATTTGGTGTTACAAGAAAAAGATTCTAAAATCGTCTGACCCGAAAGCCTCTATAGGAAGGTTGCTTTCGCCTTATTCCTAAAAGCGTAACGACTACGCTCCTACACTGTCACAGGATAAATCCTGATTCAGCTTACGCTTGTTTATCTCACTCACTATAGCGTAGGTAGCAGGTACAGTAGTTAGTATAAGCCCTCAAGACGAAAAAGTCAAGCCCTATTTAGCAAATTTTCATGAATTTTTTAGAATACTAGTATGTTCAAGTAGTATTCCTTGCGGACTGACCCATTTTCTGGCAAACCAATGTACCGCAATGATGCTATCTGAGTCCGTCAGTGAAGAGAACACAGGATAACCGCAGCGGTGCAAAAGCTTACTCTGTGGAGGTAGACAGCGAGAAGGGCTGTCTGTGAACAGATGCGGTCTGAACGCAAAACACAGATGACGGATTGTAGGGCTGTTCTGAGGTGGCGCGAACTCAAATATATAAAAAGATATTTTTATTTATTTAATTTTTTATTATTTTATTTATTTCGCATCTGTGTACATCTGTGTTCAGACGCGAGGGGCGAATCTTGGGCTATAGTGGCAATTTTGACCTCCGTCTTGAGTTCAAATTCGGAGTTATTCTGGACATGGGCAGACAAATATCTGTTGATAGTACAAGATTTAGGTCATATTGGGTCAGATTGACACCAAATTCGCACTATAGTCCAGATTCTGAATTACAATCTTTCACTATAGTGCGAATTCAGATGTTTCGGGTCTGTTTCTGACCTGAGGACAGGCGGGCTTGTTTTCACCCCTTCGCAGGCTCTCACAGAACGTGTTCAACACTCTAAACTGAGTTCGTATTATGTGTGTTCTCACACTGTTTTGTACTTCATTTTCAGATGTTTTGACTCTTTTCATTATTCTATTTCTATAATTAATTTTGTCAACATTACTTAATTTAATTCTTTTCATATACATTCATATAATAGAATATTCTATACTGTTGTTATAGAATTTAAAAATTTAATAAAAATTTAATAACTTTATCTAATTGAGGTCTTGACTTTTTTGCTAATATCACATAATATAACATTGTAGGGGGCGAAGGTTGACCTGTTTAGCAGAAGTGTCTCTAGTAAATCAATCTAGTAGAATCAAGTAACACTTGTGTTCAGCTGGTCACTAGTAGCAAAAATTGAATACAGGGATGGTGTTTACAGTGACAAGTTGGATTAATTGGAAAATGATTGATGAGAAATATCCGTCGAAACTTAACAAGGATGAGCTATCGAAAGAGGAATACAGAAAGCTAAGAACAATTGAACTGTACGACTATTTACCTCAAACTACCCTTGAAGAGAGACGCCAATATACCGATATTCGTGATGCAGTCATTGAAATGAATTATACTTTCTTTGGATACATTGCATCACATAAGTTCTTGAATAATAGTTACATTTCATACGAAGACAAGTTTCAATCAGCTTGTCTTCATTTTTGTGAGATGTGGGAGAAATATAGATTCTGGGGAGGTCGCTATAGAACTGATGTAGCATTTGGTGTGTTCTTTAAACCTAGAATAACAGAATGCATGGAAAGAGAATTAGATGAAGTTAAGTACTCATTGCGTAGAACATTGTGCATGGAAGTAGGAGCACAGATAGGTAAGCACTGGGGCAAAGTTACTTACGAAGATCTGTCTGACCCGCGTGTACATCTAGACGGAGATAAGATGGCTTCATTGCAAGCAATGTTCGGATCAATGTATGTTGCAGATCTAGAAACCCATGCGATGTTTATCGAAGCAGAAGACATTCCATTTGATGCATCCGAACTGTACAATGACGATTACAACAGCCTAACTGATCTGCTTGTACATGAAATGATAGAAAAAGAACGAAAGCTTACAAATAAAGATATAGAAGCTCTTGCCGATATGATGAATGTGCCTAGAGAGAAACTCTACGCCTTGCAACCGGAAGCGGAAGAGAAACTGCATCGGAAGCTAATAGATAGAATAGAAATGCATGATAGTTTTCATTGAATAAAAGAGGCCTGCATACAGATATGGGCCTACTATTTTGTCCTTCTAGAATAGATTGAAACCTTCTATATTCTTACAATTATCCAGTCGAAAGGAGGCAATTCAATTGATGAGTGGATACGATAAGTTAACAATGGCTTGGCAGCGAAGAATGCTTGCGTTATATGGTGCATTGCTCCCTGTCCTTGCACCTTTATTTGGTTTCTTAGCATACTCTAAGAACGGACCCCATTTCTGGTGGTCAATCTCTGCAACATATTATGCAACATCAAACATTCTGATGATTGGAGTACTAGGAACAGTTGCGTTCTTCTTATGGACTTATAAGGGGTATGATATCGGAGATTCTATTAGCTGTAAATTCTCAGCAGCAATGGCTGCAGGAATTCTAGTATTTCCATGTAGTTGTGACGCCGCAGGAGATAGAACAGGAATTCTTAATTTAAGCACACCCGTAAGTAATGTGTTTCATTGCATTTGTGCAGCATTGTTGTTTGCATCTTTTGCATATATGATCGGATGGAGATTTACTAAAACAGATATGCCCATGAGGATGACCGGTCAGAAAGAAATCAGAAATACTGTGTATAGAGCATGTGCTGGAATAATAATTCTGTTTATGTTATGTCAAGTAGTTACATCTTTATGTAATATCGGATGGATGACTATTGTGAACGAAGCAATTATGCTCTGGGCGTTCTCGTTTGCATGGGCAGTTAAAGCAGGAGTGTTTATACAGTTCAAGGATTAAGTAACAAAGTTTAAGGGCTAGCTGATTGCTGGCCCTTATTTGTTGATTCAACCTATCCTTGCGTAGATATCACAATACGTGGAGTCTTCTGAATCATCAACCTTTTCAATGAACCAAGGTTGATTGATGACCTGCTGAAAATAATAGGGCCAATTGCCTCCACCAATCCTTGCATGAATATACAAAACATCCTCTCTTCCAACATACTTATTAAACACTTCATACTGCTTCAAGCGACGTTTCTTCTCATTGTGAATGTAAGTTCTTAAAACTCTGCGTTTCCATCCGTGAATCTTTTCCCAACGGATGCTGCTGGGTGCAAAATAACTGCCTTCCTCATCGGGGCAAAGAAATTTCTTGACAAGGCGGTCAGTTCGAGCTGAAAATTCGCTGCCAACTGAGTTAGGATGCCAAAAAGGAAGACTTTCGCATAGCCACTTAGCACAGGTAGCATCGTCTTTTCTTGTCCATAATACATTCAGATTAATCCTGTCTTCCTCTGACATCAACCTATAACCGCGTAATCGCGGCACTTCCATATTATTTGCTTTAACAATCTGTTCAATCCTGTCCTCTCCGATATTTGCGTAAGCTCCTAAATCCATAATTGCCCTCCTTTAATTAACCTCACATATCATATAACAATATACTTTCTCGACTTCCGGCTCATCGTAGAGGTATTCGCGTGTAGGATTCTGAGTACCTATATAAGGTCCCCATTTATGCCATCTCCATCCACCCACGGAAGGCTGATCTGATTTGTAGACAGACGACAGCAAGATGACATATTTGTGATCAACATCTGCAATTAATTCAGGATACATTTCTATAACCTGCTGGTAAGAATCGCAGACACCGTAAGCAGTCTCTTCTAGGACAGACTCGTTGCAATGGATTTCAACAAATGTGTCTCCGTTGAATTTGTAGTTGTCAATTCTGTAAACACCTTTTGCAAGATGTGCAAAAGGCTCTTCGCCTGTGTGGGGTTTGTTGAACTGAGCAAGTGCAGCAAAAATGCCTAAGGGCTCAGTTGAGGTGTAGTGTAAATCAACTAGCATACATGAATCTCCTTTTAATATTTAAAATCTAAATTACTGTTTCGGACACCCTACAGAATAAAATGGGCATCTGTTACCTGCACATGTCCAATTAGAATCAGTATATCCGTTAATCCTTCGGATTTCGGTTAAGTAGCTTCTGTCTCTGCATACCATTTTCGAAACTTTTGGCTTGCCGTTTTTGAAAAACAAATCTGTGCGATATGGTTTCATGCTTCTCCTTTTACTCTATCCAACCTCTACTTTTCAGATCGTAGTAGCACCAATCTTCAACTTCTTTATTGCTCTTGCCTACAAAACCCATGAGCTGTTCATCGAATTCATGCTTATATTCGTCAATAGCAGCAAGCTGCTTCTGTATAGATTGCCCTGTGTATTCGTAGCCTGCAGCAAGATCGGCTGCAAGATTCTTATGCATTGCAGCTAAGATGCTGTTTCTGGTTTCTTCCCAAGCTTTAAACCACGTGCCAGAACATGGAGTTTCAGTTGATTGTAACGATTCGGCAAGTGCTACACTACACTTGTTACACAAATCAAAGCATTTGTAAGAATTAATAATTACAGTAAGTGTACCCTTGCGCTTCCCGCAAGCTTCGCATACACGTGTAGTTTTTGCAATTATTTGTGTGATTGCAATCGCCATTTAATAATCCTCCTTTCTTAGTCCCATCCTTCTTTATGAATTCCTTGACATGTCCAGTGCGTCATAGAAAGATGATATTCGTCACCAAATAACTTCCTTAATAACATCAACATACATTCTGCCTGTGCCTCATTGTCCCACTCCGGAAGTTCAATCTTACAAAAGTGAGTTCCATACTTATCATCGGGGTTCCGTTTCTTTGCAACGTTGATTTCAAAATTATCCGCTATGCTTGCCATTTGTTCTCCCTTTTTTACTTGTCGATAACTTCCTGAATAGTTTCCTGAACAAGTTCAAGAACTCGATCTCGGTCAATCTCTTCAGAAATAATTCCGTGAACGATTTCTGTGTCCACTCTCTCAAGCTGTTCAATCTGGTGATTCAGCCTGTTGAGTAAACTGATTACTTCTGATTTTGCAAGTGTTGTAGTCATATTCAAACACCTACTTTTCTGCTCTTAATTTTTGCAAGAAGCTGATCTAAGGTCATGCTTTCTGCTTCTTTCTTCTCATTGAGATACTCCTCGAGCTGTTCCTTAGAATAGGATTCATTTGCCCAAAGCTCCCCTCTTGCATGTAATTCGCCGATTATTTCTGCTTTCTTCATGTTAGTATCCTCCTTAAAGTGAATTGCGAAAAGCTTGAACTGACTCACGAATGTCGAAGTCGATATCAAATAACTTTTCCGGATCAGCTCCAAACTTAATTAATTCGTTGTATAACTTTGTTGATTCTCCGTTATCATACCCTTGTGTGTAATAGTGCATAAGAGCACCTTTCCATTTCTTCATTGTATCCTGTAATGCGTTAAGACGTATCTGTTCTATGATGTAATTCGTTCTGACTGTTCCTCTAGATAATGGCATATATGATCCTCCTTTGTTATTTATGTGTTGATTATATTATATGATATTTATATGAAAAAGTCAAGAAAAATTTTAAAAATTTGCAAAAAAATAAGACCCGAAGGTCTTATTGATTGAATCAGTAACTAGTCCAAATTGTTTCGTATGGTTCAACACCACCAAGCGAATACTCGAAGTATTCAAGAACTTCTTCATCGTCATCATCGTCAGGAATGATAACTACGTGTGCACCCAAGCCTTCGTCAGCATGCTCTTTTGCATATTTTTCTGCATACTTGATAGCTGCTTCTTTTTGGCCGCTAGAAAACTCTTTCAGCGAATCAAGCTCTTCCTCTGTTTCTAAATCGTAGTCATAAACTACATATCTGAAACGATTTGCAACATTTGAAGAAGCCTGTATTGACGCATTTTCACGATATCGTCTAGCATTAAGCTGATGTGCAGCTCTCCAGTAGGCATCGTCTTCTGCTTCGTCTTTGCTATCTGCTCTGAATCTGTATTTCTTTTGAATATCTGAAACACCCGGAAATCCTACAGTAACTTCCCATACGCCTTCACGAACTTCTTTTGAATCAACTACTTCAAGGTCATTTCTTGCAACATCGATTGCTTCTTGTTTCGCATCATAATAGTCATATGCAGTTGATTCAATTCCGTGATCATATATCGATTGACCGTAGAATGTTGCGTCCAATATATAGTAGCCATCTGATGAAGCATGTATCCATTTTTTCATGTAGTTGCACCTCGTACGAATATATTATTATGTATTTATATAAGGTGGCAAGATCGCTTCAGCTGACTTACGATCTTGACGATCGTGAAGTTTTATTTACACAGCCGATACTTTAATCCTCAATGTAGTTATCCTTCATTACAACCAAATCACTGTCCGGTATGATTACAGCTGAGCAAAGAATAGGTCAGAAATCAACTGGTTTACTTTAATTACATTTTCGTCGTTAAGCACTTTATACATCTTCAAAGCAATTTCTGATGTAATAAATACACTGGCTGTTCGACTCTCAGCGAGGTTAGGC
>Ga0247608_10003637_pt1 | contig 17833 bp, 18 predicted proteins | sample 176DNAGHGlowgp2_FD_193490 | JGI IMG/M metagenome (GOLD analysis project Ga0247608, IMG submission 193490) | Sheep rumen microbial communities from Palmerston North, Manawatu-Wanganui, New Zealand - 1766 DNA GHGlow gp2 | ecosystem: Host-associated > Mammals > Digestive system > Stomach > Rumen ... | reverse complement strand
TCCCATTCCGAACAGAGAAGTTAAGCCCGCCTGCGCCGATGGTACTGCAATGCAATGCGGGAGAGTAGGAGGCCGCCTTCTTTCTTAAAGCGAGAAGCCCCGATTCAGAAATGAGTCGGGGCTTTTTCATTTTGTATCTTTGTGCCCTAGATTACTTTTCGGAAAAAATGTTTGGAATTATCAGAATATGTTTGTATCTTTGCATCCGAGCTATTGAGGTAGTTTTAGCGAATGAATAATATACGAGCAATGAAGAAGGGTTTTGTTTCAATGGTGTTTGTCCTCTCGGCATTGGTGATGCTGACGGGATGCGTGGTGTCGGAACAGAAGTTGAACGACAAAGTGACACAGGGTATCGTTGAGTATGAAGAGCAGCATGGAAACCGCTTGGAGGTAACAGATCTGCAACTCGAAAAGAGTGAGGGAAAAAACTACAAGGGTGTACTGACTGGCAAACTTAATGGTAAGGATGTGATTTATGACGTGACTGTGGATGATTCTGGCAGTGAATTCGATATAGACTGGGAACTGAGAGATAAGTGATATTTTTAAGTATGAAGAAACCCCGTTGGCTTGAGAAAGAAAAGCTCTATAACATTATGTTCGAATCGGAACATCCGATAGGACGTATCTTTGACATCACTCTCATAACAGCTATCTCGCTGAGCATCATCATCTCGTTTATCGAGACAATCCCCTCGCTGGCACATACTTTCAAATTGGTGCTGGAGATATTGGAATATCTCCTTACCTTCTTCTTTACGGTCGAGTATGTCGCACGTGTATATTGTTCCCCCCGCCCTCGCGACTATGTGCTGAGTTTCTTTGGTGTTATCGACTTATTATCGATATTGCCGCCTTACCTCTCTTATTTCCTGCCCAACGCACGGTACATGATTCTGTTGCGTTCGTTTCGCTTCATCCGCATCTTCCGCATCTTCAAGCTGTTCAGCTTTATCAATGAGGGATACATCCTGATGCGATCGCTCCAGAAGAGTCTTACCAAGATATCCGTCTACTTCTTGTTCGTGCTGATACTGGTCACCTGTCTAGGAACACTGATGTTCATGGTTGAGAGTGGTCAGCCCGACACTCAGTTTACAGATTTGGCCACATCAGTCTATTGGGCTATTGTCACGATGACGACAGTTGGATATGGTGACATCACACCAGTTACTCCGATAGGACGTCTTCTTTCGGCATTTGTGATGCTGTTGGGTTATACCATTATTGCCGTGCCCACTGGTATCGTAACGGCAAATATTATTGATGAGACGAAAGAAAAGCCGAAGGACGGGCACTGTCCTCGCTGTGACGCTGTGGTACGCAGCAAAGACCACTATTGCTCACGTTGCGGAGAAAAATTGTAGATGAGTGGATGCCATCCTGGAAATGCGCTATTTCGACAATTGAAATGTAAATATTTGATCATGAAGAAGATTTTGGTTCTATTGGTTTTTGTTCTGGCGTCTTTGAAGATGTCGGCAGGGGTGTATGAAGTATGTTCGCCTAATGGAAAGGTGAAAGTGGTGATGAATACCGACGAGGGAGTGCGCTGGGCTGTGAGCTACATGGAGACACCCGTGCTGTTGCCATCAGCCATAGACATCAGCCTGCAACAGAATGGGAAGACGCTGTCGTTAGGTAAAGTCGGGAAGGTGGCTAAGAAGATGGTGAAGAGCAGCTTCAGCACATCATTCTATAAGAAGGCGACCGTTGAGGATGCCTATGGACAGCTGCTGATGTACACCAACCAGAAGTGGACTATCGAGGTTCGGGCCTATGACGATGGCGCAGCATACAGACTGATCAGTGGGGCGACGAAATCCTCGCTGGTGATGTCGGAGACGGCCGAGTTCCGCTTTGCCGACGACTATCTGTCGTTTGTGCCCTACGTCAATGACAACCGAGCCGGGGAGCGCTACTGCTATTCGTTTGAGTCGTATTACGACGAGCAGCCTCTGTCGGCCATGTTCTCTGACTCGTTGGCCATCACGCCGTTGGCCGTCTGTCTGCCTGATGGCATGAAGGCTATCGTGATGGATGCCGGTGTGGAGAATTATCCGGGTATGTTCGTAAAGGGCGAAAAGAATGCACTTGTGGCAGAGTTCGCACCTTACCCACTGGATCAGGAGGTAAGTGGTTTCGACCGTCTGAATCTTGTGCCGACGAAGCGGGCAGACTATATCGCAAAGCTGAATCCCAGACAGTCACTGCCTTGGCGGGCTGTGGTCATCACGGAACGGGATGCGGACATTTTGAACTGTGATATGGCCCAGCGGTTGGCACCAGAGTGTCGCATCAGCGACTTGTCGTGGATCCGTCCTGGCAAGGTGGCTTGGGACTGGTGGAACAACTGTAACTTGACTGGCGTGGATTTCCAGTCGGGCATGAATACCGACACCTATTTATATTATATAGACTTTGCCGCAAAGAACAAGATAGAGTATATCATTATCGACGAAGGCTGGAGCGGCAAGGAGTCGCTGCTGGAGGACCTGAATGCCGATATCGATCTGCCCCGACTTATCGCCTACGGACAGAAGAAAGGCGTTGGCGTCATCCTCTGGTCGAGCTGGCGCAATCTGATAGGTAATGATCCGTTGTCTGACATGACGGTAACTGACAGGGTGATGAAGCACTATGCCGACATGGGTATCAAGGGCTTCAAGGTAGACTTCTTCGACCGTGATGACCAGCAGGCGATAGCCTCTGCCTATCAGGTGGCAGCGAGTGCGGCCAAGCATCATCTCTATCTCGATTACCATGGCCTGAAGCCTTTTGGCATCCAACGCGCCTATCCCAACATCTTCAACTTCGAGGGTGTGAAAGGCCTCGAGAACTCTAAATGGGAGCCCCGAGAAGGTGACGGGCCGCTGCACAACCAGCCCCGCTATGACGTGACAGCACCCTATCTCCGTATGCTGGCAGGACCGATGGACTATACCCCCGGGGCGATGACGAACGCGATGAGGGATAACTTCTTCGGCAATAACAACCATCCGATGAGCCAAGGAACCCGTGTGCATCAGATGGCGATGTACGTCACCTTTGAGGCACAGTTGCAGATGCTGGCCGATAGCCCGACGAAATATATGCAGAATCAGGAGTGTACGGATTTCATCGCCCGTATTCCCACTACTTTTGACGAGACAGTGGCGATAGACGGACAACTGGGAGAGTACACAGTGGTGGCCCGAAGAAAAGGTTCGACTTGGTATCTTGCTGCAATGACCGACTGGACTGAGCGCGATATCAATATCCCTCTTGGTTTCATCGGAGAAGGCACATGGCAAATGGAGATCTTTGCTGATGGCGTGAATGCTCTAAAGGATGGCACTGACTATCGGCATAGCCGTCAGCAGGCAAAAAAAGAGGATTGCCTGCACATTCACTTGAGTAGTGGTGGTGGATGGGTGGCAATCCTGAATAGGTGAGCCTCTTGTCGGATTCGAACCAACGACCCCGAGATTACAAATCACGTGCTCTGGCCAACTGAGCTAAAGAGGCGGGTGGGCAAGCTACCTGCATCGCGCCGCTACGACCTAATACCCTTGCTGCGTTCCCACCCTGGGGGATTCAAAGGGAGCTGGCCGTACAGGACTTGCCCGTGTTGTAAATGAACGCTTTGCTTGAAAAGCGGGTGCAAAGGTACTACATAAAATTAAGAATTAAGAATTAAGAATTAAGAATTTGTTGGATTTTAACTATTTTTTGTGGCAAAGGTCAAGTTATATGCAGGAAAATCCGTAATTTTGCACCCTGAAAGTGATAATTGTTAAATTCATGACTGCACCGGAATACATACAGTTGAAAGCTTACGCCCGTCAGGACGGTTTCTTCCTGGCACTGTTGTGGACTGCGAGTTTTGCCTGCTATATCCTTGGTATTACCAACGAGTTGCTGGGGATGCTGGCCTTGGGTCTGGCCATCATGACACCTTTTTTTGTGGCTAGCCGTCTGCGCAAGTTCCGCGACGAGGGTAGGGAAGGACTGATCTCCTTTGGCCGCAGCTACGCCTACACCATCTTCGTGTTCTTCTACGGAGCCGTGTTGTTGGCTGTCGTACAGTTCCTCTATTTTGCATATGTCGACAATGGTTACTTGCTTAGTTCTTTCTCACGGATGCTGAGTTCAGAAGAAGGGAGGCAGCTGATCAGCGAGTATGGCATGTCACAGATGGTGGAGCAGAGCCTGTCGGAAATGGCCAGCATCCGTCCGATTGACTATGCTTTGAACATCCTGACGGTGAACATCATGATTGGGTTCGTGCTTGGCATCCCCATCGGACTGGTAATGCAAAGGAGCGAGGCGAGAGTTGGCAATTGAGTGTTGAATATTATGGATATATCAGTAGTAATACCTCTTTATAATGAGGCTGAATCCCTGCCGGAGTTGTTCGCTTGGATAGAGCGTGTGATGAAGGAGCACGGATTCAGCTATGAGGTGATTTTTGTGAATGACGGTTCTACCGACGCTTCGTGGCAGGTAATTACCGAACTGAAAGAGAAGTCGTCGTGCGTGAAGGGCATTAAGTTCCGCAGGAACTACGGTAAGAGCCCTGCCCTTTATTGTGGTTTCGAACAGGCACAGGGTGACGTGGTTATCACGATGGATGCAGACCTGCAGGACTCTCCCGACGAGATTCCCGGACTCTATCATATGATCAAGGACGAAGGCTACGACCTGGTGAGCGGCTACAAGCAGAAGCGCTACGATCCCATCTCGAAGACACTTCCCACGAAACTCTTCAATGCTACGGCACGTAAGATTAGCGGTATCAAGAACCTCCATGACTTCAACTGCGGTCTGAAGGCTTACCGCAAGGCTGTGGTGAAGAACATCGAAGTGTATGGTGAGATGCACCGTTACATTCCTTATCTCGCCAAGAATGCCGGCTTCGACAAGATCGGCGAGAAGGTGGTGCATCACCAGGCCCGTAAGTACGGCTCTTCGAAGTTCATGGGTCTGAACCGCTTTGTGAACGGCTATCTCGATCTACTGACGCTGTGGTTCCTTTCTACGTTTGGCAAGAAGCCGATGCACGTGTTTGGATTCCTTGGCACCATCATGTTCATCATCGGTTTCATTGCAGCCTTTGTGATCGGCGCCGATAAACTGTGGTGCCTGGCCAATCATATCCCTCAGCGTCTGGTGACCGACTCACCATACTTCTATATCGCCTTGACGATGATGATCATCGGCACCCAGTTGTTCCTCACGGGATTCCTTGGCGACTTGGTGAGCCGTTCGTCGAGTAATCGTAATGACTATCAGATTGAAGAGACTATTTAGTTTATAGTTTATAGTTTAAAGTTTATAGTTTATAGTTTGAGGATGAAGGGCTGGAATGGTAGGAAGTTGTTAGGCATGGCGGTGGTAGGATTTCTGGCATCGTGCTCGTCTGTCGACTGCCCTATTGACAATATTGTTTCTGTTCAATATGAAGTCCGCGACAAGGCAGGAAACGCATCGCCTCTTACTGATACACTATCAGTTGCTTCAACGCGATTTGACGGAGAAGTCTTCCTCCTTGACATCACAACACTTCTTAACGGCAAATACAACATCCTCAATAAATTGACAGGTGAGTCGACCTTCAGTCTCCCCATCAGCCATTCCCATCCAGAAGACATCCTTTTCTTCTGCTTTAAGGATAGTGTTAAGCTAGTGGTTGATACGGTTTGGATCAAGAAGGACGATATCCCCCATTTTGAATCCGTTGACTGTTCTGCATCCTTCTTTCACGAACTGACAGATGTGAGGCATACCCACAATGCCATCGACTCTCTTGTACTTGTCAATACCTCAGTAACTTATGATGACAAGACCATTCATTTCTATCTCTATCCGAAGACTGGCAATTAGTCTGCTGCTATTGGTCTCGTTATCGGCCTCTGCTCAGCAGAAGTTCTTCTCCATACAGAAGGACTCCATACCCTTTTTCCGCGGATTTGCCGTATCTTTCGACTTGGTGGGTGCGGGTATGGTGGCATTGTCGGATTACGGCCAGTATGAGGCAGCCCTGCGGTTGAACCTGCACGATGAGTGGTTTCCGATTGTGGAGGCGGGTGTCGGCAAGGCATCTCACTTTGACGAGGTGACCCAGCTCGACTACTCTACGTCGGCTCCCTATTTCAAAATAGGTATAGACAAGAACATGCTCCGTGACAAACATGGCCCGAACCGTCTGTATGTAGGTCTGCGCTATGGTTTTACGTCGTATAAGGTAGACATCACGCGCCTAGACTCCCATGACCCTGTATGGCAATGGGAAACCAGCTATAGCATCAAGGATGCGGCGTGTAAGTATCATTGGGCAGAATTGGTGGTCGGCGTTGATGCCAAGATCTTCGGACCTCTGCATTTAGGCTGGAGCGTGCGTTACAAGCAGCGTCTGGCGCATTCAGAGGAAGCCAATTTGGAGAAGACCTGGTATGTGCCTGGTTTTGGAGGCTACGACGATAAATTGGGAGGCACCTTTAACGTCATTATAGATATCTGAACAACATGGATGAGAAACAGAAGAAGAAACTGATCTGGCAGTTGCCTTTTCTTGCGTTGCTGATTGTCGGCACTGTGCTGATTATCAGTCATCAGCGTTCGATACCTTATCGACAGGTGTCGGATTTCGTATTTGGTACGACTTATAAGGTAACCTATCAGTGTGACTCCGATCTGAGTAAAGGCATCCGTGACGAATTGATGAAGGTTGACCATTCACTCTCGCCCTTCAACGAGCAATCAGTAATTACTGCCGTCAACCAGAACCGTGAGGTGACACTCGATCCACTTTTCCTCGAGGTGTTCAATCAGGCGATGGCTATCTCGCGTGAGACAGATGGCGCCTTTGACATCACCGTAGCCCCATTGGTCAATGCCTGGGGTTTCGGCTTCAAGCATGAGCAGATGCCTACGGCTCGTCAGGTGGACAGCCTGCGGCAGATCATCGGCTACCAGAAGGTAAGGCTTGAGAATGGAAAGATTCATAAGCAGGATCCGCGGATGATGCTTGACTGCAGTGCTATCGCCAAAGGTTACGGTGTGGATGCAGTGGCCCGTTTCCTGCGTAGCCGTGACGTGCAGAATTTCATGGTCGAGGTGGGAGGCGAGGTCGTCACTTGTGGTGTCAATCCTCAGCGGTTGCCTTGGCGCGTCGGGGTGGTCAAACCCTCAGAGGACTCCCTGAGCACGGGCCATGAACTGCAGACCATCCTTAATGTGACCGACAAGGCGATGGCCACCAGCGGCAACTACCGTAACTTCTACTATAAGGACGGCAAGCGCTATGCCCATACCATCGACCCGAAGACGGGCTATCCTGTTCAGCACAGCATCCTGTCGGCCACGGTGCTGGCATCCAACTGCACCATAGCCGATGCCTATGCCACAGCCTTCATGGTGATGGGACTGGAAAAGGCACAGCATTTTCTTGAACGCCATTCCGAGCTGATGGCCTTTCTGATCTATGATGCGGGTAACGGCGAGAACGCCGTGTGGTTCTCACCCTCCCTCCGTCCTAAAATTGAAGAGTAGTGGCAGCCTTACAGATATACGATAAACTGCTCCAGTTCCCTTTATTTCAGGGCATGAGCCGTGACGATCTGGAGATTGTAGCTGGACATACCCGTTTCGGTTTCCAGAAGATTGCCGCTGGACGGCAGGTCATCAAGTCTGGCGATGCGTGCACCCACCTCTTCTTCCTGATCAACGGCACACTGAAGGTGGAGAGCTCCGGCGATGGGAACCGTTATACGGTGATCGAGCAGATGTCGTCGCCCTATATCCTGCAACAGGAGGGCATCTTTGGCTATAACCAGCGCTATACGCATCACTTCCATGCGCTGACGGACGTCAATTTCCTGACGCTCGACAAAGAGGAGGTTGTCCGTCTTTCGGAGGACTTTCTCGTGTTCCGTCTGAATCTCCTGAACCATTTTGCGACGCAGACGCAGAAACAGATTCGTATGCGGTGGCGACGCAGTCCACAGACACTCAGAGAGTGGATTGTCAGGTTCTTCTTCGAACACTGCCTCTATCCTGCAGGCCCTAAGACGTTCTACATTCTGATGGAGCGTCTGGCAGAAGAGGTGAACGACAGCCGTCTGAACATCTCCCACGCGCTGAATGCCATGCAGGCCGAAGGGCTCCTGGAATTACATCGGGGAAGGATTGAGATTCCCCAACTGGAACGGCTGAGAAATGAAATGTAAATAATGAAAAGTGAAGATATGAAAGAAGCAGAAGAAAGACAGAATCCCTTTTTCCATCCTTATGGGACACCCCACGATACGGCCCCGTTCGACCGCATCCGTCTGGAGGACTATGAGGAGGCCATAATGGAGGGCATTCGTCGTGACAACGAACAGATTGACAAGATCATCAATAATCCCGAAAAGCCCACCTTCGACAATACGATTATCAGTGTCGACGACGAGAAAGACGGCGAAGGCTATTACGACTTGCTGTCGCGGGTGACGACCGTATTCTTCAACCTGCTCTCGGCAGAGACCAACGACGAGATGGATAATCTGGCACAGAAGATGAGCCCCATCCTGACGAAGCACGCCAATGACATCCGCCTGAATGAGCGCCTGTTCGAGCGTATCAAATATGTGCACAGCCACCATCGTAAGCTGACACCCGAGGAGAAGATGCTGCTCGACAACTGTTATGACGGATTTGTGCGCAGCGGCGCTTTGCTCGATGCCGCTGGGAAGGAGTGTCTGCGTCAGCTCACTGAGGAGGCCTCGATGCTGTCGCTGCAGTTCTCGCAGAACCTGCTGAAGGAGAACAAGGCCTTCACGCTTCATATCACCGACGAGTCGCAACTCGACGGACTGCCTGATACAGCCCGTGAGGCAGCAGCCCAGACTGCCAAAGAACAGGGAAAGGAAGGTTGGGTGTTCACCCTCGACTACCCCTCATATTCTCCTTTCATGACCTATAGCACACAGCGTGAACTGCGCCGGCAGATGTATATGGCGAAGAACACGGTGTGCATCCACGACAATACGGAGAACAACCTTGAGATCTGCAAGCGTCTGATTAACCTGCGTCGTGAGATGGCCCAACTGTTGGGAAACAAGACCTATGCCGACTACGTTCTGAAGCACCGTATGGCCGGCAACGTGCGTAATGTCTACAAACTTCTCAATGATCTCATTGCCGCCTATAAGGAAACCGCAAAGAAAGAGGTCGCTGAGATTGAAAAGGAGTTTTATAAAGATTTTCCGCTTTCCAATGAATTCCAGCCTTGGGACTTCAGTTTCTACTCCCATAAGCTGCAGCTTAAGAAATACAATATCGATGCAGAGATGCTGCGCCCCTACTTCGAACTGTCGAAGGTCATCGACGGTGTGTTCGGACTCGCCAACCGTCTCTATGGCATCACCTTCAAGGAGAACAAGGACATACCCGTCTATCATCCTGACGTGAAAGCTTACGAGGTGTTCGACAAGAATGGCGAGTATCTTGCCGTGTTCTATGCCGACTTCCATCCGCGTCAAGGCAAACAGTCTGGAGCTTGGATGACGGAATACCAGAGTCAGTGGATGGAGCGCCTCGACCCGAAGAAACCATTCGGCCCTGAAAACATGAAGAACGTGCGACCCCATGTCAGTGTGGTGATGAACCTCACGAAGCCTACGGCCGAGAAGCCAGCCCTGCTGACGCTCGGCGAGGTGGAGACCTTCCTCCACGAGTTCGGACACTCCCTGCATGGCATGTTCGCCAACACCCGTTTCGAGAGCCTTTCGGGCACAAACGTGTGGTGGGACTTTGTTGAGTTGCCTTCGCAGTTCATGGAGAACTTCGCCATCGAAAAGGAGTTCCTCCGTACCTTCGCCTTCCACTATCAGACGGGTGAGCCATTGCCCGATGAGCTCATCGACCGCATCGTGCGAAGCCGTAACTTCAATGTGGCGTATGGCTGCCTGCGGCAGGTCAGCTTCGGCCTGCTCGACATGGCCTATTACACGCAGAAGGATGAGTTCGCCTCCGACATCATCACGTTTGAGAAACATGCCTGGAAGAAGGCGATGGTCCTGCCTCAGCTGCCCGACACCTGTATGACCGTGCAGTTCTCTCATATCATGGCAGGTGGCTATGCAGCCGGTTACTACAGTTACAAGTGGGCCGAGGTGCTCGATGCCGATGCCTTCGCCGTATTCAAGAAGGAGGGCATCTTCAATCCCGAAACGGCGCAACGCTTCCGCGACTGTATCCTCTCCAAGGGTGGAACCGAGAACCCCATGACGCTTTACAAACGTTTTAAAGGCTCCGATCCCACCATCGACGCACTCCTCAAGCGGAATGGCATTCGCCGGAAGAAGTGATTTTTGTGCATAGTACATCATTCATAGTTAATAGTTCATAATGACTGACAAACAACAAAAACTCGACGAGCGCTATCTCCGCATGGCGAGAATCTGGGCCGAGAACTCCTACTGCGTCCGCCGTCAGGTAGGAGCACTCGTGGTGAAGGACAAGATGATCATCAGCGATGGCTACAATGGCACGCCGAGTGGCTTCGAGAATGTATGCGAGGACGACAACAACGTTACCAAGCCTTACGTGCTCCATGCTGAGGCCAATGCCATCACGAAGCTGGCTCGCAGCAACAACAACAGCGATGGCGCGACCATCTACATCACAGCCTCGCCCTGCATCGAGTGTGCCAAACTGATCATCCAGGCTGGCATCCGTCGCGTGGTCTACGGTGAGCAGTACCGTCTCACCGACGGCATCGACCTCCTTCGTCGCGCAGGCATCGAAGTCATCCTGATGGAAATGTAATCACCTGTAAACCGTAAACTTTAAACTGTAAACAAAATAGTAAGATATATGAAAAAGTCTTCCCGTTTTACGCCGCTCTGGATAGCGATGGGTGTTGTGACAGGCATCCTAATCGGAACTTTCTACGCCAACCATTTCTCCGGCAACCGTCTGAGCATCATCAATACCAGCGGAAACAAACTGAACAATCTGCTGCATATCATCGACGACCAGTACGTCGACACCGTCAATGTGAACGACCTCGTTGAGAAGGCCATGCCGCAGATCCTCAGCGAGCTCGACCCGCACTCCGTCTACATCACTGCCCGTGAGGGCGAGATTGCCAACGACGACCTCCGCGGCTCGTTCTCCGGCATCGGCATCGAGTTCACCATCCGTCAGGACACCATCCGCGTGCAGAATGTCATCGGCAACGGCCCCGCAGAGCGTGCCGGTGTGCTGGCTGGCGACAAGATTGTCGAGGTCGACGACTCTGTCTTTGTCGGCAAGAAGGTTACCAACGAGGAGGCCATGCACCGTCTGAAGGGTCCTAAGGACACGAAGGTGAAGCTGGGCGTCATCCGCTACGGCGAGAAGACTGTCCGCCATATTACCGTCACTCGTGGTGAGATTCCCACCAAGAGCGTTACCGCCTGTTATATGCTCGACGATGAAAGCGGCTATATTAAGATAAAGAATTTCGGCGAGAACACCTATCCCGAGCTTCTCATCGCCCTGGCGCAGCTGGCACAGAAGGGATTCTCCAGTCTGGTCATCGACTTGCGTGGCAATACGGGTGGCTATCTCGAGTCGGCTGTGCAGATTGCCAATGAGTTCCTCTCCAAGGGCCAGCTTATCGTCTATACCGAAGGCCGTCGCTATCCCCGTCAGGAGTACCGCTCCGACGGTCGTGGCTCCTATCAGCGTCTGCCACTGGTCATCCTCGTCGACGAGATCTCAGCTTCGGCTTCTGAAATCCTCGCAGGCGCCATTCAGGACAACGACCGTGGCACCATCGTCGGCCGTCGTTCCTTCGGCAAGGGACTGGTGCAGAAGCCCATGGAGTTTTCCGATCACTCCATGATCCGCCTGACCATTGCCCGCTATTATACCCCTTCGGGACGATGCATCCAGAAGCCCTATAACGATGGTGAGCGCTATGAGAGCGACTGGCTGCAGCGCTATCAACACGGTGAGTTCTTCTCGCAAGACAGCATCCGTCACACTGGCCCAGAATATCATACCGCCAATGGTCGTGTGGTCTATGGCGGTGGTGGCATTACGCCTGATATCTTCGTGCCCGAGGACACCATCGGCATGACATCCTATTATAAGGAAGCTTCCATGTCAGGACTCATCCTGCAGTTTGCCTACAACTATACCGACGAGAATCGTGCCCGTCTGAGCAAGATGGACGATGTGCGTGAGATGGAACGTTATCTGAAGGGACAGAACACGCTGGAGCAGTTCGTCGTCTTTGCCGACAAGAATGGCCTGAAGCGTCGCAACCTCATGATCCAGAAGTCGCGCAAGTTGCTGGAACGTTTTGTCAACAGCCGTATCATCTACAACATCCTCAATGAGCAGGCATGGACGGAGTATCTCAATCAGGACGATCCTGCCATCATCGAGACGCTGCGCATCTTCCGTGAGGGGCGTGCCTTCCCCAAGCCCGTAACGGCTTCAGAGGGGCAGACCATCGCCCGAGCCTACGACTCAGCCGTCTTCCGCCTCTCTGGCAGGCACCTCGCTGCAGAACGGTTTAATTCGCGTAGATCGTGACATCCTTGGTCAAAGAAGACTTGCGTCGTGAGATCCGTCGTCTGAAGCAGTGTTACGCTCCTGAGCAGTTAGAGGCTCTGTCGCAGTCCGTCATCGCCCGTCTGCGACCCTGGCTTGCCGATGCCCGTGTCGTCCTTGCCTATTACTCCCTTCCCGATGAGGTCTGTACGCATCAGCTTATAGACGACCTTGTGGCAGAGGGCAAGATCGTCCTTCTGCCTAAGGTTATCGATCAGGCAACGATGGAACTCCGTCGCTATGCAGGCCCTTACGATCTTGTCGAGGGAGCCTTTGGCATCATGGAGCCCATCGGAGAACCCTTTACCGACTATTCCCTTATCGACGTTGCCCTCATTCCCGGCATCGCCTTCGATGCCCAGGGCCATCGTCTTGGTCGTGGCCGAGGCTACTATGACCGTTTCCTTAATTCAATGGAAGCGCGTCCACAGCTCCTCGGCCTCTGCTTCGATTTCCAGAAAGTCGCTTTCGTGCCCTTCGACGCCTACGATATCCCCGTCGATGACGTAGTCTGACCATCATTTTGTGATTCTTCAATCCAAGGGGGGAAGGAAAGCTATGCAGGTCGGTGCGCCCACCAGCCGCCCCCCCTAACGGGGCGGGCTGTGGCCACCAGCATGAGCTGTCCCTTCCCCCCTTGGATTGAAGCCCGGCGGCTTCGTGACAGCAAAATTACGAAATCCCCAAACCTAATTGGCGGCCTTTGTCCTTTTCTGCCCGTTCATTTAACAAAGAATAACATGTTTACTCGTTATACATCATCTGTTCGCTCAGAGAAAGGTTAGCCCTTTCTGCCAGAAAGGTGCCTACCTTCTCAGAGAAAGGTGCCTGGTTTCTTAGAGAAACATGCCTACTTCTTCGCCACCCTTTTTCATATCCTATTAAAATTATCTCCTATTTGATTCCAAAATATCCGTGAGAACGAATGACCGTTCACTTTCAGGATTCTACTGATCTTGAAAGTACGTTCCTCTTTGATGTCCAAACGATAAGCCAAGATATACTGTCCACCATAATAGCGAGAGTATATGATGTCAGAGATCCTACACGTGAACACCCTGCCACTCCGGGTACAATACTCAATCTCTATCGTCTGCCTCAGTTGTACAGCCCTGTCAATCACCTCCTCGATTGCCATCCATCTTGACTAATTTAAAAGGATCATAATCCTCTTGCGAGAAGAGTATGTCATTATTCTCTCCGTTGACAAGCGAGCCTCTGATTTCTCCTCCTTCTGTTGGTGGGCAATTCCCCATAGACTGGTCATCACAATTATCAAAACGGGTATATTCGCCCATAAAGTTCGTAATGATGATGCCTGTTGCACCCTTTCTGTGTTTGGAGATAATAATCTCAGCCTTACCCTTATAATCAATGAGACCGTCAGAACTCATGAAGATGCCATAATATTCTGGTCGATGCAAAAAGATGACCATATCAGCATCTTGTTCTATGGCTCCAGACTCTCGGAGATCCGACAGATGAGGACGCTTACCCTCTGCACCATCACGCGACTCCACGCCACGATTCAATTGGCTCAGGGCCAAGACAGGTATATTCAATTCCTTAGCCAGGCCTTTGAGTGATCGCGAGATTAGCGACACCTCCTCTTGGCGACTGTTATATCTCATACCACTGGCAGTCATCAACTGCAGATAGTCTATCATGATCAGTTTTACGCCATGTTCCTTTACCAATCGACGAGCCTTCGACCTCAGATCCATCACTGACAGGCCCTCCGTATCATCTATATACAAAGGAGCATCCTTTAATTTGTCTATTTTCTTATCAAGCCTCAGCCAGTCAGCCCTGTCTAACTGTCCGCTCATCAGTTTCTTTCCTTCTATCATACAAGCATTCGACACCAATCTGTTTGTCAATTGCACATCCGACATCTCCAGTGAGAAGAAAGCCATGGGTATCTTTTGGTCAGCAGCTATGTTCTTTGCCAGCGAGAGGGCAAAGGCGGTTTTCCCCATGGCAGGTCTTCCTGCAATGATCACCAAGTCAGAGTTTTGCCATCCGCAAGTAGTGTCGTCAAGTTTATTAATCCCTGATGAGATGCCTGTAATACCCCCGGTATTGGAATGAGCCATCTTGACCATATCCAATGCCTTGTCTACTAAAGGAGACAGCACGGAATAGTCCTTCTTCATGTTCTTCTGCGACAGTTCGAAAAGGGTACTCTCTGCTTCTTGAATGACAGCCTTAATGTCGTAAGTCTCATCGAATGTCTTTTTTCCAATTACGTTCACATACTGAATCATCTGGCGCGACAGGTATTTCTCTGCCACCACATTGGCATGATAGTCGATATTGGCAGAGGTGGCCACCCTCGAACTGAGATCGGCAATATACCCAGGCCCTCCGACCTCCTCGAGTTTTCCCATCTTACCAAGCATGTCCGCCACTGTCAGCACGTCCACAGGACTCTCCTCCATACTGAGTTTCATGATTGCTTCATACACCATCTGGTTTCTTGGCTCATAGAAACTCTCCGGCCTCAACAGGTCACACACCTCCAGATAGGCATCCTTATCTATCATCAGCGCTCCCAGCACAGCCTTCTCCACCTCAGGAGCCTGAGGCATCACATGGCCAAAGGTGAAGTCCGTCGTCTGTTGTTGATCCCGTTTCCTATTGTTCCTTTCCATCTGCGTTCTTCTTCTCTTGCGACTTCACCCATTGCTGGTCACTCTTGTTTGAATTTCTGAATGCTTCTGCTATCTCGTCTTTATCCCGTTCAGCAAGATACCGTTGTTTCAACTCTTCTCGGCATAATGACACGTTGCCACTCTTCTTGTCCTGGAACTCAACGATTAGTTCTTTTGTTTCCAAATTCCGGATTCTCTCTTCACGCTTACCAATCTTATCTTTGTACATGATGTTGAATATGGTCTCCCTGAGGACAGTGGCCTCCTTGGTCCATTTATTCAATGTCAATGCCGTCAATTCCTGCCTTGTAAGATTAGATAGCATGTCCACACACTTCCGTAACTCTTCATCTGTCCATTTTGAATAATGGAACTTCCTTGCCTGCTGTAAAATATACTCGTAATCTGTCATAATTTCAAGAATTAAATTTGGTTGCAAAGTTAGGCTTTTACCTCTTTGCAACCAAATGATTTTGCTCCACAAGGCTTGTGGAAATGCAATTTTATTCCCAGACCACTAAGTCACGATGAAGGGCTATCTTCTTTTCCTCACCGCTCTTACCTATTATAATATATTGATCTAATAGCGAAGCATCAACCAAAGGTATAAAGGCAGCCCTAATACGAGAGCATTTTTCGTTGATAGAGTTTAAAAGCGGATTTGTTACATCTTCAATACTTCTGATTGCTCTTTCTGTTAATCCGAAAGGCTTTATCTTCTGATAAATATCAGCCAGTTCCCTCCTATAGTCAGGCAAGCACTTAAAAGCGATACCTTCAGGATGATTCAAGAACAACAGATATACTGCTTTGACAATTGGCTCCAATTTCACCTCTTTATTGTCATAGTCCGTAAGCAGAATTGTATAATCCTTTGTGATGGTTAGTTTGCTGAGTTTGATTTGATTCTTCAGTTTCTCCTCATGGAATCCCAAACGCTTGATAGTTTTATCGCAACGCTTTCCCTCATAGTATTTTTCCAATACTTCATTGAAGATATCATTGGGGGAAACGAGATCAAACAATGTCATACACGATTGAACCTTCAGAACATCAGGAAAACCAAGGATATTAAAGGCTGATGGATTGTTACAAGCCAATAATACCTTGGTTATTTCCCTAAGACGTTTACCCAATTCCGGATGCTCAAGATAAGCCAGAGCCTCATCCTTACTACTGATACCATAGAACTCAGAGTTATAACTATGCCCCAATCCTTTAATTTGTGGGAATACATACCATATCCAATGCCCCCGCTTATGACCTTCTTTGATTTCACTCAATGCTTCTGAATAAGTGGCCCAGCCAGAATCCTGTGCCTTTACGAATCGCTCCAAGTCATAAGTGATTTCTCCACCACAAAGCGCATCTACGAAACTCTTTGGCAAACTAACATTCTTCAAGTCCAATGTCTCCTTAAAAAACTGAGCCATCTCTTCGTCATGATACCCAGCTAATCCACAACCAACACGAGTAACCAAGAAGAACAACTCACTATGCTCTTTGGCGAAAGTAATGAATTTATCCACAGCCGCCTTCACCTCATTGTCTTTTCTGACATTTTTACCAAAGTCAACAGGTATAGCATAACTCTGTCCTTGTAATCCTTCTGCCTGCCCCCATACTGCACCAAACTTCTTACGGGCTGTGCCAGATGCACCACCAGTATGATAGCCCAACGCATTACTGCCAAACACGAATATCTGCTTTGGCAACAGCCTGTCTATATAATCAGGAGTATAACCCAAGTATTCTTTTTCTTCCATATTGTTACATGATTACAATTGAATAATCGTCGTGGCCTATCAGGCCTTTTTTCTTTAGACCTTTGATGTGACTCTGGAGGAAAGGCTTTGTTGTACATTTCTGCAATTTCCCAATGACATCTTTCTCGAAATCTATACCCTCTGATGACATTGCTGTTTTTATAAAGTTACTATTCTTTGTCTGAGCATTTATAGCCTCTAGCAACTCATCTGCAAACATATCCTTGTGAGCCACTTCATACATCATTAATATATAATGTGCTAAAGTATCACTAGCCGCAAAAACAAAGCAGTTTTTGTCAATCTTGAACTGACCTTTTCTGAAACCCTTCTCGTTCAATGGATCTTTGCAATTAATCAGATACGGTGGATTGTTGAAATCTACAAGTCGTGTGAACGAATGTTGCAATTCTTTCGTTTTCCGATTAAAGCAGAATGCCACGCTATCACCATAACTAATCCACATTCCATTTTTCCAGACTGCAACCAATGTAGCAAATGAACCTTCATCATAGAACTTATTCAAAAGCAGCCCACCTATCTTTTGGGCTTCTTTTTCGCAATCATTATAGAAAGGTTCCCAGATGCCTTCAATCCATTTATCGAATGCCTTATAGTTTTTAATAGGCTTATCAGGCAAATGATCCACCAAATATTGAGACCAACGTTCAGCAAATAAGCCCCCACCACCAGCACCATCTGATACTGCGATTACTTCTTTTCTTGCAATAGCAGCATCTTCATTGACAATGTCTTCCTCAAATTTTGCTAATGATATCGCTCTCATTTCTGACTAATGTTTGTAGGTGTACCAATATCCATCAACTGAATTAGAGT
>Ga0247608_10003636_pt1 | contig 17835 bp, 13 predicted proteins | sample 176DNAGHGlowgp2_FD_193490 | JGI IMG/M metagenome (GOLD analysis project Ga0247608, IMG submission 193490) | Sheep rumen microbial communities from Palmerston North, Manawatu-Wanganui, New Zealand - 1766 DNA GHGlow gp2 | ecosystem: Host-associated > Mammals > Digestive system > Stomach > Rumen ... | reverse complement strand
AAATAATATAAAATATCAAGTTGCTGAGCTTGGTAAAGTAGATGTTGGCGGAGGAGGAACTATTGCATATATATTAGCAAATAAAGGAGTAGATGTAATAGACTGTGGTGTTCCTGTACTTTCAATGCATGCACCTTATGAAGTTACAAGTAAGTTTGATATTTATGAGGCTTATAGAGCATATAAGGCATTTTGGGAGAGTAAATAAAAAAATTAAAATTGTATTGACATTTTTTTTTAGTTGTGGTAAATACAAGATAAGAAGGAGGTGAATATTATGGCAAAGGTAGAAGCATTAGTGGATTTTCCACAGGTTGCAAGTAAATTACAAAATACAAAGCCAATATATGAAGATGATATGAAAACTCATTTAAAAGGTGCTTATGATAAAATGAATAGTTTAAGAGATGTATGGGGAGGAAATTTATATAATTTCGTTCAACAACAATGGAATGAACAGGTAGTGTATTTAAATAAATTTATAATAGCAACAGCTGAATCATATAATATGGTAAGTGAAGCTTTAAAAAATTTTTCTACAGCAGATGGGCAACCAATGAATAAAGGGACTATAGAGTCATTTAGTTTAGGTACTATGCTAAATAGTGATCCAAATAAACTAAAAACAAACTCTTCAGTAATGGAAGAAACTAATAAACAAATAGTTGACCATTTATCAATAGCTATAACTGCAATAGAAAAAATATTTACAAATTTGACAACCATAAATGCACAGTCAGCAAATTTAGATAGGTTAAAAAGCGAAATGTCTCAATATAGGCACAAGATAGTTGAAGCTTTAACAAACATACAACAAGCTATTAATCATAATATTGAAACAGCAGCAGGTAATTACAAAGCTGCAGAAGGTTCTATACAATAAAAAACAATATTTTCATATAGGAGCATTATATATATTAATACTCCTATATGGAATTTTTAATAAATGTTTTTTTAATAATTTATAATTAGAGAGCCTAAATTATTAAAAAAGCATTTATGTAATAATATAATATAGCTATTTTAAAGGAGTATAAAAATGTATGATGATCAAGCAAGAGCAGAAAGATATTATGAATTAAAAAGACAAGAAGGCAGTTTGATAGGTATTATTTCGCGTTTAACAAGTGAAAGAAACTCAGTTCAAAGGCAATTAGATGATTTAAAAAAGAAACAAGAAGAATTAAAACAAAAAATAGAAAAATATAAGGCTATGGATTCACAAATATCTTCACTTATAAGCAGTGTTAGTGGGGTAAAAGGGAATCTTTCTTCTGCAAAAGGAAGTTTAAGTAAATTAATGAAAGGAAATAGAGCAAGTCAGTGTGCAAGTAGTATAAGCTCTGCGCTTAGCAAAGTTACTAGTGCAAAATGGGGGCTTGATTCATCTCATCAGAGTGCACTTGCAAAAATAAAAAAATTAGAATCAGATTTAAAAATATTAGAGAATAATATTCAACAGAAAACTAATGCATTAAATAATTTGAACAATCAAATCAGTGCACAAGAAGGAGCTTTATCAAGAGTAAGAGCTGCGTTAAGCTGTTTATGAGTTGTTAGTTTCACAAATATAACAAATTATAAATACATAAACATGGTGATATAATGTATTGTTAATTATGAATGAACAGGTTTAATTGATATAAAATTAGCTGTAATAGAGAGGAAGATATAAATGAGCACAACAGAATATAATGGAGCTTATAAAGGTGAGGTTATAAGTTTACTTAAACAAGCAATATCAGGATTAAAATCATGTAACTCAGTAAGCATAGATATTCCTTCAGATTTTGAGGCGGCTGGAACATTACGAAATGCACTTAATGTATTAAAGGGAATAGATATAAAAGGAGCAGTTAGCGAAATCAAAAGTGCATCAGCAGATTTTGAACGAGCAGAAAATGAATTAAATAATTATCTGGGAAGATTTTTGAGTTTAGTTCAGCACAAAAAAAATAATAATGAAAAAAATGTACCTTTAGATGAGTGGAACGAAATAGAAAATCCAAATAATAAGGATAAGTTTTTTTCTTATGTATACCGAGTAAATGATACAAAAACAAAAATATCTTTTCCATATAAACAACTTGAAAAAAGTAAGAATCAAAACGTTTTGGCAGGTTTTGCGAGTGATGACGTATCTAGTGGATTAGAAAAATTACGTTCTTTAAAAAATAACAAAGATAGTAAAGCTATTCTTTTAGATAAGACACAAGTTTCTACAGCACTAGAAAAATTAAAAAAAAGTACAAGTATTAATAAAACCAAATCTTATATAGCAATAGAGGAAGAAAAAAAGGGAAAAGAAAAAATTAGAGCTCAAGAAAATACAAAATATTTTGGAGGAAAAAGTATTGCAGAAGAAGAAAAGAGAAAGGGAATTGAATTATTAGATAAAAAATTAGTAGCAGCAAAAAATCTCATAAGACATAATAATTATCCAAATGAGACACAGACACTACTTGAAACATTGAAAGCAGAGGAGCAGTATGCTCATGACGGAAAAATGCTAGGATATTCAAAAGCGATGAAAAATGGGGATGTAAAAAAAGTATTAGATATTGCACAAAATAAAAATCTAACTGAAGCTCAACAATTAATAGTAGTAGCAGAATGTATTCATTCATATTTAGAGAATAGTGTGAAAAATGATAACCCAAATGATAATTATAAATATTATACAGAAACATTTGATAAACTAAATAAAACTTTTGAAGATTCTAAAGAAAGCTATAAAAATGTTTGCTGTGCTACATATGTATCTTGGGTTTTAAAGGAAATTGGTTATTTGAAAGAAGATGATATAAAAAGCAAAGATACAATGCATAGATCAGTTCTTTTGAATCAATTATTTAAAGAAAAGAAAGAGCAATTTACTGAAGTGGATGAATCACAAGGATTGAAAGCTGGAGATATAATGTTTTATGATTATGGAAGCGGAAAAGGGCATATTGAGATTTTTGCTGGATATGATGAAAATGGAGATAAAGTTATATACAACTGTGGTAGTGACTATTGGATAGCAGCTGAATTTCCTTCAGCTAGAGATGGTTCATCATTCCAAACAAGGAAAAAAACACCAACAAGAGTGTGGAGAATAATAGATAAATAATAAATAGCTTTAGATGATAAGTATAATAAATTATCAGTAGAGTTAATGATTAAAAAGGTAAAAAGGAGTAATTATTATGAAAGAAATCAAAGAAAAATACTTACCAATAGGTAGTGTTGTAATATTAAAAGGAGCAACTAAAAGATTAATGATATCAGGATTTTGTGCATTAGATAATAGCAATAAAGACAAAATATGGGATTATAGTGGATGTATGTATCCAGAAGGATTTTTAAATTCAAATCAAATATGCTTATTTGATCATGATCAAATAGAGAAAATATATCATATTGGACTATCAAATGATAATGAGGAAAAAGAGTTTAAAAAGAGTTTAAACATATTTATGGAAGAACTTGAAAAAGCTAATAAAAAGCTTATAGAACAAGAGAATAATAAAAAAAAGGCATCAAAAAATACAACAAAGAAGAAAAAAACAGAGACAAAAAAAGAATCTAAAGGCAAAAAACTATCATCAACTACAACAAAAAAAAACAACAAATGCAAAAAACGGTACTACCTCAAAACAAACTAATACAAATAAGAAAAAAAATAAAGATAATAACTAAGAAATAGAATTTATTATATAAGATTAATCCATATAATAGAAAGAAGGGATATGATTGGGAACAACAAAATATAATGGAGCTTATAAAGGTGAGGTCATAGCTTCACTAAAACAAGCTATGTCAGGATTAAAATCATGTAAATCAGTAAGCATAGATATTCCTTCAGATTTTGAGGCGGCCGGAACATTACGAAATGCACTAGATACATTAAAGGGAATAGATATAAAAGGAGCAGTTAGTGAAATCAAAAGTGCATCAGCAGATTTTGAGAGAGCAGAAAGTGCAGTAGAAGCTAGTATATTAGATTTTTCTAATCTATTTGGAAGTTATATAGGGGCTAATACATCAAGTAAAGCTAATAACTATAGTCTGAAAAATACACAAAAATCGGGAACTATGTATGAATTAGACCATTTGACAAATAAACAAAAAGAGAAGATAAATCAAGGTGTAAAAGAGGCATCAAAGGAGAACGGGGCGTTTAGAACAATAGCAAGTATTGTAAATGGGCTTGTATCAATATTCAAAGGTGGATATAAAATGGGAGAAAACATAGGTGACTTTATTGCACTTAGAACTGAAAGATTACAAGAAAATCACCTGAGAACAATATATACATCAAATGCAGAATACGAAAAAGCATATAGAGAACAATATGAAAAAAATATTGAAAAAATGCGTAAGAAAACAATGTCATATGTTGCCAAAGATCATACAGAGGCAACATTTAATAAGCTTTACGAAGAAAATGACACGCTAAAGGAAATAGACGAGAAAGCATATAGTCCATTTAAAACTACAGGAGTAGCATATAAAATAGGAGAACAGGTAGCTCCCGCTATAGTAGCAACCGGAGCAATGGTTGTAGCACCAGAGGCAGCCCCAACAATTGTACCTATTATCATAGAAATGAATTCAGGAGGAAGAGCATCAGAGGAATATTTACATGATAAAAAAATGAATTCAAGAGAAGGAATTGAACAAGCATATAAGGATGGAGAAATAACAAAAGAAGAATATGATAGTTATAAATATATTTGGAATTTATCTGCTGATGAATTTCGTATTGCAATGAATGATATGGAAAACCAAGAAGATAGGGATAGATTGTTCCAAACATATTTTATGAGTGATAAATGGACAAAAGAAGAAAATCGTGATGAAGCAATTACATATGGAAATGCTGTTGGAGCATGGGATGCAGCTCAATATGCTTTAGGTATGAATTTATTTAAATTTAATTCAACCAATAGTGCATTATTAAATTCATCGATGAGAGTAGGGGGTGATACAGGATTAAATGCATCAGATACACCGTTTAAGGCATCGGTTCGTTCATTAATTGACCAAGATACAGATTTTGACACAGAATTTGAGAAACTTGGAGGATGGAATGCAGTAGGAATAAGTGCCGCACTTGGTTTTGCAGGATCAGTATTAGGTGAACTTGGAACAAATCTAAAAGCTGGTAAAGAAGCTAACCAAATTTATAAAGTGCAGGGAGTAGATGCTGACGAATTAGATTGGTATCTAAAAGATAGTTTAAATGCTGATATAATTAGTGGAAAAATTAGTTTACAAGATGCAAACGCAGAGGATTTTTTATTAAACTATTCGATAGATAATGGTAGTATAAAAACTCAAAACTATTTAATAGATAAACAAATTAATAAAATAGCAGAAATACAGAACTGGAATGAGGATAATATTGAACAAGGACTGAGAGATTGGCTAAGACACGAAATTAGGAAGAAAAACATTAGTTTAGAAGATGTAAAAAATGATAAGAGCTTTTTAGTAAATTATGCAGAAAAAAATAATATAGATTACTTACTACCGGCAGATGTAAAGATTAATGTAGCCAAAAATAGAATTAATAACTTTTTAAAAGAACACGGAATTTTATGGATGAAAAGAGGAAAAGAAGCGATAGATAATATTCGAGTTTTTAAAACTAAAAAAGATTTTGAGGACTTTTTAATAAACGAGATAGGTTATACACTAGAAGAAACTGATAGTATGGTAGGTGTTAATATTGAGAGAGGAAAAACGATTGTATTATCAAATGATAGTTATATATCGGATATTATACATGAGGGAGATCATTCAATTGGAAATGTCAGAATTGATAATGAAAACATAGCGGAAACAGCATACAATTATTATGATGTAGTAAAAAATAAAGAAGAAGTATTTGAACCACAAAGGGGTATCAACGAAGCTTTTACAGAATCAATCACGCTAAGAATGGATTTAAAAACAGGATTAGGAAGTTCAATATATTCGGACAATGTTAGCTGTTTAAATCAAATGATAGATTTATTGAATGAGAACGGATATGAAGATATTGATTTATATAGCTATTTTGGTAAAGATAAAACATTGTTTGCTAAAACTGTAAATAAAATTATGGATGACGACAATTTTTATAAACAAATAGCAAGAGATATGAATATTGCAGATGGACGTGAAAAGTTTTATAGTTCTGCTGATATAGAAGCAGCAAGATTAGATTTAAGTTGTTTGTTAGATAGATTTAAAGACCGCATTACTAGTTTAAAGAAAGGGTGATATATGTGAATGATAGTCAAACTGTAAAAATGGTTGATTATTTAATGAGACAATTTAGAAAATATATAGCAAATGGTGATAATGATTTGGTTTCACAATATCAAAAATATGTGGAACATCTAATAGAATCGATATTAAATACATCTTTACCACATATAAAAAAAGATGAAGAAAGCATTAGACATATGTTACAGGTCGACTTGGAGCAATTGAAAGAAATGAGTATAGATAAAATCAGAAATAAAATAATAAAGGATCTGGCTTATGAACAAATTGAAAAAAATTCTGCTGAGATATATTTTAGTGCAAAAAAAGTTTTTGAAGGAGAGAGGATAGAAACAGATACAATAAATAGATTGAGTCAGGAATTAGAAAGCTCAAAAAAAAGGTTACAAGATGTAAAAGAGACATATAGAGAAAAAGCAAAAAAAATAGTTTCAGAAGCAGTAGCTGATTTACATTATATAAAGAATCCAGAAACACAATGTACAAGTTTAAGACTGGGCAGATACATATTAGATTATGAAAAAAATGTAAACGAAAGAATATAAGATAGTGAAAGAACTTATAGAAAAATACCTACCAATAGGTAGTGTTGTAATATTAAAAGGAGCAACTAAAAGATTAATGATCTCAGGATTTTGTGCTATAGATAATAGCAATAAAGACAAAATATGGTAATATAGTGAATGTATGTATCCAAAATAATTTTTAAATCAAATCAAATATATCATAATGATTAAAGAATATTAGAAATTAGGGTATTAGCTAAAACGGCTAATACCCTTTAATGCGTAAGAAAAGAGGCTGTTTTTAAAGAATTTGATATAAAAATGTAAAAAAAATGTAATTTTGTAAGTAATGTTACGCAAATAAGGCTTTTGAAATTAGTATAAAAAAACATATCTTGACAAGAATAAATAATAATTTAAAATAAGAAGTGTATTAATGTAATTAGAAGGGGAGGACACAAAATTGCGTATTGCGTTAATAGGAAAAGATAAGTTTTTAAAATTAGCTTTACCAGAAATACCAATTGGAAGTTACTGGATAAATGATAATACAGGCGAAACAGAAAAAAAATTGGTAAATATAGAGGGGAAAAACGGCAGATGGCAAATTACAACCAATAGGCTAATAAAAATAATAAACCCAAATGCTATTAGTATAACAAATGACAGTGTAAAAATAAAATCACAAGGAAATATTATACTTGATAAGGCTGTATTAGAAGAATATGGTACATATGCAATTGCAATAGGTGATTTAAGTAATATTTATTTTGTGTATTGCTATCCTCTAGTAGAAAATAATTTTATGCATTTAGCTATAGATAGTAAAATAAAGGAAATATTTATTGGAAAAAGTGAAAAAAACCATCTTATATATAAGAATAACCTTGTTTCTAATACACACACTAGATTAGTATTATATAATCAAAATTGGGTTTTGGAGAATATAGACAAAAAATTTGGAACTGTAGTTAATGGTGAATTAGTATTTAACAAATCAAAAGTCTTACACAATGGTGATATTATATTTATTATGGGATTAAAAATTATTATTATGAAAAATAGTATTTTTATTAATATCCCATTAAATAAAGTAGAATTCAATGAGAGTGTTTTTAAAGAATTAAAATGTAATCCGATAAACATTGTAAGTGATGAAAACGAGCCATTAAATGAAGACTATTATGATGATAAACCTCTATATTCAGATAATGAATATTTTTCAAGGGCGCCAAGATTAACAAAAATTATTAAAAAAGAAAACATAAAGATAGATCCACCTCCTTCAATAGATGAAAATGAAAATACACCAGCAGTGTTAGTTCTAGGCTCTACTATTTCAATGGGATTATTAATGTTATTATCTAGTGGTAGAGCATTGGTAGGAACAATGAATGGATCAGCATCGAAAACAGAAGTAATAGTTGAAATTCTTATTGCATTTATAATGTTGGTTGCTATAGTATTATTTCCTATTTTAAATGTAAAATATGAAAAAAAGAAAAAAATAAAACATGAAGAAAAAAGACAAAAAAGATATAGAAAATATATTGATTCAAAAATAGAACAAATAGATGAAGCAATGATGAAACAAAGAGATATTCTTTTGGAAAACTTTATTCCACCAGAGGAGTGTAAAAAAATAATTCTTAATAAAGAAACTAGACTTTGGGAAAGAAATATAGAAGATCATGATTTTCTTACAGTTAGATTAGGAATTGGTAAAGTACCTCTAGAGGCAGATATAAACTATCCTGAAGAAAGTTTTAAAATGGAAGACGATAATCTTATAGATATCTTACATGATGTTACAAAAAAATCTAAAATTCTTCAAGGAGCACCAATAGTATATTCTATGGCAGAAAAAAACATATCAGCTTTAATATCTCAGAATGGCGAAAGTCTTATGAATATGGTAAAAAGTATATTAATGCAACTAATAACTTTTCATAGCTATGAAGATTTAAAACTTGTATTTTGGGTCAGTGACAGAAAAAAATGGGAATTTGTTAAAATGTTACCACATATTTGGAATGATAACAGAGAGATAAGATTTTTTTCTGATGAATATAGTGATATTGAAAGAATTTCTAAATATTTGGAAGAAGATTGGAAGAATAGAACAAATATAGAAAATCCTTATGATCAAACAGATTTTAAAGCATATACTCCATATTATTTAATAATTACTGATGATTACAAAAAGATTGAAGACATTAGAATTGTAAAAGAAATATTAGATCATAAAAAAAATATGGGATTTAGCCTATTGTTTGTAACAAAGGATTGGGTACAATTACCGAATGAATGTAAAACATTTATAACTTTTAATGAGAATAGTGGACAAATATTTGAGAGCAAATTAGAAGAAGGCAACCAAAAAGAATTTAATATACATTTACCTGACGAGTTTTTATTTGATGAAATTAGTGAGAAATTATCAAATATTCCTATCAAATATTCTATATCAGCAAAAAATAGTTTACCACAAGTTTATCCATTTTTAGAAATGTTTGACGTTGGAACAATTGAACAATTGAATATTGAGCATAGATGGAGAAATAACGATTCAACGATGTCTTTAAAAACACCTATAGGTATTGACAGTACAGGAAGACCAATTATTTTAGATATTCATGAAAAGTATCATGGACCACATGGATTAATTGCGGGAGCAACTGGTTCTGGAAAATCAGAATTTATAATTACTTATATTTTATCACTTGCTGTTAATTATCATCCTGATGATGTAGCATTTGTATTAATAGACTATAAAGGTGGAGGATTAGCTGGAGCTTTTCAAAAGAAAAATATAAAGCTTCCTCATTTAGTAGGAACAATTACTAATATTGATAAAATAGGATTACAAAGATCTCTTGATTCAATTCAATCAGAATTAAGAAGAAGGCAAATAGAATTTAATGAAGCAAGAAATATGACAGATGAAGGAACAATTGATATTTATAAATATCAAAAATTATATCACGAGGGAGTTGTAAAAGAACCTATCCCACATTTGTTTATTATATGTGATGAATTTGCTGAATTAAAGCAACAACAAGAAGAATTTATGGATGAGCTAATCAGTGTTTCAAGAATAGGGCGTAGTTTAGGAGTACATTTAATTCTTGCAACCCAAAAACCAGCTGGTATTGTAAATGAGCAAATTCGTAGTAATAGTAGATTTGGAGTATGTTTAAAGGTACAAACACAGGAAGATAGTAGAGATGTAATAAATAAACCAGATGCTGCATTTTTAAAAAATCAAGGACAATTCTTTTTGCAAGTTGGAAATGATGAATATTTTACATTAGGGCAATCAGCGTGGACAGGAGCACAGTATATTCCTTCTGAAATGGTAAGAAAAAAAGTAGATAATTCCATAGAGTTCATCTCAGATACGGGAGAAGTTATAAAACAATTAGATGACAATATTCATAAACAAGTAAAACATGATGGAGAACAATTAACGAGAATTGTCCAATATTTAGCACAAATAGCTGAAAAGGAAAAAATTTACAAAAATAATTTATGGTTAGATAGTATTCCAGAAAATATATTAGTAAAGGACTTAAGAAAAAAATATCATTTTAAGAATAATTTGAATATTGTTATTGGAGAATATGATGACCCAACAAATCAGAAGCAAGATTTAGTTGAATTATCATTATTAAATGGAGAAAATGTTGTAATATATGGTGGTGCGGATAGCGGTAAAGAAACACTTTTAAGTACTATTGTATATGAATTAATCAGCAACTATGAGTCTGATAGAGTTTGGACATATTTATTAGATTTTGGTAGCGAATCCTTGAAGGTTTTTAAAGATGCTCCACATGTTGGCGATGTGATTTTTTTGAATGAATCTGAAAAAATTGGAAGATTTTTTGAAATGATTAGTAAAGAAATAAAAGATAGAAAAACAGTATTATCAAATTATAATGGAGATTATAATTTATATAATGAAACTAGTGGAAAAATTATGCCAGCAATTGTAATTATTATGAATAACTATGAAGCATTTAACGAGATGTATGAGTTGGACTATGATGATACATTACTTACTTTAACAAGAGAAGGTAATAATTGTGGAATATCTTTTGTATTTACTGTAAGTTCTTATAGTGATATGAGATATAGACTAACGCAAAACTTTAAACAAAAAATAGCTTTAAGAGTGAATAACGAGGATGATTATTATAATATTTTTGAGAATGTTGGTAAAAAGAGACCATCAGATTTATTTGGAAGAGGATTAATAAGTAAAAATGGGGAAATATATGAATTCCAAACTGCGAAATCATGTGAACCAGAAGAGTTTAATGTATTTATAAAAAATCTAATAGAAGAATTAAATAAAAGCAATACACTAAAAGCTAAACATGTTCCTGTATTACCTGATAGAATTACTGTTGAAGATGTGAAAAAACAAATAAAATCTTTAAAGAAAATACCACTAGGCATATATAAAGACAGTTTAAACTGGTGTGAGTATAATTTTGAGAAATCATTCATTACAATGATAACATCGAGAAATATTAAAGATGCGGGGAATTATGCAAATTCAATTATAGAAGAATTAAGAGAACTAAAGAATATCAGTATTACAGTCTTAGATACAGAAAGGATTTTATCAGACAAAAAACAGGATATTACTGGAGATTTCTATAACTTTGTATTAGGATTTGAAAATGAAAATTCAAATGCATATAATATTTGTATAATTATTGGAATAGATAAATTTCTACAACTAATAACAGAAGAATCCATTAATTTTGAAGAAAAATTGAGTGAAGCAGACGAAAAAGGCAAATATAGTTTTATTATTATAGATAGCGCAAGCAAGATAAAGGATCATGGATATGATTCATGGTATAAGCAATATGTTGAAAATGATAATGGTATTTGGGTTGGAAATGGGTTTGATGATCAATATGTAATAAGTTTAATAGACAGAAGAGGAATAAACAATAGTATAGGAAATAGCTTTGGATATTTTGTAAAATCAGGAGAATTTAAACCAATCAAATTAATAGGAATGAAAGATGCAGGTGAGGACTATGGATAAAATACTTATAAAACTATATGTTCCTTCAATAGAAGAAAGATATGATATAAAAATACCCTTAAATAAAAGAGTTTCAGAGGTTATATTTTTACTAATAAAAGCAATAGATGAATTTTGTGGTGGAAGTTATAAACCAGAACAAATTCCACACTTGTATAATTTATTAACAGAAGAAGTAATAGATGCTGATTTAAAAGTTCGTGATGCTAATATAAAAAATGGTATGCAATTGCTACTAATTTAAAATATGATAAAGCTAAGATTTTGCCTACATTTATAATGTATACAAAATCTTAGCTTATTATACTCTGTAGAATACTAAAATTAATAGACTTATTGACAGTAATAAAACAGTGTATTAAATTATATATAAATAAATTGGAGGAAGTTTAAATGGATATTTATGAAAAGGAAAAAATACTAATGAATCTAAGAGCGGAACTACCAAGATTTAAAGAAGAAGAATTAGTAGAATATACAAAGTCTGTTATTCCAGACATACACAGATTTTTATGCCATGGAGAATCTGATAAAATTACAAAATATTGCAGTGATGAAGTAATACAAAAAATGTTATTAAACAAAGATTCTTATAGAATTTCTCAAAATATGGATAGTATTGGAGTCCAACATGCTCGATTATTCGACTTTTCCAATTCTGATAACAAAATTCAAATAAAGATGTATGCATCTGTTTTCTTTTATGATGATGTTGATAATAATATAAATAATGAAGAAGCTAATGATAAATATTGGAATGATATTTGGATTGTAACATATGAATTAGAAGCTGATGCAGAGATTTTAAATAAATGTCCATCATGTGGTGCAACAATGGAATATAATAGTTTAAAGCATATGTTTATATGCAACTATTGTAGAAATAGTGTATATTATGGCCAGATGAACTGGAAAATAGTTGATATAGAAGTAGATGGAATAACTAATAATGAATAGTGAATAATACAAATATTAAAAATGCGAGGCATTACTGCTTCGCATTTTTCTATATGGTGAGCCGAAACTTATCAAATACGAAATACTATTATATTGCTTATGGATTTGTTATAAAATTCAATATATAGTCGAAAAAAATCAAAAAATAAAAAGTTTTTCGAATGCGCACAGAAAAACTTTACTTTGATTTTAAAATGTGTTATAATAAACATAGAGGTGAGAATCAATGATAAAAAGAGAACTTTATTTGAAAAAAATTAGAGACTCATATGATAGTGAACTTATTAAAGTAATTATGGGAATAAGAAGATGTGGAAAATCAGTATTATTACTTCAAATAATGGAAGAATTAAAGCAAAAAGGTATAAGAGCTGATCATATTATATATATGAATTTTGAAGATTATGATTTTATAGATTATACAGAGGCCAAGGAATTTAATAAGTATATAAAAGAAAAAATAAAAGATAAAAAGAAATATTATTTATTTTTTGATGAAATTCAGAATGTAAAAGATTTTGAAAGAGTTATTAATTCTTTTAGAGCGACCATGAATGTAAGTATTTTTATAACTGGATCAAACAGTAAATTGCTTTCAGGAGAATTAGCAACAGTTCTTACTGGAAGATTTATTAGTATAAAAATGATGCCATTTACATATTCTGAATTTTTAGAATTGAAAAAATCGAAAAATGAAGAAATATCGGAGAATACATTAGAAGAATATATTGAATGGGGAGGAATGCCATTAATATATAATACTAACAGCGATATGGAAAGAAAAATGTATTTAAGGGATTTATATAATGCAATAATTTTAAAAGATATTGTAGAAAGAAATAATATAAAAGATATAAATCTATTAAATAGAATAATACAGTTTATGATGGAAAATGTAGGGGGGATACTATCTTCTAACTCAATTGCGGGATATTTAAAGAATGAAAAAATAAATACATCAGTTGATACTGTAATGAATTATATTGATTATATTACCACATCATCTATTTTTAATAAAGTTAATAGATATGATATTAGAGGTAAAAGTGTAATGGCAACACTTGAAAAGTATTATTTAACAGATTTGGGCTTATTAACTTTAAAGAGTTCACCAATTGAAAAGAAAACAGGCGGAAGATTAGAAAATATTGTATATAATGAACTGATAGCAAGAGGTTATGATGTATATATAGGAAAAACAGAAAAGGGCGAGATTGATTTTGTTATTGATAAATTTGGAGAAAGAGAATATATACAAGTTGCAGATTACTTGTCAAGTGACGAAGTAATAAAAAGAGAATTTGGTGCATTTGATTATGTAAAAGATAATTACCCAAAATATGTAATAACTATGGACAAAATTGATTATAGTCAGAATGGTATAATTCATTTGAATTTAGAAAAGTTTTTATTAGAACAAATTTAAGGAATAATAGAATAGTGAATAGTATATATATGGGCATAACACAATATAATAGACACTATTAATTATGAAATATTAAGAGAAGAGACAACATATACTAGAGACAACAATGGAATATTTACTGTAAAAGGAAAGATAAAACAAAATATTGAAGGCTCATATACTGGTTTGATGTTGACTCTTGATTTGCTAAATGTTAACAAAGAAAAAGTTAGAGAGACAACAGGACTTATTTATACTAACTATTTAGGAAATAATATTTGGGAATTTGAGGTAAGTGGAAATGATGCAGATAATGTTGTAACAGATTATGAAATTTCGTACTGTTATGGATACTAGAAAAAGATTTTAAAAATGTCAGATTGTTTCTGGTCTTTTTAAATTAATATTAATTTTTTTTAAACTACTAGCTTGGGAAGGTGTGATACTATAATTGATGAAATAAAAAATTCTTATCAATTCAAATAATTGATAAGAATTTTTTTATACAAGGTTCGTATAAGACTGTTATGGTGAGCCAGGAGGGGTTCGAACCCCCGACCCCAGGCTTAGAAGGCCTGTGCTCTATCCAACTGAGCTACTGACCCATATCAAATTAACATAGATTATAATAGCATAAAATTATGCCAAAGTCAAGTGAAATTACAAATTTTGTGAATATTTTGTGAAATATATTTACTTTAGGCATTTTAAATGATATTATAAGAACATATTAAAAAGGTTAGGAGGAATTACTTGTGATTGAAGTAAAAAATGTCACTAAAAAGTACGGAAGCTTTGTAGCCGTAAACGATATTAGTTTTACTATTAATGATGGAGAAGTTGTAGGTTTCCTTGGACCAAATGGTGCAGGAAAAAGTACAACAATGAATATGCTTACTGGCTATATTGAACAAACAGAAGGTCAAATAATAGTAAATGGATATGATACAATTAAAAAACCAAATAAAGCAAAAGGACAAATAGGATATATGCCTGAGGGAGTACCACTTTATAATGATTTAACAGTAAAAGAATTTGTAACATATATGGCAGAATTACATAAAGTAGATAGAAAGCAAAAAAAAGAAAGAGTTCAATCTATATTAAAAGAGGTTGGATTAGATTCTATGCAAAATAAGCTTATTAAAAATCTGTCTCGAGGACAAAAACAAAGAGTAAGTTTAGCAGGAACTATAGTATTTGATCCTAAAATACTAATATTAGATGAACCTACTGTTGGATTAGATCCAAAACAAATTACTGAAATAAGAAGCTTAATTAAAGAGCTAGGTAAAAAACATACAGTAATTTTAAGCTCACATATTTTATCTGAAGTAAGTCAAATATGTGATAGAGTAATTATTATAAACAAAGGCAAAATAGTTGCAATTGATACACCTGAAAATTTGGAAAATAAGGTTTCTAACAACAATATTATTTATGTTACAGTTGAAGATACAGATAATAAAGTAGATAACATGAAAATTGCAGATGTTTCATCAATTACATTATTAAAAACAAATGAAGATGGCACAAAACAATATGAAATAAAAGCAATTGAAGGTATTAATCTTAATAAGATTATTTTTAGTGAATTTGCAAAACAAAGTATTACCATATTAGAGATGAAAAAGCCTGAAGCAACTCTAGAAGATGCATTTATGAAGATTATTATGGAAGGAGATGCAAAATAAATGATAGCTGTAATAAAAAAAGAATTAAAAAATTACTTTTTTTCACCAATAGGTTATGTATTTATAGGATTGTTTTTACTAATGTTTAGTATATTCTTTTATACAGATGTTTTTAGTTATAAAAGCACAAATTTTGAATATATTTTTTATTCAGGAGCTACTATTTTAACATTCATAACACCAATTCTTACAATGAGAACAATAGCAGAAGAAAGAAAAAATGGAACAGAACAAATATTACTTACATCTCCTCTAAGTATTACAAAATTAATTATAAGTAAATTTTTAGCAGCAACACTAATCTTGGTGATTACTGAAATATGTACTTATTTATATTTTGCTATATTAATGCATTTTGGAAAACCACATCTTTCAACAGCTTTAGTTACTCAACTAGGATTTTTACTATTAGGAATGAGTTATATTTCATTTGGAATATTAGCATCAAGTATTACAGAAAATCAAATTGTTGCTGGAATTTTAACAATAGGGTTCTTTATTTTAAGTTGGTTTTTACCAAAATTCGGTAGTGCTTTTTCAAGTGTTTCATTAATAAATATGTTTGCAAAATTTCCAAGAGGACAAATTGATATAGCAGATACAGTTACATTTATAACATTTATAGTAATGTGCTTATCAATCACAATAATAATAATGCAAAGAAGAAAAATGGTAAAATAGGAGGAGATTTAGATTGAAAGAAAATAAAACAGAAAAAAGTTTAAACAGAATTAAACAAAAAAAATCAAGTAAATTTATACAAGCATTCAAAAGAAGATGGCTAATTGACGGAACGAAAACAATTTTACTAATTGCAATTATTATTGGTATATTTATTTCAATTAACATTTTTATGCAAAAAAAAGAATTTACACCAATTGATTTTAGCCAAGATAAAATTAATTCTTTAACACAGGAAAGCAAAGATAAAGTTAAAAATATAGATAAAGAAATAAATATCTTCTTTATAGGATATGACGAAGAAGATTCTAATTTGGAATTAGCTAAGCAATATAAGAAAGCAAATGAGAAAATCAATATTGAGTCAGTAGATATTAATAATAGACCAGATTTGGTTCAAAAATATAGTATAGATAAAAATTCGAAAGGAATTATAATTGAATGTGGAGAAAAGTCAAAAGTATTAAGTGAAAATGACTTGGTAACATATGACACATCTTCATATGAAACCATAAGTATAGCTGAAGAAAAAATAACAAGTACTATTATGTCAGTTATAAGTGATAAAATTCCAAAGATTTATTTTTTGGATGGATATAGTGATGATTTTACTCTACAAAAAAGTATGAATTACCTACATATGTTTTTAAGCAATGAGGTAAGTGAAGTTGAAAACTTAAATATTCTAACAACAGGAAAAATACCTGATGATTGTGATACATTAGTTATTACAACCCCTTCAAAAGACTTTGATAATCTTGCAACAGATGCTATTATAAATTATATTAATTCAGGAAAAAATATTTTATGGTTTAATGCTGCACAAGTACAAAATATTGAATTAACAAATGTAAATAAAATTTTGAGCTTATATGCTTTAAATCCTTTTGATATAGGTGTAATTAGAGAAACTAACCATAATAATATGTTATCAGATTCAGAAGGAATTTCACTACCAGATGATATTATTCCAAAAACAGAGTATTCAGAAATTTTAAAAGATGTATATAATACTATTGGAGCTGTTCTAGTCAATGCTACAAAAATAAATGTTAATGAGGATAAATTAGAAGAACTAAAAGTGGAAAAGAAAGATTTACTAACAACAACTGATGGCGCATATTTTAGATCAAATTTTAGCAATATGCAAGATGAAAAATCAGAAGAAGAAGAGTCTAAATCATTTTTAGTTGGAGCAGAGCTTAAAAAAATAATTAAGGAAGCTAATGAAGAAAACAATGAAAAGGAAGTTACTTCAAAATTAAT
>Ga0247608_10003634_pt1 | contig 17842 bp, 6 predicted proteins | sample 176DNAGHGlowgp2_FD_193490 | JGI IMG/M metagenome (GOLD analysis project Ga0247608, IMG submission 193490) | Sheep rumen microbial communities from Palmerston North, Manawatu-Wanganui, New Zealand - 1766 DNA GHGlow gp2 | ecosystem: Host-associated > Mammals > Digestive system > Stomach > Rumen ... | reverse complement strand
ATCACCATAGACTGAAGACGTGAAGTCACCATCAGGCAATTTGGTTACTTCATTCTTGTAATGGCCGATAGCCGCGCCAAGTTCTACGCGCCAATCCTTTGCTACAATAGGTTTACCATTGACTGACACCTCGAAACCCATGTTCTTCAGAGAACCTCCATTGCTCCAATAGCTATTAATACCACCTATTGGATTAGAGAAAGACTTCAACATTAGGAGATTGTCTGTCTTATGGATAAAGAGGTCTGCGCCTATGCTCAATCGGTTGTCAAACAAATAACTCTGAATGCCAACATTCATTTTCTTGGTTGACTCCCATTGAATCTTATCGTTTCCGACATTAGTCAACTGCATTCCCATCGCATTGTTATAATACTTCACTGCCATGAAACTAGTACGTGCAGCATAGTTCGAAATATCATCATTACCACTGATGTCAAAGCCGGCATTCAGGCGTAGGTAATTTATGGCGCCACTCTTAGGGAACCAATTCTCATTGGTTAACACCCATCCCAATTGTACACTCGGGAAAACAGCCCATTTCACACCAAAGAGCCCTAAACCATCAGCATTTTCACCAAAGCGACTGTTTGCTTCTGCCATCAATGAAAGAGTAGCAAAATAGCGATTCATATAATTATAGTCAACATTGCCAAACCACTGGATGGTTTTCCACACATCGTTAACACCATCCACACCAGGTATACCAGAAATACTCAGGGTTGGGTTCTTATCATCCACAGTAGAACGATATTCAGAACTTAAGTCGCTATTGTCGAAAGAGAAATAATTATAGCGAGCACCGACAAAAGCTCCCAGCAAGTGCTTACCCATCTGTTTCTCCCAATCAAGTTGCAACTTACCCATAAAGTTCTGTTCCTTAGCAAACATTGATTCCACCATGGCAGTAACCGTTCCCTTTTCTGCGACCTCAAAAGGAGGAACGCCTGTAAACGGACGATAATAACGCTGTGAATTACGATTAAGCATATAATACAAATCTGCCGACAATTTCAGATTTGAAGTGAATTCATAGGTGGGAGCCACGCGAACTGTGAAATAAGTATTTTCCGCCTTGTTCTTATTATCACCATTACCATTATTGATAATAGCTACAGGATTGGCAAGAGAGGTATTAACAACAGCATTACTGGGTTTCTCACTACTATCCAGTATATTGTCATAATCACTGAGCAAATTAGTAAAATGCTTCGCAATAGCATTGTATTGATAAGGTGCCACAAGGGGGGATTTGATCAGAGCAAGCACGGCCGGAGATGTTATAGTACTAGCTGTCAGGTCTGCACCTATGCCATCATCAAAAACATAACTATTTGTACGTGAGATAGCAATATCAAATTTTGTCAGCAAATTCCATAGAATTTTAATATCTGTATTGAAACGGACATTCATACGGTCGAACGAAGTCTCTTTCACTGTATTATCAGACTTAACATAACCTACTGAAAGATTGTACATACCAACGTCATCACCACCTTGTACATTAATACTATAGTTTTGAGTCATCGCATTGCGATATACATGATCCGTCCAATCGGTATTATTATGATAGGTATTATAATAATAACCAGAAGGGTCATCGTTAAGAAAATGGAAATTCTTGTATTCATTGATATTGGGAAGTGTTCCTAACATCTCGGCAGCGTAAGTACGATATTGAGAAGCGTTCATCATCGTTGGCAGCTGAGGAATCAATTGAACACCAGCAGAAATATTGGCGTCAATACGGGTTGCCATCGACTTACCACGCTTAGTCTCAATCAACACGACACCATTGGCACCACGGGCACCATAGAGGGCCGTGGCATTCTTTAATACAGTAACCTTCTCAATATCATCAGGTGCGATATTAGCCAGAATATTATTGAATTGTCCTTGGTGTAGTGAAATACGATTACGCTGCATATCCTGCTCAATGCCATCAATAACTATCAATGGCTGAGCATCACTTGTGATACTATTCAGACCGCGAATAAACATGGAGGCACCACCATCTACGGAAGAAGAACGCATGATACTATGCATGTCACCACCCAATTTATTAGCAATTTCATTATCGACGGTTACACCAAACCGGTTTATCACAGCAGTTTTACAAGCCGTATAAGAAGTGCCCTCACCATACATAGGTTGGAACTTGTCACTAAGCATTTTGATGGAAATTGCCTGAGCATTATCGCTAAATGCCACTTGCTGAGGGAGGTATTCGGGTGAATAAACATACAAAGCAGTAGCGAAAGTTGGCACAGATATAGTAAAAGCACCATTCTCATCAGTCATGGCCGAATAACGGTCATAGCCTAAAGCACGAATCTGAACACCAACAAGTTGCTTACCAGTAGCCAGGTCGGTAACCACACCTTTCAGCTCCATTGTAGGGTAATTAGCTACTTTTTCTTGTTTCTTGGGTTTCTTGATAGCCGTCTCAACCTCATCCATCTCCTCATCGTCATCTGTCTGTGCAGAAGCAATAGCAGAGAAACCCATCACGAGTGTGCAAACGGCGAACCTGAGGCCGCATGTCTGCAAGACATTGAATATAGTACGCTTCATCTTCATTTCTTATTAGATTCTTCAAATTCCACGAGTTCTTTTGGTTTCAGGATAATCGCCGCAATACGAAGATCACGGGAGAAGTCATTTCTAACAGAACCTGTCACTACAGAGAACGGTGAAGTAATTTTAATATTGGGGCAACACCCCTCTTCTAACCCATAATAACATACAGGAAAGGTGAATTCACCAATATAGAGCGTATCAACCTTAGAGATATCATTAGAGAAGGCACGATTAGTGTTATAGTTAGCAGAGCCTTCTCTTCCATCAGAAAGCTTATATTTCTCCTTAAAAGCATTAACACGCTCCTCATTCTTATCAAGGAAAGTATAGTTCTGTAAGGCACCTGTCTTATCACAATAATTTAAAGTAAAAATGACACGATTGGGCAAAGTCTGAACATCAGACTTTTGCTTATCAACATTTTCAGGTACGAATACACAATAGATATCATATGTCGTACTCAGCACATCAGGAAGGAAAATATCAAGTTCAGGCTTTGCCGAACCACCACTATTCTGTACAAGCAGATATCGAAGGGTATTTGACTTCATCTCACTGACATCTATCTTTTCTGGATCGAGGTTGTTTACATTTACCTCAATAGAATTTGTACTACCTTGAAGGACACGTGCAATATTATTACCTCTGGCAGCTGACACAACGTTTTCAGGGCAGTAAGTTTCCCATGGATACATAGCCATGCTATCAAGAATCACAGCCGTACCATTACTCATCATCTGACGCTTAGTAGCTTGAGCCATGACATCTCTTGGATTTGAGAGTTTCTGGCGTGTTGTTGTATAAAGCGTATCACTTCCTAAAGAAGATGGTGTTCCTGTCAGCCATTTATTATAGTCATTGTTATTACTATATGTCAGATAACCCGTCATATAAAGGCTGGACAAAGAGTCTGCCCAGAATGTCGGATCTTCAATTGGAATGACCAACGGCTGAGTTTGGATATTTGCTCCGTTAAACGCTTGTGCCGAGGTAGATGAAATATAATTAAAATTCGACCTAATCCGGTTATAAGTACTCTTCCATGCCTTATTGTTCGGCATGAGGAATGTATATGTACTATCCTCATTGTTCATCTTAATATTCAGCATGCCCCAAAGCAAATTCTCTGTTACCATAACAGAATCGATATATGTCTGCATTCCGTCAACAATCGGACCTACTACCGATGCCTTCGTATCAAGGTAGGTATTCTCATAGCGAAGGAAATAGTGGCGCAATGAGTCGATTTCACTACCAGCAGAAAGGAGGGAATCGGTTACAAACTCATAGAGATTCGGATAGAACGAAGCCACCCCATTAAGGGTATGTAGAATTCCATTGTTACTTGGTAAGTTTGCCTGAGCTAAATCTACCCCATCAAACTTATAGGAAGAGCCTCCTTCGAAATTATAGGATTTCTCATTCAGCATCAGGACACGTTCATTGATTTGTCCGGTAGCCTGATGTCCATAGCTGGCAATATGGTTCTTAACAAACTGACGCATTAGTGCTGCATTTCCAAGATTCTGGAACGAGGCAACATCAAATGTACCATTCAACGGAGCCCAAACTGTATAATACTGTGTCTGGTTCAACTCATTATCAAAACCAGACTTCTTCAACAGAGAGGCAAAATCAGACAGTTGTGGATTCTGCTGGATATTCTCCCACAGCGTCTGGTTAGCAGATGGCATAGCATCTGTCCCTGCTTTGTTGTAATCATTGAAATCGGAACACGATGTGGCAACAAGCAAACCCGCAACCATCAACATTATTCCTTTATATTTATTCTTCTTCATACAATCTTCACTTTTCAATAATCAATTTCAATTGTTTAATACCAATCTTCCGTATACTGCTGATTGTCAAGTACACTGACTGGACATAACTCCACAAAGTCAAGTCCCACTGGAGCCTCACGGTTGTCAGGATTCAACGTTTTAATGCGTAACCAGTTTTCCGTACCTTGATTGAGTTGTACACGCCCCAAAACATATCGCACAGTCATACTGGCACCATATTCAAAACGTCCATTGTTAGAAGTCGTCCAACCTGTAGACTCTGCATGACCGCAGTAGCTATACGGACCACGCATATAATTACGGTTATGCATGGCAATATCAGAAGCTACACCCATATCATCCTCTTGACTGGCATTCGTCATGCCAATACGAGGATCCGTTACCGTCACAGTAGCATCAAACGGAAGTCCCAAAGCCTGCATTGAGGTCACCTCTTTAGATGTTCCAATGTAATACTGCATGAAGGAGCCATAATCCATCGGTGCATATACTACTCGAATTTCATAAACTCCTGAAGGTACGGAAGGCAACTTGAATCCCCAATCGTAAGCACCCCAGAACTGCATCTGATCTGACTGATAGCTACGCCATGCGCCATGCAGGCAGTATGCAAAACAGATATCTTCATCGGTGTAGAATGCGGCATTATCGAAATATTTGCTAGGAATACCCCTTCTGGAGGTATCATGTGTGGATGGAATGTTTCCATCGCCCGTAGCCCAATAACGATATCTATTAGTTATCAGTTCTGGGAACAATGAAGTACAATTGACACGCATACGTTCATTCAGCACGCCCTTAGGTACCATACGGTTATAAACGAGCATCTTACTAATAGAGTGAATATAGCCATTACGAGCCTGTAACGAAGTGCCACGATTTATGACAGCACCCTGTTCTATCACCTCATGCATAGCATCACTACCCTGAGATGCCAATTCATCTGTCAAAGTGTTATTCAACCTATACCGGTTGATGAAAAGCGTATTACCTGTTCCCACCTTGGAAGGTTCCCATATCTTCAGCATCGTATGAGGCAACATGGTTTCATAATAATCGTGAGGATCTGCATCTGGTGCATAATTCCAGTAAGCATTTGATCCCTTTTCATATACCAATTGATTGACAGACATTGAGGCTTTAACTATATGGTAGGCAATAAACATGTTTAGGGCATTAAAACGGTTGGTATAGTCGGTACCCGTACTAACCTTCAGACCATTCTCATTCATATAGTCATACCAGTCAGGTGCATTAGCATAGACATCGTTAGCATAGTCTATCAAATCGTTAACATTATTAATACCGTTCGCACGCAACACCTCATCGGTCTCTGCAAAAATCGTAAAGCCAACTTTACACTCCACGCTTCCTACGGTACCTGGACCATTTGCCGGTGAAATTGCAGCAGAAACAGCAGCACGCCTTAACTGCTTGTACTCAAACACTCCTTTGGTAGTTTCTGTCAGAGAGTCTACCAGTCCCGTCATCTTCAAGGCTTCACCAAAAATAGAATAACGATCTTTATTACGGTCAAAAATAGCAGGAATAAATCGGTCATTACGGGGAATCACACGATCAATGATATGCATCAATCCATTTGTAGCTGCATTATCAGAACTGATAATCGTTGCTGTAGCTGTTCCATTTTCGCCGAGACGGGTTTCGCCCGTAGCCGAAGAATAATGGAACTCATCACCAAGCATATTCGAGATCTCACCATCACCAGTCATAGAGACGATATCACGATAAGTCGTAGTGATATGGAATTGCGAAATATTCAAGCAGAGACTATCAGAGAGTCCTTCCAAAGAATTATCCGTCATACCATTATGTGGGATAACAGCTTCGGGATCATTATAAAGACTGTCACAATAGGCTTCTATACCGTCATTAGTTGGGGCAAAGCATGTGTATGAGCCATATGCAGCCATCATCTTATCATAACCAACACGCGACAAGATATAGTTAAACGAAGTAAGTGTACTATCCTGTTCTATCAGGGACTCAATCGTTTCGCCTGTAAATGTATAGAGGTCAGACTCGTCGGGCTCTGGATTACATGACGTTATAGCCATCGCTATCAAGCCACTACCCGCCAGGAGGGTCCCTCTCATCATTTTAAAGATATTCATATTCATATCTGCTTTCCTCCTATTAATAGTTCTTATTATATTTCTCATTGTCACTATACCCAGGATTCTGCCTCAATAACGGACAAACACTGACTTCATCCAAAGGTATAGGCATGTAGAGTTTGGGCTCGGTACTCATTTTAGCAGCAACAGCGCTTCCCTTTGTACCACCCAGTTTGCGAGTCATCAATGACAACATTTCATTATATGTCGGTGCAAATGTGACACCTTGATCATTCAGCACAGCCAGCGTCTTAGTATAATCAATACCCTCAGTATGACGGAAGCTATAACGCAAAAGGTCATACCAACGCTTACCTTCAAAAGCCAGTTCTCTAAGACGTTCTGCCAAAATTAACGTCTCCATAGCAGCAACAGGGTCAGCAGCCGTCTCAATACTACCCCACTTCAGAGCATCTGTCTCGAGATCTTTTGAACGCTGGTTGACGAACTTCACCAGTTCAAAAGCCTGTGAGAGGCGTTCATCATTAACATCGGCAGACAAAGCTGTCAGTGCTTCAGCCTTCATCAGCATTATATCAGGCAGACGGTAAATAATATAGTTTCTGTTAAGCGTACTACCATAGTCAACTGTAGCTTCTGTACCCGCAGCCTGTGTCTTTCCAATACTTGAGATATACTTTCTGATACCTAAAGCCTCAAAGTCGCCTACTGTTTTAGGATCGTTGAAATATGTAGCATTCAATGCCCGGTAATCTGTAGAACCCTGACCAGAGTAAAATACATACGACGAATTGATGGGATTACCGAAAATGGATGATGCATAAAGATAAGGAACAGCGCCAGACCGATCAGTATTATGATTGAAATACTTGGTTAATCCAACACTAGTATTCGAACTGCCATTATATTGCAATTCAAAAATGCTCTCTTCTGCATTCTTATTTACATACAGCCTAACGTATGCGGTACGTCCTTCTGCCAACCAATAGTCACGGGATTCAGCTGTTCCGCGGTCAAGCACATGCTGTCCTTTTTTCGACTCAATAATCTTATCACAATAAGCCACACACTGCTCATAATCGAAATTGGAATGTCTAATACTACCTAACCACAGATAGATGTCGGCCTGTAGAGCATTGATGGCATCACGAGTGAAATAACCCACACGTCGCCAATCAGTATAGGCATTAGCGGAAATAGCATTTTTCTCAGCTTCCTCCAGATCCTTCAGACAACAAGTCAGCACAGAATCAGGATTAGACTGTGCCACATTACGATCCTGACTGCTGTCAGTATAGGCGTGCGAGATATAGGGAACATCACGGAAATTACGCACCAAATAGAAGTAGCAGAACGAGCGAAGAGCCAGCATTTGTGAGCAATCAGCAAGATAGTCTCCCTGTGTATAACTGGGATCCTCCTCAAGCACGGCCTCTGCACGCTCCAAAACTAAATTACAACGATTGATAACCGCATAGAAGGGAGCCCATTTAGCAAATTCATTGTCTGTCTGAGTATTACCTAAATTTATCTCTGTCAAATCCTCATGCAAGGATCCTGTCAAGGTTGCTTCAGGAATAACTTCCTCCGAGCGCAGGTCTCCCCACACAATCAAACGTGAGATGATATTCTCGCCCAACATAGCCTGATATGCACCATTGACCATCAATTGTACATCACGCTTGGATTTCCAGAAATCCTCATCCACCGTCTTATCATCAGGCATAATGAGCGTGTCGACACACGACGCCATCATCAAGGCAGCAACGGTCATTAATATATATTTCTTCATCTTAAAACAAACTTATAGTCCAACGTTGAGTGTTAAAGTAAACTGCTTTGAGCGCGGTGTCTGTGATGCATCGGCAGCAACGCCATAACCCTGAGGTGACACCTCGGGATCCACACCACTGTACTTTGTCCACACATACAGATTGTTCATAGAAGCATAAACCTGCAACTGATTCAGACCCCACTTCTTAATCACCTTCTTATCGAAGTTGTAGGTCAGCTGCAAATTCTGGAAGCGCACGAATCCTCCATCCTCGACATAACGGTCAGAAGGCTGGAAGTTATAAGAGGTATTATACATGGCGCGGGGTATCGGCGTTATATCACCATCCTTACGCCAACGATAGTTCACAGATGCACACTGGTTATAGGTATTATACATCATCTCCAGATTCTGTCGGGCCAGGTTCACAACCTTATTACCGAAACGGTACATAAAACGTGTCTTCAGACTCCAGTTACCATAACGGAACGTAAAGTTGAAACCACCATTTACTTTCGGCAATGAATTGCCTAAGTAAACAATGTCCAACTCGTTAATTTGCCCATCATTATTAATATCTTGATAAATAGCATCACCCCCCTGGAAAGTATAGGTGGAAGAGCCTGCACCATTATTATTCTCGTAGTTATATACCACTCGTTTAGGATGTCCCTGACCATCCATCAAAACATTACCTTCAGCATTGCGAACCACGGGAAACGTCTGACCAGCAGCCAGGCGTTTGTTGATTTCTGCCTCGTAAGTAGCCGCATCCCAGCCATTCTCCTTCTGCAAATTCTCCAAGTAGTCATAGCCATACTGATAAACGCCTTGTGAGCGGAAACCGTAAATAGAACCAAGAGAGTTGTTCAGCTGAACGCGGAGCGGCCAATTACCACGCTGGGTAATAGCCCATGGTAATCCAGATTTACCAGAAGCATAATTTGTGTAATTGGTATTCAATGATGCAAGCACACTTTCATCCATCTCCTTTAGCATATTCTCATTCTGAGCAATATTCATACTGATGTCCATTGAGAATTTCTTACCAATCTTCACGACTTTCTTGGCAGAGATGTTCATTTCCCAACCATTATTGTTCATCTTTCCTACGTTCGCATACGCTAAAGTGCTATAGCCAACATATGAAGGGATAGAGACACCTGATACTAACAAATCCTTTGTCACTTTGCGATAGTAATCGAAGTCTATCTCGATTTTATCGTTCAATAATCCCATATTGAAACCGAGGTTATAACTGGTTGTCTTCTCCCAACGCAAATCATCAAGTTTCAGTCCATCGAGCGTACCTACTGGCAATAAATTACTACCAGAACCATAATAACCGGCCGATGTGTTGTAGGTATTATAGAATAAATAGTTCTTGCTCGGGCCCTTACCGTTGACACCCCATGAAGCACGCAAACCCAGTATAGAGAGCCATTGACCTTTGATTTTCTCCATGAATTTCTCATCGCTTATGTTATAACGAACAGAAACGCCAGGGAACAGCGCCCACTTGTTTTTGGGGCCAAACTTGGAGTCACCGTCCGCACGCAGCGAAAAACCTAAGTTATAGCGTCCATCCTTATAACTTACATGACCGTTATAGAGGAGGTTCTGCGAGGCAGAACGCGAATTACCACTCGTCATTGGATTGGTACTATTGTCATTATAGAGCCAAGCGAATACTGTCGAGGATGTAATATCGGTAGGCAGGCCGTTCATACGAACAAACTGCGTACTATATTTCTCCGTACTCATATCGTAACGAGCCAACATCGTGGCCGACCAATCCTCATTCTTGAAATAAGGTGTAAAAACCAATTCCACGCGTCCTCCAACTTTCATACGATTTGTCTCTGAATTGGTACTGAGATTATAGTTCGACGACGACCACTGATTACTAGCTAGAGATGCAGGATAGTATGAAGGACTACTATTGGCATAAATATCAAAGTCGACGCGACCATTCAGGGTCAAGCGACTCTTATCTGCCTCCACACCTAACAATTCATATTTGATACTAAAATCCGGCGTCAAACGGTAGGTCTGCTCCTTTGCCCATGCCTTGTTGGCAATAGCGACAGGGTTCCCCAGACCACGGATGGCATTCAGTTCATAACTGGAGTAATTACCATCTTTTGGATACAAGCCATTCTGATTCGGATTCATGATGTAGTACTCATCCGTATCATTACCATTGGCATCCTGACGATAAATACTCATGTTAGGTGCAGCCTTCTGGGCCAACGACAGGATGTTATTACCATAGTTCTTGTCATTACCGGTATAGGTTAATGCAAAATTGGTCGAGAAGCGAATACGGTCACTCACATTATAGTCAAGCACCAATCGAGTGGTAAACTGCTGGAATTTCTGCTTGATAACAGTACCTGTCTGATGTTTGTAACCTGCTGAAATACGGAAAGTAGCCTTCTCACCACCTCCAGAGAGATTCAGACTATAATCGTGCATGGCTCCAAACTGTGTCACAGCTTTTACCCAGTCCGTATTGTTATTCCAATTCTCATATTCTGACCAAGACGTATTGTAATTCAACTCTTCAATATTGGTGGTAGCATCCGACTTCTGGGAAGGATTATAGAAAGCCTCCTTCATCAGCATAGAATAGCTATCACCGTCCAGCAAAGTATAGCCCTTTGGCTGCCAAGTACCAGTAAATTTATATGAAAAATTCAGACGTGGTTTCCCTCTAGAACCATGTTTGGTCGTAATCAGCAGTACACCATTAGAACCTTTTGAACCCCAGACGGCTGTAGCAGCAGCATCCTTCAATACATCGATACTAGCAATATCTTCAACATTTACAGAGAGTAACGAGGCATACTGTTCCTCATTAGCATTCTGAAAATCAAAGTTCTCATCTGGATTGTCAAAAATCTTGTCGTCCACCACAATCAACGGATTAGCATCACCAGTAATTGTGGTCACACCACGAAGACGCATTGTGGTACCTGCACCAAGGTTACCGGAGTTAGCCACAATATCCAAGCCTGCGATCTCACCCTGCAGGGCTTCATCAGCAGAAGTGAAAGCAAGACCTTCTACGTTACCCATGTCTAGCGCTTGTTTTGCTACCGTCATCTCCTTCTTCGAGATCATTAGACCACCAGAACTTGAGCGTTTGGATTTTACCACGACCTCTTTCAGTTGGGTATCCTCAGGATCCAGTTTAATCTTAAAGACAGTTTGAGTACCAATGTTCACAACCTTTGTCTTGTCACCGACATACGAGAACACCAATTTATTTTTGGTACTCTTGACTTGCATGGAGAAGTTTCCATTGAAATCTGTCTGCGTGGCAGATACAATACGATTATTGGCATCGCGCTCCACAACATTACCCATCATGACGGGACCTTCTCTGTCGGTAAGGGTACCAGATATACGCACACCTTGTGCCATCAGCTCCTGACCGATGATACAAAGCAAAACCGTAAATAGTACTTTCTTAATATTACTTCTAATGGTAATCATATTTTATTCTCAATTAGAATGTTCATTTTTCAGTTCTGACCAGGATCTAATGGTTCAGATATTTCGTGAATCACGCAGAATGAAGAAGTATAGATTGAAGTCGCTTCGGTTCGTTTGCGATCAAACCAATAGTCACGCGTCATTAGGTTGCACTTCTTTGAGGCATCTCCAGCATCTATAACATGATCAACACCAGCGCCATCTGTAATGATCAATTGCCCATCTCCACCTCTAACACGAAGTTCGCGAGCAAGACCCATAGCGTCTGTACTTAAGCTGTTATAACGGTTTGTAGCAACTACATTATCTGCATAAACTGAAGTGCTCTGGAAATGATAGCGTGCAAAAGTGCGCATCTTATCTATCATCTCTTTAGCTTCCAGTTTTTTCTCTGCTTCTACAGAACCACCAGCATCAGCATAGGTAGTAAAGAGTTTATTTACCTGATCCCATGTAGGCAAACCTTTTGCATAAGCTTTCTGCATGGCCGCATTATTGGGAGCATAGAGTGTATAATTATATGTATTGAACATCTTCACATTCTCATCCAAACAGGCATCATTGACTGTCGTGTTACCATTCTTATAACTTGTAGTGAAAATGGTGTAAGCATCCTGTTGGGTGATATGGAATTCATTTTCTTCTCGGCTGATTCCAGCCCATTCTAACAGTTCGCTGTCACCAAAACCGAAACAAAGTTGATAAAACTCTGAGAAACGATTGTCTGACTGAAGGGTTTTGCTGACACTATTGCGAGGAGCTTGAATTACATGATCTATGCGATAGGATTTTCCGTTTTTCTCCTTATAGGCTTTTGTGATAGTGGCAGGTGTCAAGCCATTATCTATCTGCTGACCACTCATCACCAGGGCTCCTTCAGCACCACCATTCACATAAATCTCACCACCATGCTTGGTCTTATAATAGCGATTCTGTCCTATACTGTCACCAGCTTCAAGCACAACAGTATGATAATTCAAGAGGTCAATCATCTGCGTTTTCCATTGTGGGAATTCTACAAAAGCACCTCCGTTCATCGGTTCACCAACAGTATTTGTATTCTTATCATATTGATAAGCCACGCATCGTACGGTCTTTCCATCATGATAAAAGCGCAATGCACGCGGCATATCATGCCCCAAATAAGCAGGGTCTATATAATAATTATCGAAGGCTGTACTATCTGGAATAAAGAAACCGAAATTAGAACTCATTGACATCAGATAATATTTGAAGCCAATATTCAGCTTGGAATCATCGGTACCTTTATTCTCGTAACTCGGATCCTTATCGGCTGCCCAACCAAAGACCTTCATATCAGGATAGACGGCTGCAGGAGCCAAGACACTCTGATATTCGTCAGGAGCTATCAATTCTGTCATTTTGTAGATAACACCATTGTTCGCAAACTGAATATCATAAGAGCCATCAGCCTTACGATCAAGCTTATCCAATGTAACGCCCATATATTCAGTTGCATCATTCTTGACATCAGCGAATTTGCTTGGAACTGATGCTGTAAATGAAGATTTCATAAGGTTGTTAATAAATGCAGTCAGAATACCTGGCATTTTCTGATGTAACTGATCCAGATTTGCGGCCAGATTAGCAGGTGTATTCGCAGCAAACGGATATTTACCATAAAGATCTATCAGGTAAGCACCATCTCCACCTTCGCAAAAGAATTTCTCCATAGCAGCATTTGTAGGAACAAACATAGCAGCCACATCAGCTATCGTATAGTCCACACCACCTGAGATGCCACTTGGACTATATTGGTTCCAACCCGGATCATAAGCCAACAACTGCGATCCGGGTACGATATTACCATCCGGGTCAATATTCTGTCGATGTGAGCCTTTGTTATTGAGATATCGTATCTCATAAACTTTTTCTACTGTAGGTTTTCCGTTCTCCTGTGCCCAAGCATTATAAGTATTGGTCACTGCTTCATTCTCAAAGGGAGCAGAAAAATAATCCAAAATACGGCTAAACATACTCGTTTCTTCATCACCACGCAGCACTTGAGCCATATTCCCCGGTGGCACAATAACATCCAGCATTTGATGAATATATCCATTCTGACAGGTTACATCGCTCTTGACAATCTGGTCGCCGAAGATATAAGCCATACCTTCAGAATAAGGGGTACCTGTCAAGATTGAGAAATCACTTTCATCGCCTAGAGTAGTGATACCATTGTTAAGCATGTGCTCACGCGTAAAGTGAACCATCATCGGACGAGTTGCATCACTCACCACATACATATTTGCATTGTCGCGATACTTGTCCCAATACTTGTTATTCTGAGGCAACAGAGCAGAATTGGTTACATGCTGGATGGTGTCGATTACATTCAAGTTCGTTTGGTGCTTCATTGCCACACCTTTCGACACTGTTGCCTCTGTACTGCTTGTGTTACTTACGTTCGACATCATTCCCACCAACAAGGCATTGTCGAGCATCGAACTGTAAAGCAACATCTTCTTCTGGGCAGTGCTTAGCTGAGAATAGCTCGTAACTCCCCAATCATTCGACTGGAAGAACCGTTGGAAAGCCTCATCATTGGCAGGAAAGACCGTCTTCGAACCTGTCCGATTGAGAATCTCAGCATAGCCAAGATCATCAATTAACTGGAGATAAGTCGAGAAGGTACCCGTCAGATTCTGGGGGTTCTTCAGTTCCTGGTAGATGCTCTCACCAAGCCATGAGGGCTTGCTATCAGCATCCACTGCCTCGTTCTTTTCCACGCAGGCAGTCATCATTCCCACTAACGCGAGAGTGATACAGAAAATGACTTTTTTCATAAATAGTTATTAATTATTTGATTTGTTTTTATTGACGTCATACAGAAGTTAGTATTCATTCAGACTGCAAAAATAAATAAAATTTATGAAATAACCTCATAAAATATTGCAAAAAAACGCAATTTGCTCATTTTTTACAGATATTATAGCAAAAACCTAAGTTTAAGATAAGCGGTTCCTAGTGCACAATAATTATTATTTCTTGTACAATGACAAAAGGCGCTTATAACAAAAACGCCCTCCTTACTCACAAAAAGCAGGAGGGCAGATATTAGTTGAAGGGAGAAACCCCTTAATTAATTCTCTTTATTCTTCAGCAGGTGCAGGTTTAGAGACTTTCAGACAATCGTAGCCAAAGCCAGTTCCTTCGGTCTCATTAACAAACTTCAGCTTGGCACCAGCAGGAATTGCAACGTTTGAGAATGTGAACCAGCCCATTCCTGCATTTCCATAAGACTCAGGCGAAGCAGCGACCTCTACCTTAGTCTCTGTGCCATCAGAAGCTACAATGTAAATTGTTACAGGATATGACGTGCCACTATCGCTACGACCATAAAGTGCGATGTCGTAAGTGCCTGCAACACTAATTGCATCTTTAGTGGTCATGCTTGTGCCAGCAGCCAGACGGATGTGCTTACCCTGAGAAACACGGTTGAAAGTACCCCAACTGAATCCATTAATAGTCTCACCGACAATTTCCATGTCCTCACAATCAGCAAAGTACACAACATTGGGATCAAGTACATAATTAACAGTTGTCAGAATATAACCTGCTTGGGTCTCTTCAGAACCATTGATTGAAACATCATAGCCATTGTACTGCTTAGGCGTTACGAAATAGTAAGCGCCGTCCTTTCCACTACCAATAGGCAGTAAATAAGTGGTAGTCTTTCCTACATATTCCTCGCCATTGAACATAAACAGACGACCGTCAAGACCTGACATACCATCAATCATACCGTTAATAATATACTTATATTTCTCAACTTCCTCAGCCTTGAATAGAACTTTAATGATTGTGCCTTCTTCTGTAATGGTTTTATCTTTAGTATTGTCAGACAGATAGACATATTTCATAGATCCATCTGCGGTTTGCAAATTGGCCTTATCAGAATCAAGCAATGTTATAGCAGAACCAACCTTACCACGGCGAACAATGGGCTTCTTCAAATCTTCTGGAAGAGGCTTACCCTCTGTGTCAATGAAAGTGACTGTATAGTCAGCATACTTAATGCTTGCATCCATTTTTTCTTTTGTAACAGAGATATTATCAAGCAGATAAGTACCTGAGTAACCAACGTACACAGAGAGTTGGGTACAAGTTTCTGCACCCCCGCTAATAAACGTTGTGTCTGCAGCAAACCACACATCCTTACCATTCTTTATACTATATGAAACAAGTTTGTCAGCAACATTTACATTAATATCCGCATGGAACCACTTACCCCATACATCTGCAGCAGGATGCTCCTCCTTACTGGCTGCAGCGGGCAAGCCATTAATCTGGAAATAGTTTTCGTTGCCACCTCCGTAAGCCTTTCCACGGAAAGCGCCTAAATAGAATATTGCACCGTTTGTGCCAAAACCATATTGACCACTCGATGTATTGAAGCCACCTGTTGCAGCGTTATGAACTGCTGCATCTCCAATTGAAATAGCTGACTGGCCTAAAATCTCAGCAGGGATTTTAAAATCAAACGAAATCTTTACTGCTGTAGCATTCTCCATATCAGGGAACTTGTAGGTTGCATAGCCGAAACCACTTGAACCACTACGGACGAACTGAACTGCTTTCGAACCTGTTTCCGCATCGTCAATAATTGAAGCTGCAAGTTTGGAATTATCTGAAACCACAAAAGCATCCAAGGCATCCTCACCCTCAAGATCCAATACTGTGGCTTCTGCTTGATTAGCGGAGCCAGTCGGAACATCCTCAACGGAGCACGAAGTAATTGTCAAACCGCTTGTCAGGATGGCGGCAAACATCCATAAGAAATTTTTTTTCATTGTTTGTTTTAATTTATAAATATTACGTAATCTTTAATAATCTTGTAAAATTGTGACGTTAAATCGCTGCAAAGATAGATATTTATTTTTTAATTACCAAATTTTAGGCCTTTTTTTTTGTTTTTCAACTATAAAAAGGCGTGGAACTTACTAAGCGCCACGCCTTAATATAATTTCCAAAAGGATTATTTTACAAGGAACTTCTTACCATTGATGATATAGAGACCTTTCTTTAGAGACTTTAAGTCATTAATGCTGTTTGCAACCTTTGCACCAGTAACAGTATAGACACCTGTACTAATGACAGGTTTTTCTTCACTCGTGACAATCTGCTTAATGCCCGTTGCCTCAGGATCATAGTTCACCAGAGCCTCCAACCATTTCATATTCTCTCTTATACTATGTATCGCATTCTGCATCTCTTCATGAGTAACGGGTACATTAATAAACTTAGCCTGATCGTTAGCATTAGCAAGAGGATGATTATCACGGTCACCCATATAGCGATAAATACTATTGATGAAGCCCAAACGCTGGTTTTCATAGCCTTCCAATTTTAGTGCCACATCCTTATATTTGGCAATCGCACTTCTAGCCTCAGTACATGTAGCCTCATAATCGGCCTTTGTTGCAGCCAAGTATGCAGCTTCATCATTGCCAAGGTAATAAAGGTGATTGTCACCAAATCCAAACGCATTAGCTCCCTTACCCGCATCATTGTCTTTTGCCTGAATACCCAATTCATAAGTCTTGGCCTCACTGTCAGTCTTAACCAAGATAATGGAATATGTCAGTGGAGTATAACGGGTAGAACCTATACTATCAATCTGAGGAGCACACTTGAAGAGCACACAAGAGTCTGCAGGGTTTACTGTACCGTCAATACCAAAGAAAAGACGGATATTAGGCTTGTAAATAGTATCGTTACACGTCTCAGAAGTATAGTCTATCATATTAAGATTCTGAAGAACGGTGGCAATAGCTGTATACTGAGCCCAAGTATCGTCGGTAGCATAAGCCTTAGAACGGAACTCATAGACACCAGGACGTGTCAATGTAATAGTCTGCCATGCCTTACCATTAATGGCAGCTGTAGTTCCACGCCACTGGTTGCAATTTCTGCCAGACTCATAGGCATCATTAGCATAGAGCTGCCACTGTTTAAAACCACCCTCACCCATAAAATTCCAATAATTAGAGGTGGTATTCGAGGTAATATTTGTATTGGTTGTCCAAGCTGTAAAACTTCCATTCTTAAGTGTATAAGTAAGG
>Ga0247608_10003633_pt1 | contig 17844 bp, 13 predicted proteins | sample 176DNAGHGlowgp2_FD_193490 | JGI IMG/M metagenome (GOLD analysis project Ga0247608, IMG submission 193490) | Sheep rumen microbial communities from Palmerston North, Manawatu-Wanganui, New Zealand - 1766 DNA GHGlow gp2 | ecosystem: Host-associated > Mammals > Digestive system > Stomach > Rumen ... | reverse complement strand
AGATGCTGGAGTGGAACAAGGATATGACCGACAACAAGGAATGGCTGGAACTCATAAAGAGGGAGTTTTCATTCTTCTCGGATCATGTGTACTGCTTTACCCCTCAGGGAGACATAAAGGATCTGCCCGTGGGTTCCACGGTTATAGATTTCGCTTATTCCATCCACTCAAACGTGGGTGATCATATGGTGGGCGCCAGGGTTAACGGCGAGCAGAAGAAAAAGGATTATGTGGTGCAGACCGGCGATCAGGTGGAGATCATCACGTCTCCCAACGCCAGACCATCTGCGGACTGGCTTAAGATAGTACATTCTTATCAGGCCAAAAATAAGATACTGCAGTTTTTTAAGCATGAAAACAAGGATGAAAGCTCCGACGGCGGAAGACGCGCGCTGGAGAATTACTGTAAGAATAACGGCATAGATCCGGTGCCCCTGCTTAAACCCGAGCATCTCTTAGAGGTGGCTTCCACCTTTAATATCAATTCCATCAATTCCCTTTATGCGGCTGTGTATAACGGCGGTATAAGGGAGGGACAGGTCGTAAACCGTCTGGTTGAAAAATTTGCTCCCAAGGTGGAGATGACAGACGAAGAGATAATGGCCGGAGTCAATGAGGCTGCGGAAAACAGGCTCAACCAGGCTCTTATAAAGGGAGCCAAGAGCAAGGGCAACGGAGTCATAGTCAATGGCTTTTCGGACATGGCGGTGCGCTTCTCCAAGTGCTGTTCTCCTGTTCCCGGGGATCAGATCGTGGGCTTTGTCACCAGAGGCCGCGGCATATCCATACACAGGGCTACCTGTCAGAATGTAAAGCAGCTAAGGGAAAATGACGGATTCAGGCTCATAGACGTATACTGGGAAAAGACTCCCGAGGATTCCCGCAATACCAGCTATCAGGCAGAGCTTAACATATATGCAAATAACCGTCAGGGCCTTCTGGCTGATGTCACCAGAACAGTGAGTGATTCGGGAATAAATATAAACAGCATTAATTCCCGTGTATCAAAGCAGAATGTGGCTACCATCGATCTCTCCTTTGAGATAATCAGCGCGAGAGCCCTTGAGGAAATCATAAAGAAATTGAACGCCATCGACGGTGTGGTGGGGATAGAAAGAACCTAATGAAAAAGTCTGTCGCCGTTGCAGGCAAAGAGTAGTGGTTTTAAAATATTGATGTAAGTGAAGGATAAAGATATGAACGAAATTAAATCAGGCCGCATGGTCCTGGGCAGTGTATCCACTAACTGCTATTTTATATACAGAGACAAAGGCGAAGGCCAGCCAAAAGAAGCCATCGTCTTTGACCCCGCGGATCACGGCGCCGACATTTTCAGAGCCCTGAAGGACATGGATATAAGCGTGGGAGCCATAGTGCTGACCCACGGACATTTTGACCATATACTGGGAGTGGCAAAGCTCCGCCAGCTTTCCCATTGCAAAATCTACGCAGGCGCGGATGAAGTGGAGCTTTTGAGTGATGAACACAAAAATTTAAGCGGCTCCTACGGCCTGGTGGTGACGGTGACTCCCGACGAGCTGCTTCGCGACGATGAAGAGATCGAGCTTTGCGGTATAAAGCTGAAGACGTTTTTTACCCCGGGACACACCCCCGGCGGCTGCTGCTTTTACATTGAGGAAGCAGGTCTTTTGATAAGCGGCGATACGCTGTTTGAAGGGTCTGTCGGACGAACCGATTTCCCCGGCGGCAGCATGGGCACTTTGGTTGAGTCCGTAAAGACGAAGCTCTTCCCGCTGCCGGATGACACTAAGGTATATCCCGGACACGGCGGCACCACTACCATTGGCGATGAAAAAAAGTTTAATCCCTTTTTAGCATGATAAATATTATTTTTGACAATGCGGATAATAAAGAGCTCTTTGAGGGAGCTGCCATATCCATTTGCCGGGCGTTTTTTCCCGATGACCAAGTGGTGTCCTCCAGTGATGACGATCATACTCTGGATGATTCCGCCCTCAGTCTGACGGGAGAAAGCAGGACCCTTTATCTTAAGTTTGAGGTGGGGGTAGTCCGTGTCTTTACCGGCGATGTGGAAAATGCCATGAAGGTCAGGACGGATGATGATCACAGCATGACCGAGGCGGTGCGCAGCACTCTCAAAAAACTTCTGTATTCTACCCTTGAGACTGCTCTTGAGGGGCGTTCACTTCCCTGGGGCTGTCTTACCGGCGTGCGTCCGGTACATTTTCTTTCAAAACTCATACGCCGCGAGGGCAGCGAAGAGGCTGCGGTGCGGGTGTTTGAAAATGAGTTTCATGTCAGCAGGAAAAAATCAAAGCTGGCACTTTCCGTCTACCAAAAACAGCAGAGCATCCTTAAGGACATGAGGGAGGGGTACAGCCTTTATGTGGGCATACCTTTCTGTCCCAGCGTGTGTCTTTACTGCTCCTTTGTCTCATATCCCATTTCCGCCTTCGGAGGTATGGTGGATAAGTATATGATGGCGCTTAAGAGGGAGATGGAGGTATGCGCAAGTCTGATGAAGGACAAAACTCCGGTCAGCGTGTACATAGGAGGCGGTACTCCATCCGCGCTTTCCATAGAGCAGCTCACATTTTTGATGGAATGCTTAAAGGATAATTTTGATCTTTCAAGTGTGGATGAGTTTACCTGTGAGGCGGGCAGGCCGGATACCATCAATGATGAGAAGATGGCTGTCCTCAAGGAGTACGGCGTGAACCGCATCTCCGTGAATCCTCAGACTATGAACCAGTCCACTTTGGATATAATAGGCAGGCATCACACTCCCCGACAGACTGAGCTGGCTTTTGAGTGCGCCCGCCGGGCAGGCTTTGACAATATAAACATGGATATCATCATGGGACTTCCCGATGAGGGATATTATGAGCTGGAACGGACCCTGACTGCCATAGAGCTTCTGGGGCCCGACGCTCTTACGGTACATTCCCTGGCTGTGAAAAAGGGCTCCGCCCTCATGGAAAAACTCATCACCAGGGATATGTCTACGCTGTCTTTAAATGTCACCGGACAGATGCAGGATCTGGTCACGAGCTATGTGCAGGATATGGGCATGGAGCCATATTATCTTTACAGACAGAAGCGCATCACGGACAATATAGAAAACATAGGCTATGCTAAGCCGGGAAAACACTGCATCTATAATGTGATCACCATGGAGGAGACCCAGTCGGTGCTGGCCCTGGGTGCCGGCGCCATATCAAAGAGGGTTTATGACGATCCCGAAAGGGAAGCCGAGGCACCTGACGGGACCCTGCGCAGACGCAATATAGAGCGCTGCGATAATGTGAAGGAAGTGGCAGCCTATATCGAAAGGATCGATGAGATGATCGACAGGAAGAGGGCACTCTTTGGCTGATCCTTTGGTATTCACGGGGCTGATCCTCTGACGCCATCGGGGCCGACTTGAAATAAGGTATGATATAAAGTATAATAATGGTTTGAGTTAATAACACAGCATTTAAGGAGGTTTTTTATGTGGACCACGCAAGAACTCAAGGAGAGAGCAAAAGATGCGTTTAAGGCTAACTACTGGCCTTGTGTCCTGGCAGGTCTGGTACTAATAGGTACCGCAGGCGGTCGCGGCGTCTCCGGCTACAGGTCAGGTAATTTCAGTAATTTTGACAAGGATATGAGTACGGAAGAAATCCTGGCCATAGTTATGATCGTCCTGTCCATTCTGGCCATTTCCATGGTGATAGCTACGGTGATGAAGGTCTTTATCACGAATCCTCTGAATTTCGGATGCCACAAATTCTTTTTGGAGAATTCCTACGGCGGCGCTAATCTCAAGGAGATCGTGTACGCCTTCAGTCCTCATTATAAGAGCGTTATCGCAACAGGTTTCATGAGGGATCTGTATCTGTTTTTGTGGGGCTTGCTGCTTTGGATACCCGCTATCATCAAGCACTATTCCTATTTGATGGTGCCCTATATAATAGCCGATAATCCGGAGTTGTCTGCCAATGAGGCCATCACCCGTTCAAGGGAGATGATGGACGGACATAAGTGGAATGTGTTCTGTATGCAGCTTTCCTTCATCGGCTGGTTCATACTTACCTTCTTTACTCTGGGTATTCTGGGTGTTTTCTATGTGAATCCCTGGTATTATGCCACCGAGGCTGAGCTCTATCGCTCACTGAAGGGTGATGACGGCGTGGGAAGGGCTGATGATACCTTCGTTCCCACCCAGACCTACGGCAACAGTTACGACAACAATAATTACGGTAATAACAATTACGGTAGCAGTGATTTTCCTTCGTTTACGAATGATGACGAGTTTTGAATGGGATTCTGAATATTAAAAGAATCTTAAGGGGGCGATACAAATGAGTAAGTTTCTGGAGGCTAGATTGCATAAGCGTCATAAGGTCCTGGTGGTTGATGATGAAGCCATTAACCGTATGATGCTTGAAAAGATCCTGGGTACAAAGTTTGAGGTGATCCTGGCAGAAAATGGAAGACAGGCACTTAATATAATACTCGAAAATAAGGAAACACTTTCAATAGTGCTGTTGGATCTGCTCATGCCCGAGATGGACGGATATGAACTTCTGGAGATCATTCAGAATGATGATAATCTGTGTCATATCCCCGTGATAGTGCTCACCAGTGAAAAGACGGCGGAGGTCAGAAGCCTCAACATGGGTGCCGCGGATTTCATCCCCAAGCCCTATGATGTGCCCGAGGTGATCATAGCCAGGATAGCCAGGACTATCCAGCTGTATGTAAATACAAATATAATATCCCATACCCAGAACGATTCCATGACGGATCTTTTTAACCGTGAATACTTCATGGAATACGCCGAGGTATATGACAGATATTATCCCGATGAGGATATGGACGCCATAGTGCTGGACATCAACCGCTTCCATGTGATCAACGAGTTGCACGGAAGGGCTTTCGGCGACGATATCCTGATGAAGATGGGATCCATGATAAAGGCTTATGTCAGTCAGAACCGCGGAATAGCCTGCCGGTCAAATGCGGATTGCTTTTTTATCTACATGCCCCATACCGATGATCATGAAGCCATATATCATGAGATAGGCGGTGGTATCATGGAACTTATGGAGGACGCTAAAGCCAGGCTGCGCATGGGAGTTTATGAAAAGGTGGACAGGTCCTTTGACGTGCATAAGCGTTTTGATAATGCGCTTCTTGCCTGCAATTCCATAAGGGGCAAGTTCTCCGTGATGCTGGCCTATTATGACCTAAACATGCAGAAGAAGGAGGCCTATGATGAGAGGCTTATCTCAGAGATGCAAAAGGGCCTTTCGGAGGGACAGTTCAAGGTATATTATCAGCCAAAGTATGACATAACCGGTGATAAGCCGGTACTGTCTTCAGCTGAAGCGCTGGTGAGATGGGCTCACCCTGATTTTGGCGTGCTTAAGCCCGACCAGTTTATCTCTCTTTTTGAAGAGGGCGGACTTATACACAGGCTGGACCGCTATGTGTGGGACAGGGTGGCGGCCCAGATCAAATACTGGAAAAAGACCTATCGCGTTACCCTGCCTGTGTCGGTGAACGTGTCCCGAATAGATATGCTGGAGCCTGACTTTATCGTAGCCATATCCGACATAGTAAGGGAACACGGACTGTCCCCGGCGGATCTGAGGCTTGAGATCACGGAGTCGGCTTACACGGAGGACTCCGATGAGATCATAGAGAAGGTAAACCGGCTGCGTTCATTGGGCTTTGTGGTGGAGATGGATGATTTCGGCACCGGATATTCATCCCTTAACATGCTTTCATACATGCCCATAGATGCACTTAAGCTGGACCGTGCTTTTGTCTCCAATATCCATAAGAGTGAAAAGGATATGCGAATGGTCACTCTGATTATGGATATAGCTGAGTATCTGAACCTGACTGTAGTGGCTGAGGGCGTGGAGATCAAGGAACAGTATGACCTGCTCAAAAAAGCGGGCTGTCATGTGATCCAGGGATTTTATTTTTCAAAGCCCATACCCGTGGAGGAATTCACTTTGCTTGTAAGGGACAGGGCTGAGGATAAGAAGAATTAGGAACTTTAAGGAGAAAAGTATGATAACAATAGATATACTTAAAGAACTGGGTGCCCATACCGACGAGGGACTGAATCGTTGTATGGATGATGAAGAATTCTATCTTTCCCTGGTGCCTTCGGCGTTTGAAAAGGAAAGATATGATGCGCTCTCTTCCCAGATTGCCGCAAAGGATTATGCCTCGGCGTTTGAGACGGCCCATGCCCTTAAGGGCGTGCTGTCAAATCTCGCCCTCAGTCCTTTGAGCGACACGCTGGGCGAGATGACCGAGTTGCTTCGCTCCGACACTGATACTGATTATGCTCCCCTTGTTGATAAGATGTGGGAGCAGTTTGACAAATATTATAAGGCGGTAAATGAATAAATGAAAAAGAAACCTGTAACAGGCATGAAGGACGTACTCCCGGAGGAGGGAGTCATCAGAAACTATGTGACTGCTCTGGCGGGGGAGACCTATTCCCGGTACGGATTCATGTCCATCGAGACTCCCTGTGTGGAGCACATCGAAAACCTGACCTCCAAGCAGGGAGGCGAAAACGAAAAGCTTATTTTCAAAATCTTAAAAAGAGGAGGCAAGCTGGATCTGTCCGAGGTAAAGGAGGAGCAGGATCTGGTGGAAGAGGGACTTCGTTATGATCTGACTCTTCCTCTTTCCAGATATTATTCCAATAATGCACAGAATCTTCCTTCCCCCTTTAAGGCTTTCCAGATGGGAAGCGTATTTAGGGCAGAGCGTCCACAGAAGGGGCGCTTCAGGCAGTTCACCCAGTGTGATATAGATATTTTGGGAGATCCCACATATCTGGCTGAGGTGGAGCTCATCACGGCCACCACCACATTACTTGGCAGGCTGGATTTTAAGGGCTTTAAGGTGAGGATAAATGACAGGCGCATCCTTTCCGCCCTGGCAGAGTATGCGGGAGTGAGTGAGGAAAAGAGAGGTCTTTTGTTTATCATCCTTGATAAGCTTGACAAGATAGGACCTGATGCTCTTAAGGAAGAGCTGTTATCCTCTGATTTTGATGCATCCGGTGTGGATAAGATCATGGAGATTTTTGGCGGCGGTTTTCTTTCGGATGATCCCCTGCATAAGCTTCAGGATATCTTAAAGGATCATCTGGCCGAGGGCTGCATCGAGAATCTGGAGACCATCATGAAGCTGGTGGCACAGGTTAAGAATGCTGACTTTGAGGTGGTATTCGATCCCGTGCTGGTCAGGGGAATGGGCTATTACACAGGCACCATTTTTGAGATAGAGATGCCTCAGTTCGGATCCTCCGTGGCAGGCGGCGGCAGATATGATGAGATGATAGGCAGATTCACCGGGACGCCGACCCCCGCGGTAGGCTTTTCCATCGGTTTTGAGAGGATAATAACCATCCTTCTGGAGGAGCATTTCAAGGTGCCCGAAAAGGGCGTGTCCACGGCCATTCTTCTGGAAAAGGGCCTTGACGGTGAAAAGATGGCTGCGGCCATGAAGGAGGCTGCCGATCTGCGGGCAGTGGGCAGCAGAGTGCTCCTGGTATGGGCCAACAAAAATAAAAAGTTCCAGAAGGAGCAGCTCACAAAGGCGGGCTACGATGAGTTCAGGGAATACTACAGAGAGGAGCTGAAACACTGACATTTGTTATATCAATTGTCATTCTGATTGAAAAAACATTGTCATTCCGATTGAAAAAACATCGTCATTCTGAGCAAAGCGAAGAATCCTGAAAGATGAGATCCTTCGTCATAGACTTCTCAGGATGACAGCATTAACAGATAATAAATTTAAACAAGGAGATAAAAATGGCAGAGAGTATGCAGGGACTTAACCGCACATGCAGATGCGCCGAGATAAGTCCCGAGATGGAAGGAAGCGACATCACCTTAATGGGCTGGGTGTCAAAGAGCAGGAATAAGGGCGGTATCATTTTTGTGGATCTTCGTGACCGCTCAGGTATCATGCAGATAATATTCGAGGAGGAGCATTGCGGCAGCGAGGCTTTTGAAAAGGCTTCTAAGCTGCGCGCCGAGTTTGTGGCCGCCGTCACCGGTACCCTTATAAAGAGGGCGGGAGAGGTCAATGAAAATCTCAAGACCGGTGCTTTTGAGTTAAAGGCAAAGAGCATCCGTATCCTCTCCGAGTCAGAGACTCCTCCCTTCCCCATAGAGGCTGATTCAAAGACAAAGGAAGAGCTGAGACTTAAGTACAGATATCTGGACCTTCGCCGTCCTGATATACAGGAGAAGATCATCTTAAGGTCAAAGATCACTGCATCAGTCAGGAGCTTCCTGACCTCAGAAGGATTTTTGGAGATAGAGACTCCCATTCTCTGTAAGTCCACTCCCGAGGGGGCCAGGGATTATCTAGTGCCCTCCAGGATCCATCCCGGAGAGTTTTACGCCCTGCCCCAGAGCCCTCAGATATTTAAGCAGCTCCTCATGTGCTCGGGCTATGACAGATATTTCCAGATCGCAAAATGCTTCAGGGACGAGGATCTTAGGGCCGACCGACAGCCTGAGTTTACCCAGATCGATATGGAGCTGTCCTTTGTAAATGAGGATGATGTGATGGATGTAAACGAAAGGCTCCTTAAGAAGGTATGCAAGGACGCCATCGGTCTTGACGTACAGCTTCCCCTGCCCCGCATGACCTGGCAGGAGGCCATGGACCGTTTCGGTTCCGATAAGCCGGATACCCGTTTTGGCATGGAGCTTAAGGATGTGTCGGAGACGGTTAAGGGCTGTGGCTTCGGAGTATTCACATCCGCCCTTGAAAACGGCGGCAGCGTGAGAGGTATAAATGTAAAGGGACAGGCAGCCATGCCCCGCAAAAAGATCGACGCTCTGGTGGAGACCGCTAAGGAATTCGGCGCCAAGGGTCTGGCTTATCTTTGCGTAAATGAAGATGGCACCTACAAGTCTTCCTTTGCAAAATTCTTTGACGAGGCAGGACTTGAGAGCCTTGTTAAGGCCATGGATGGTGAGAAGGGTGACCTGCTTCTTTTTGCCGCCGATAAGAATAAGGTGGTCTGGGATGTACTTGGAAATCTGAGACTTTCCATCGCACATTCCCTTGACATGATAGATGAGAGCAAGTTTAATTTCCTCTGGGTTACGGATTTCCCTCTTCTGGAGTGGTCCGATACGGAGGGCAGGTTCACGGCCATGCACCATCCCTTCACCATGCCCAATGAGGACGACTGGCAGTATATAGATTCCGATCCCGCAAGAGTGAGGGCCAGGGCTTATGACATAGTCTTAAACGGCACCGAGCTGGGCGGAGGCTCTGTCAGGATACATATGAATGATGTGCAGGAAAAGATGTTTGAGGCTCTGGGCTTTACAAAGGAGCAGGCAAACGAGCAGTTCGGATTCCTGCTCACGGCCTTTAAGTACGGTGTGCCTCCTCACGCAGGTCTGGCCTATGGTCTCGACCGTCTGGTGATGCTCCTCACTGGAGCTGATTCCATCAGAGAGGTTATGGCCTTCCCCAAGGTTAAGGACGCCAGCTGTCTCATGACCGAGTGCCCTTCACCCGTGGATGAAAAGCAGCTTTTGGAGCTTGGCATCAGGACTGAGAGTGCACCCGCACAAGAGGGTTCTGATGAAAAGTGACAGTAAGCTTACAGGTATGTACATATTCGCCGCACTGCTGGGACTCGTCCTGGCGGTGTTCTTTGGCTTTCAGAAAAAAGGTTATTACATAGACGAGTATTACACCTATACTCTGGCCAACGGACGTCAGCTGGGTATCGCCATTGAGAATGGTACCTGGCAGGATACGGACTCATTTCTGGACCAGATGGTGTCGGACGAGAGTGAAAATTTTCATCTGTCTCAGGTTTATGAAGCCACTTCAAATAACGTGCATCCTCCCCTGTATTATTATCTGATCCATTTGTCTTCCTCCTTTTATTCCGGGAGGTTTTCAAAGTGGACGGGACTTATAGTGAATATCCTTTTGTGGATACCGTCGCTCTTTCTGGCTTATGGTCTTGCGACGGAGCTTTCGCCCGAAAACAAAGTGGTTGCCTTTGCAGCCTTTGTGTGCTATGCTTTTTCACCGGCCATTCTTTCGGGCCTGATGCTGATCCGTATGTACATCCCCCTGCATCTTTTTACCATGCTGTATGCGTACATTCTGATAAAGGATATGAAGAGGGATGAGATCAGTATAAAGAAGTTTCTGATCCCGGTGTTTGTCACCGGATTTTGCGGGTTCATGACCCAGTATTATTTTGTCATAGTCATGTTTTTCATGACTGCCTTTTATATTTTGCTCATGTTAAAGCTTCCCTTTGACAGGGCAAATATAAAGCGGCTTTTGATATTCGGAGCCACGGCGCTTTTTTCACTCATCGCCACTTATTTTTACTGGCCAGTATCCGTATATCATATATTCAAAGGCTACAGAGGCGCGGATTCCTTTAATTCGCTGGTGTCCACCACCAATGCCTCCTCCCGTGTCGCACTGTTCTTCGGGAACTTAAGCGATAACGTATTCGGAGGACTGCTGATAGTTCCCCTTGTGTTTTTTATCATCGGCTTTGTGCTCGCGATCAAAAATAAAGAGGCGGTCAGGAATTCCGTAAGGGCCAGACAGATGGTGGTGCTTGCCTTTTCATCGATCTGCTATTTTCTGGTGATCACAAAGATAGGCCTCAAGGCTGCCTATGCCTCAAACCGTTATGTGTACCCGGTTTACGGTATCTTCATCATACTGACTGTAGTGGGCATGTATGAGGTGCTTAAAAAACTGATAAAGGGTGAGAAATCCCGTTTATATGCATGTGCGATAGCCACGGCTTTCATGCCTCTGGCTGTTTTGCTCGCACACGCAAGGGGACAGGTACTTTTCCTCTATCCCGAGGAGAGGATACTGGATGATTTTGTGGCGCAGCACCCCGATACCGAGCTTTTGGTATTTCAGAAGGATGACGGCAAATATGACGTCAGGATAAAGGACTACCTTTGGCGTGACCGGGTGTACTGGGCGCTTTGCGATGATCCTTCCACTCTGGAGGATGATGAGTTAAAGACAAAGGATGAACTTTTGGTGTATGTGGACGGCACCGCCGATGTGCAGGGCTGCCTTGATTCACTGACTGCGGTCAATCCTTCGCTTTCTGACAGGGAGCATGTATTTACCACCCCGGGCGGTGATTTTGAAGTGTGGTATTTGAATTAAAAATATTTTTATGTTTGGGAGTGTGAGATTACAGTTGGACGCGGGACCACGATTACTTATTTTATTGATACTTTTACTTTTGTCCGCCTATTTTTCATCGGCGGAGACTGCTTTTACCGTAGTCAACCAGATACAGTTGCAGCTGCTGGCCGATGAGGGTAACAAAGAGGCGAAGAGAGCGCTTTGGATACTGGAGCACAAGACCAGGATGCTCAGTGCCATTCTGATCGGAAATAATATCGTCAATATTTCGGCTACGGCCCTGGCTACCAAGCTTACCATAGATATTCTGGGAAATGTCTGGGTGGGACTGGTGACAGGCATCCTGACCGTTGCCGTGCTGATATTCGGGGAGATAGTTCCCAAATCCCTGGCTACCGTATTTTCATTGCAGTTGTCTCAGGCGTATTCACTGTCCACCAGGGTTATCATGTGGGTTCTAACCCCTTTTATAAAGATAGTCGAGGTCTTAAGGTCCGGCGTCTTTAATTTAATGGGTGTGGATGCGGCGAAAAAACTCAATGCCATGACCGAAGATGAGCTTAAGTCACTGGTGGATGTGGGCCTTGAAGAAGGTGCCATAGAGGATGATGAGTTCAAGATGATCACCAATGTGTTCAGTCTGGACGATTCCCTGGCCAAGGATATAATGATCCCCAGGATAGATATGGTCTATGTGCCTCTTGATGCCGACAAGGACGAGGTGCTGTCCATATACAGGGAGTATAATTACACCAGATATCCTGTGTTTAATGATGACAAGGATACCGTTATCGGAACCATAAATGTAAAGGATATTCTCTCTTTGGAGGATGACGCTCCCTTCCATGTGGGGCAGATCATGAGAGAGCCTCATTTTACCTTTGAACATAAAGAAGTGGGTACCCTGCTCATCGAGATGCGGCAGGAAGCACTCAGCATCATATATGTGTTGGATGAGTACGGTTCCATATCAGGAATGGTCACTCTGGAGGATATCCTGGAGGAGATCGTGGGCGAGATCAGGGATGAGTTCGACCATGATGAGAAGGATCCCATCATCAAACTCAAGGGTGAGGGAGAGTATCTGATAGACGGCACCACAAATCTGGATGATGTAAATGAAACTCTGGGCCTGTCTCTTAACAGTGAGGAATATGACTCCATAGCGGGATATATCCTTGAGTATCTGGACCGTCTGCCCAAGAGCGGCGAGGAGATAATCCTTGAGGACGGTACCAGGATAGTGGCTGTGCTGGTGCGAAGAAACAGGATCGAGAAGGTGCATCTGTTTATGAATAATCAAGATCCTTCGTCTCTTCGTTCTTCAGGATGACAGGTGGGAAGTTTTAGTAAAGGGATTTGAAACATGAAACGTGTACTTGCGATCATCGGGATCATCATATTGCTGGGTTTATATGTAGCTACCCTGGTGGTGGCCATAGCCGGCGGTCCGAATTTCCTGCCCATGCTGCAGGCCTGCCTGGTGGCCACTGTGGCAGTTCCCGTCATCATCCATCTGTTTTTGGTGATGAAAAATGTCAGGGACGGGGGATCTGTTTTTGACAATCCTTACTCCTACAGAAAAGCACCCTCAGACGAAAATTCCGGGGGAAACGATGAAAGTAAGTCTGACCTTGAGAACAAAGAATCATAAATCGTCGGCCATAAGCTGATCTCATTGATTGAAAAAAGGAAAAAAGATATGGCAATAAAAACAGTAATCTTTGATATAGGTAACGTCCTGACTGAGTTTTCATGGGAAAGGCATTTCAGACAGCTGGGATTTGAAGGTGAGATCTTTGAAAGGGTGGCCGATGCCACGGTCAGGAGTCCTTTATGGGGTGAGTTTGACCGGGGGTGCGATGATAATGAAGTGCTTAAGGGCTTCATTGAAAGGGATCCCGGAGTGGAAGAGCAGATCCGTCTTATGTTTAAGAACATAGGCCCTACCTTAAATCCTGTGGATTATGCCATACCCTGGATAATGGAGCTTAAGAAAAAAGGCTTCAGGGTACTGATATTATCCAATCTTTCATCTAAAACAGTTCATGAATGTCATCGCTGTCTTCACTTCATGAATTATGTGGACGGGGGGATCCTGTCCTACATGGAGGGCGTCATAAAACCCGAAAGGGAAATATATGACCGCCTCATAGAGCGCTATTTCATCGAGCCGGCACAGGCGGTATTTATCGACGATACCCCAAGGAACATAGATATGGCTCTTAAAGTGGGGCTTCACGGTATAGTTTTTGAGAATTATGAGCAGGCGAGCCGTGAGCTTGATACATTGCTTTTGACAATATAATGAATCATTCACATAATTTACAGTCAAGAGGGCATTTTCTACAAAAAGGAAATGCCCTTTTTGAATGCATATCACAAAGATTTTTCTCCGGTCAAATTATTTACACAACTTGAAATAAAAACCAAAATGTACTACAATACAATAACGTGCAAAACGGACTGAATAATAAAAAAGTCAGTCATATACGGAATATGATCACAGAGGAGATGCAAAAATGCCATTATTACAGGACTGGAGGGCGAAAGCTTACTCCGAAACAGCAAACAAAAACGACCTGCAGCGTTTCTGGCAGGTATATTTTTTGAAGGAAAAGAATATCTATGAGCAGCTTCTGACCAATCCCGACGAGGTGGTAAAGGGTACCGTAAAGGAACTGGCCGAGAAGTATGGTGAGACCGTGGAAGTGATGACAGGTTTTCTGGATGGTATCGATGAGTCCCTTAAGGATGGCGTGGATAATAACATCGAGGAGATGACCGAGGATTCCCAGGTGTCACTGGAATTCGACAAGGAAAAGCTCTATAAGAATATGGTGGCTGCACAGGCTGACTGGCTTTATAATCTGCCCCAGTGGGAGGATATCTACGATGAGGAGACCAGGAAGCGTCTGTATAAGGAGCAGAAGAGTTCCACCACCTATGTGCGCGAGGGCAAAAAGGTGGGACGTAACGATCCCTGTCCCTGCGGTTCGGGTAAGAAGTATAAGAAGTGCTGCGGAGCTAATGCATGAGCACATTGATACTTTGAGATTTATCATTCCGGGAGAATGAAAGAACCTTTATTATATAGGAGAACGAAGATGAAGATCACACTTAAGGATGGAAGCGTAAAGGAATACGCATCCGCAATGAGCATTATAGACATAGCAAAAGATATAAGCGAAGGCCTGGCAAGAGTGGCCTGCGCCGGCAGAGTGGATGGTGAGATAAAGGATCTGCGAACCGTTCTAGACGGCGACCATGAGCTGGAGATCGTCACTGCCACAGAGCCCGACGGTCTGCGTGTGATCAGACATACCGCATCCCATGTTATGGCTCAGGCAGTAAAGAATCTTTTTCCTGAGGCTAAGGTGACCATAGGACCTGCCATCGACGAGGGATTTTACTATGACTTTGACTCACAGTCATTTTCCAGGGATGATCTGGACGCCATAGAGGCTGAGATGAAAAAGATCATAAAGGAAGGCCATGAGCTCACGCGCTTTACCCTTCCCAGGGATGAGGCCATCAAATATATGCAGGAGCGCAATGAGCCTTATAAGGTAGAGCTCATTGAGGATCTGCCTGAAGGAGCGGAGATATCCTTCTATGACCAGGGCGGCTTTGTGGACCTTTGTGCCGGTCCTCATCTCATGAGCACCAAGAATATCAAGGCCTATAAGCTGATATCATCCTCCATGGCTTACTGGAGAGGTGATGCGAAGAAGGCAAGGCTCACCAGGATCTATGGTACTGCTTTTAATAAAAAGGATGAGCTGGAGGCTTACCTTCAGCATCTGGAGGATATAAAGCTCAGGGATCATAACAGGCTGGGCAGGGAGATGAAACTCTTTACCACCGTGGATGTCATCGGACAGGGACTGCCTCTTCTGATGCCCAGGGGTACTAAGATGATCCTGAAGCTCCAGCGGTGGATAGAAGATCTGGAGGATAAGGAGTGGGGCTATGTCAGGACCAGGACCCCTCTCATGGCTAAGTCAGATCTCTATAAGATATCAGGACACTGGGATCATTATCTGGACGGTATGTTTTTGCTGGGGGATCCGGAGGATCCCGAATGCATGGCTCTTCGTCCCATGACCTGTCCTTTCCAGTACTATGTATATATGAATGAGCAGCACTCCTACAGGGATCTGCCCATGAGGATGTCTGAGACCTCCACACTTTTCAGGAATGAGGATTCGGGCGAGATGCACGGACTCACCAGAGTGCGTCAGTTCACCATCACCGAGGGACATCTGGTGGTACGTCCCGATCAGATGGTGGAGGAAGTGAAGAACTGTCTGGCGCTGGCAAAGCACTGTCTGACGGTTCTGGGCGTAGAGGGTGAAGTGACCTATCATCTGTCCAAGTGCGATCCCGCAGACTGGGACAAGCCGGAGAATGAGCGTAAGTATATCGACACTCTGGAAAAATGGAACCAGGTGGAGCAGCACCTTAGGGATATCCTTAATGAAGTGGGCGTAGAGTACACCGAGGATGTGGGAGAGGCCGCATTCTACGGACCCAAGATAGATATTAATGCAAAGAACGTCTACGGCAAGGAAGATACTATGATCACCATCCAGTGGGATGAGATGATCGCCGAGAAGTTCGGCATGTATTATATCGATGAAAACGGTGATAAGGTGAGACCCTTCATCATTCACCGTACTTCCATGGGATGTTATGAGAGGACCCTGGCATGGCTTATAGAGTTCTATGCAGGTAAATTCCCCACATGGCTGTGTCCCGAGCAGGTAAGAGTCCTGCCCATCTCCGAAAAGTATGCCGACTATGCGGAAAAGGTACGCAAGACCCTGGCAGCTGCCGATGTGGATGTGACCGTGGATAACCGATCCGAAAAGATCGGCTTCAAGATCCGTGAGGCCAGAATGGACAGACTTCCCTACATGCTGGTAGTGGGCGCCGATGAAGAGGCAAACGGTACCGTTTCAGTCCGCAGCAGATTTGAGGGAGATGAGGGAGTTAAGAGCCTTGGTGACTTCGTGGCACAGATAACCGAGGAGATCAGGACCAAGACCATCAGAGAAGAAAAACAAGTGTAAAATTGGCGGGCTCCCCCGATGTAAAATCGGGGGCAGTGACAGGAGAACGTTTAATGCAGTGGAATATTGATTACGAATTAGCATCAATAGTTTACATGCTGGCGTTCTTCTGTTTTTTTGTGATCAAAAAGCAGCTTCCCACCAGACAGAAGACCGCTTATCTGGTGACTGTGGTCATCGCTTTTTTCGCTACGGTGATGGACGTGTTCACCGCCTGGACCAATTCTTATCCCCGGTATGTGGGCCGGCAGGTTATGGTGTGGTCAAATGTGATCTATTTTATCCTGGTCACTTCCATCGCACTTTCCTTTTTCTGTTACATCCTGAGCGTGGCAGGGCATGGGAACTTTATGTCCAATCCCATGTTTACCGTCTTTTTGCTCCCTGCCATCATCACCGATCTTTTGATCCTGACTACACCCCTGACGGGATTTGTCTTTGTGGTGGATAAAGATCTTAATTATTTTCATGGACCTGCCTACGCCGCGAATATGGTGGTGGGATGTTTTTATATCTTCCTTTCCTTTGGCTGTGTGATGGCCGGCGGGAAGAAGGTGGACAAAAAGCAAAGGGTGAGCGTATATCTCTTTTGCTCCGTCATTATAGTGGGGATGCTGATCCAGGCCTTCTTTTTTCAGAATATCCTGATCTCAAATTTTCTTATCACCCTGGCGCTGGTGATCTTTTATATAACCATTGAAAATCCCGATGAGTACATAGACAGGGTTTCGGGTATCTTTAACGCCGACGCCTTTACGCTCATGTGTAATGAATACTTCAGGGAGGGCAGGGCTTTTTCCTGTGTTTTTGTGACTGTCGCGGATTACAGGAATCTGGATGCCATTTACGGCACGGAAAACGTGAATCTGGTGAGGGAAGAAGTCATCAGATATATGAGAACCGTGTTCAAACCCTTTGACCTTTTTATGCTGAAGAATCTGTCCTTTGTGATAAAGGAAAACTTGGAGGGGGATTATGAAAAGACAGTCAGGGCCCTTAAAGGACGTTTTGAGAAGCCCTTTTATGTGGGCAATATGGCCATAGTCCTGGAGACTCAGATAGTGGCTATTCCTTACTGGAACATGCCCAAGAATTTCCAGAGCATCAACAATATCTACAGCTTTGTGACACTTTCCCTTCAGGAGAATCCCCTGGGGCGTAATGTGGTGGTAGTGGATGATGAAGTGATAAGGACGATGCAGCATGAGCGTGCAGTGGAGCACGCTATCGAAAACGCCATCACCAATAGATCAGTCCAGGTGTATTTCCAGCCCATCTACAGCGTGGAGGAAAACAGGATCACCTCCTGTGAGGCCCTGGCCAGACTGTTTGACGACGACATAGGCTTCATATCTCCCGATGAGTTCATCAGGAAGGCGGAGCGTAACGGCAGCATACTGAATCTGGGAACCCAGATATTTGAAAAGGTATGTATATTCATAAAGGAGCATAGGCCCAGGCAGTACGGCCTTAGTCATATCCATGTGAATCTTTCTCCCATGCAGTTTAAGCAGGAGACTCTGGTGGAGGAACTCATAGATATCACCAACCGGTATGAGGTGGATCGGAGCATGATAGTGCT
>Ga0247608_10003632_pt1 | contig 17844 bp, 17 predicted proteins | sample 176DNAGHGlowgp2_FD_193490 | JGI IMG/M metagenome (GOLD analysis project Ga0247608, IMG submission 193490) | Sheep rumen microbial communities from Palmerston North, Manawatu-Wanganui, New Zealand - 1766 DNA GHGlow gp2 | ecosystem: Host-associated > Mammals > Digestive system > Stomach > Rumen ... | reverse complement strand
GGCAGGTGGGCGAGCATGGAATCTATGGGATGCGGTTCAATGCAGTAAAACCTTAATTTGACGGCTCTTGAAGCCATAGATCCCAAGCCACCGCACAGGCCAGCGTAGGGATGACATGACTTCAAGATCCTGCTTTTACTGAATAATTACTTTCACAGTTTGTTCAAAGCCATCAGAATGTCTAATGCGCAGCAAATAAAACCCCTTAGTAATGTCATGAAGCGCTAAATCATACTGCTGTGCCCCCTCGCCAAAAGCGGCGACATCACGTTGCAGCAACTGCCCTTGCAGTGAATACAGCTCAAACTGCACCTCCCCCTGCGAGGGGTTGAAGAAGCTCACGACAGCCCTGTCGGAGGCAGGGTTGGGCGCCACGGTGGCTTGCAGGCCTTGCGTCTCGTTGTCTTCAATGCCCAAATGGGCATCCACGGCGATTTTCATCGTCACGGGGAGGTGGTCGGAGCCGTCGAAGTGGGCCTCGGCGACCTCGTCAGGCACGGCATTGTTGGTGCCTTGGTCGACACTCATGTTGAAGTGGTGGCCGTCGTTGCCCACGGCTTTGAAGGAGCCTTGCACGTAGCGCATGTGGTTGTAGCTGAAGGCGATTTCATCAGCCATCAGGATGAAGTCGAAGCGGTCGTCCAAGCCACCAGAAGAAAAGCATTCGTCGGAATAGCTGCGTGTCGACTGGGTATGGAATTGGGCAAATTGGCCGTTGTTGGTCCATTCGCCCACGCCGCCCACTCCTGCCACGGGATCCATGAAGCAGATAGCCGGGTTGCTATAGGTCTGGGTGAGCAGTCGGTAGCCGCTTTCGCTAGCGCTATACATATTGAAGTCGCCCATAATCAGTACGTTGTCGGTAGGGTAGTGCTGGTTGACGTAATCCATGGCGGTCTGCATCAAGGCGCGTCGCTGGCTCTCGTAGCCTTGTCCCGCCTTGGGGTGGGCCACGATGCAAACCAGCTTGATGGTGTCGCCAGCGGCAAGGCTTGGCGTCTTCATGTAAAGCTCGTAGATGTCGGTGTCGCGCGGGTTGGTGCGCAGTGCCACGTGCTTCTTCAGCCCCATCTTGCGCGAGTCGTAAAAGATATGGTTGATGATGTTGCTGCCGGCATAGTTGATGATGTTGTCCGACTGCCAGTAGGTTGCGCCGTTGATATTCAGATTGTGGCGAACGAAATCGTTTTGCAGGGCTTGTGTGGCGCCAAACTCGCACACGGTGAAGATGTCGGGCTTCACATAGTTGACGATGGTGCGGATGCATTCGTCCTTGCGTTGCGTGTTGTTGTTGGTCTCGTAGCAGTCGGCGAAACCGCTTTGATAGTTGCCGTAATACAATAGGTTGTATTGCATCACGGTGAGGGTGTCCTGCGCTATGGCAGGCCATGCCATCCACAACGTCAATATGATGATAAAGAAGGCTTTGTGCTTCATCTTCGCGGAATTAATGCAGCAAAGATAGGTATTTTGGCGCGATATTTGCCGTTTCCTTTCATGCGGAGACTTTTTTTATTATTTTTGCAACCAAATTCGTTATGGAAAAGAAAACAAGAATCGGGATTTCGGTTTTGTTGGCCTTGGTGATGCTTTCGCTATCGTCGTGCCATAAGCCGGAGGAATATGCCAATTCGCCGCTTGTAGGACATTGGGGCTGTGAGCAATACATCAGTTGTCGCACGGATAGTCTTGGAGTGGAAGATTGGGACACCTTGTATTATGAGGTGGGCGCTGGCCATGGCTATGAGGTGTATTTCTATGCCGATGGTTCGGGGAAACTATTGCTCAACGACAGTCCCGCACTCATCAAGAAGTTCAATTGTAGCTATGATTACGATACTGTGACGCAGGTGCTCACGATTTACAATACGTCGTGGATCATTTCCATGTTTTCAGATGCCACCAGTGCTGATATGGACATTGAGGAGGTTACCGACAACACCATCAGGGCATCGTGGATCAACCATTTCTCGGAGCCGGTGCCGTTCTTTGAGCGCTTTTTCTTGAAACGTATAGATTAACAATTAAATAATAATAGAAATGAGAAAAATTTCCTTATGGGTTGTGGCTCTTGTGGCCTTGCTGTTCACCTCTTGTGGAAAAGAAGACTTCAAGTCTTTTGTTGGTACTTGGGGTGTAGAGAAGCTTGAGTATTACAACATTGACTATGCAGGCAATCCGATTGCTGCTTCACTGGAATCCTATTCCTATGATCCTGAAGATGCCAACAACAGCATACAGCTGGTATTCAGGGAAGATAAGACTGGCGAAATGCGCGACGGCGCTATCGACACTTTGTGGTTGGACTACAACGAGGAAACGGAGACCTATGAAACGGTCATCTACAATCCTGATACGATTTTGGTGTATACTTTCACTTATTCCTATGACAAGACCGAGTCGGCGCTGTATATGAACATGAAATACACCTATCCCTACGTTTATTCGCGCACATTCATGGTGAAAGTCTCCGACTTGAGCGACAATGCTTTCACCTATGAGAATGAATACGATGTCGATTACATGGAAAAGGCTTATCTGAAACGTATCAGCAATACGCCTTTGAGGGGAACTGGCCGGCAAACGACGAAACATCCACGCAAGCCGGGTTCGTTAATGGGCGATAGATAGTCAATATTCCACTTTGTCTTTTTTCCTCTCCCAGGCTTGGAAAGTCTGCAAGGCTTCGTCGCGGAGCAAAGGAACGAAAGGAACGGAGCGATGGCTCAGGCCGTGTTCCAACTCCTTGTAGATGAAGTCGTCGGCAAAGTCGATGTCAGCCGCGTCTTTTTTCGTGTTGCCATAATAGACGCATTTGATTCTTGCCCAATAGATGGCGCCGAGGCACATCGGGCATGGCTCGCAGGAAGTGTAGATGACGCAATCGGAGAGGTCGAAGGTACCAAGCTTGCGGCAGGCTTCGCGGATGGTGTTCACCTCGGCATGGGCCGTGGGGTCGTTGTCGATGGTGACGCTGTTCGAGCGTCCCGCCACGATTTCCCCGTCTTTCACAATGACCGCCCCGAAGGGACCGCCACCGTTTTTCACGCTCTCGTCGGCGAGGCGGATGGCCTCGCGCATGTATTCTTTGTCTTGTTCTGTGATTTGCATTGTCGTTTGTTTAAAAGCAGGGACTGACGTCGCCTGCTTATTGGTTTGTCGTCCCTACGGGACTAACTTACTTCCTGTACCTTGCCTCCAATTCGTCTCTGTACTTTTCTGCAATCTGTCTTGCCAAAGCCACGCCATCGCCTTGCGGCTCGGCGCTGAAGGTGCCGAGGCGTTCGCGCCACCATTGGCCTTCGTATTTGCAGATGCGGTCGTGGTAGTTCTTCTCATCGAATGGCTGGCCCGATTCGATGGCGGTGTTCACGTCCTTGAAGAACTCCTTCCAACGATAGGCGTAGTAGGTCGCGGTGAGACCTGCCCAGGCGCGGCTACCGTATTCGTTGAGCAAGGCGTCTTCTTCGCCCCAAGTGGTGATGAGGTTTCGGGCATTGCTCTCGAAGTAGTCCTTGTCTTCCTTCGTCGTTCCGATGGCGCGTGCGTCACGAATCCAGCGACCTACGAGGAAGGCACTCTCGGTGGCCAACAGCGGGTCGGTGTCATCGAGGATAGAGGTCATGGTCTGTTCCACTTGGTGCAATTTCTCGTAATCGCCCTCTTTGTAGGCTTTCACATAGTCGGCATAGAGGTCGCTGAAGTAGTTGCCAATCAGTTGCCTCGTGATGTTGACAGCATCGAAATGGCGTGTACGGGTGTTGCAGTTGGCGGCCAAGATATGGTCGAGGGCATCCAAGAGGTCGATGTTGTTGTATTTGTAGGTCGGGGCCACGTAATACTGCTTGTATTCTTGGATGTCGCCCATGGTAGGTCGTTGGTTGATGCGGACGGTCTGCCCTGGCGACGACACCTTATTATATACGCTGTCGGCCAGCAGTTTCCACGCGGCACGCATCTCGGGGTCTTCCTTGCCGCCACGTTGGTCGGCGAGGCGTTCCACCCAGGCGTCGACATCTTTCGTGAGCGGGTTGTCCCAAGCCTTCTCGAAGACGTATTCGTACATGAACGGGTTGCAATCGAAGCCTTCCAAGGTGGAACCGATACCGACGAAGTTGTCGCCGCCTTTTTCGAAAGCGCGTTCAATCCTGACGTTCACCGTGTCAAGGTTGCCAGCCAGCATCGAGTTACCGCCAAAGTTGCCTAGATAGCACCAGATGTAAGGCACGCCATAATACGAGTTGGTGCGTTCCCACACGGGCTGACGCTCGCAGTAGTAGTCGAGTAGCAGGCGTTTGTTTTTGTCGAACGAGGTGATATAAGCCTCGATGCGGTTATCGACTTCCCAATAATAGCGTTCGTTCCAGAAGAGCCAGGTCATCTCAAGCCAGGTGGCTTCAGGGTCGGCAGCTTCGAGGCTTTCGTAGACCTGACGGCTCACGCGACCCAGATATTCGGGTTCCCAGCTTGGCGGGATAAGCTCGTTGAAAATGTCGATGCCATAGATATGGTCGGTGCCATAAAACTCGATTTCCTTTTCGATGAACTTTTTTTGTATCTCGGCATACAGCTCGCATTCGGGGTCGAGGAACTTGCACCAGCAGGTGCTGTCGAAGCCCGCCCAGTCGCCCAACGACGACAAAGGCGCATCGGGATAAATCCTTGTGATGCAGGGAGGCACATGACCGGCAAAGCCAGGCAGCACGGGTTTCATGTTGAGTTCGCGCTCGCGGGCAACGATTTGTTTTTGTAACGCCTTTTGGTTGTCGAGCCACGACATGGGAAGCGGTCCTCCCCATCGGTCGATGTTCTGCATACGATGCCAGGGCAGGTGCGCCGGACCGGTGAAGTAGCTTCGGATTTCCTCGTCGGTGAGGCCGAAGTCGCTCCACACCTCATACCATACCGATTCTTGTCCCGTGATGGCCAAGGGCAGGTTGATGCCGTTGAGCGCCATCCAGTCGATGAAGTGCTCCCATTGCGACCAGTCCCACCAAGGCATGGTGTAGCCATAGGTGCAATAGTTCAGGAAGAAGCGGTCGGGCACTCGGGCGCTCAGGCCCACCTTTTCGGGCACAGCGGGCATCGTGGTAGGGATTTGCAGGGGCTCTTCCTTAAACCATGAGTATTGCGCCATGCAATAGTATTTCAGGTAATGGTTGAGGCCCACGGCCATGCTGTTGGCGTTGTTGCCACGGATGACGAGATTTTTTCCTTTCGTCTCTATCTCAAAACGGTCTATGGTGTCGTTTTCGAGCCGCTCGAGAACGATGTTAGCCGAATATTCGGGCACCACGCGGTCGACCAATCCACGCATGGCAATGACTTCGGGGTCGGTTTCCTTTTTCGTGCAGCCGATGCACAGCACAAGGCTAAGCAAGCAAAGTAGATAGCGATTTTTCATAGGAATAATGATTTGTTGGGGCAAAGGTAGCGTTAATTTTCCTATTTTTGCGCCCATGTCGAAGAAAAAGTTTTATGTGGTTTGGCAAGGCCGTCATCCGGGCATCTATGACAGCTGGGAGGTCTGCAAAAAAGAGATTATGGGGGTCAAGGGGGCCAAATACAAAGGCTTCCCCGACCAATCGAGTGCTGAGGCTGCCTTCCGTGAAGGTCCAGAGAAGTATTGGGGAACGGGTGAAGCGGTCGCTCCCACCATCCACCTTTCCAAGTTGAACGAGAAGCCTTTAAGTCCTGCCATCGCCGTCGATGCGGCCTGTGCAGGCAATCCTGGCAAGATGGAATACCAAGGCGTTTTCGTGGATTTTGGCGTGGAGCCAGCGTTGAAATCAGACCTCTTCAAAAGCCCCGTCTTTCCTCATGGGACCAACAACATCGGTGAGTTTTTGGCCATCGTCCACGCGGTATCGTTGCAGAAAAAACATGGTTGGCATTATCCCGTCTATAGCGACTCGGTCAACGCGCAACTTTGGGTCAAGCAGAAGAAATGCAAGACGAAATTGCAGCGTAACGCCAAGAACGAAGCCCTCTTCGACCTTGTTGAACGGGCCGAGAAATGGCTTCAAGAAAACACCATCGAGGTGCCCATCTTGAAGTGGAAGACGGAAATTTGGGGCGAAATTCCCGCTGATTTTGGCAGGAAATGAAAAAATGCATACTTTTACCGCCTGAAAACAAAATGCAAGATGCTGAAATTCGATTCGTTTTATTTCCAATGTCCGCATTGCCAAGCCTGGCTCGAAGGCCGCAACCTGAAAGCCGAGTTGGTGAATGAGGCTATCTTGTATTCCGATGGCAAGGTGCTGAACGACAACCTGATCACCACGCCTCAAAAAATGATTATGTGCCCGTCGTGTGGCCACATCTTCTGGGTCGAGAACCCTGTGGAGCCTTTGATTACCTACGACAAGCCCGACGCCGAGGTGTATTCGTGGAACACTTGGCGCTTTTTTGGCATCAGTTTTTCTGACAACAAGGGCAAGTTAGCGCTCATCAACCACTACAAGACCTTCTTAAAGAAGAGTCATTACGATCCAAGGAAAGAGATTTACCTGCGCCGTTTCCTTTGGTGGGCCTACAACGACCTGCACCGCAACCACCAGCATGTGCGTCTAAGATATTGGCTGAACGGATTCATGAGTTTCGGTGTCTGGCATTGCAATCGGAAACTGATTCTCGAAGGAGAGAAGATTTTCATCAAGCATTACAAGGAGTTTACCGACAACCTGAAGCGTTTGATGGCGTTGCTCGAAAAGCATCCTGAAGAGCAAATCGACCTTGAGTTGCCCGAAATCTACCGCGAGTTGCGTCAGTTCGACAAGGCCAAGGAGCTATTAGAGCAGGTGGGAAGTCGCACGCATTTCACCAACGAGATGTTGCGCCACTCCAAATGGAAAGACGCCCGTGTCTTTATGGTATCCGGATAAACAAAAAAGCAGGGACACGAGCCCCTGCTTTTTTGTTTCGATGTAAGACGACAATGTTATGCTTTCACTTTGTCGATGAGAACCAGATCGTTGATCCAAATCTCGGTGTTGGTATGGCGTTGGCCTTTGTCGTCGGTCCATTCGTTGTTGCGCAAGCTGCCTTCGATGGCCAATTGCAATCCTTTCCTCACGAAGTTTTCGACGCGCTCGGCTGTCTTGCCCCAAGCCACGATGGTAAACCATTGCGTGTTGTTAACCCATTCACGGTTAGCGTTCATGTGGCGCTCGTCGACGGCGAGGCGAAAGCGTGCCACTTTGTTGTTGTTCAAGTTCTTCACTTCAGGTTCTGCACCCGGGCGGCCAATCAGCATGACCGAATTTCTCATTGTACTCATAATGTGTGTGTTTAGTTAGTTAGTGAATAAGTTTGATTTTGTTGTGTCGCACCTCGATTGGTTTGACGATGCAAAGTAACAACCTTTGTCAAGACTAAGCCGTTGATTAAACGTTTGTTGTCGACAGTAGTCGTTTGTTGTCGTTTGCTGTCGTTTTTATTGCTGATTTATAGTAATTTAACAAAAACAACTAAATTCGTTGTTCTTTTCGTTTTTTGAGGATTAAGAGAGATTTATTATTTTTGCCGCAAATTCAAATGCATCCAAAATGTCCCAATTGCCCAAGGAATATTTGGCCCCAAGAGGCTATCTTCTCCATGTTTTTGGCGTACCACTTTTTGTGTTTGGCCTATTGTTGCTATTCAAGCCTAATGTTTTCCAAGGATTTGAGCTCACTTATTCGCGTTATTCGTTCCATGTGACGATGATTTTCTGCATCATCCTTGTGGTGATGCTGATTTCACGGTCGTTGTTTTTGTTGGCGAACCGAAAAAGTAAGGGTGTGGCGTGGGGACCATGTGTGCTGCTTTGTTTGATCGAAGTCGTGTTTTCTTCGGGATTCACAGCGCTTTACCTTTGGTTGATGTCGGGCAAGGCGGATGCCTATTTCTGGTTTTTCGGACTTTCGCTGCTTTACCTTTTCGTGTTGATGCTCGTTCCTTATGTCATCCTTGATTTCTACTTCTTGCTGGTGGATAGGGACAACCAGATATTGGATAGGGAACGTGATGCCAACAAGGAAAAAATCCGCTTTTTGGACGAGCGCGACAACCTCAAGCTTGTGGTTGCCATCGATGCGGTGCTCTATGTGCAATCGGACGAGAACTATGTGAAAGTGTGCTATTTGGAGGATGGAGAGATGAAGTTTTGCAGCATCCGCACCACGATGAAACGCGTGGAAGAGACCTGCACGAGAGGCGGCCTGATCCGCTGCCACCGTTCCTATTTCGTCAATAGTGTGAGGGTGCAGTCGCTGCAAAAGGACAAGGAGTTCACGTATGCCATGCTCGACGTGCCTAACGCAAGCCGCGTTCCTGTCAGCAAGAACTATTACGACCAGCTAGCCGTTTTATTATAACATAAAAGCATAAAAGACCAAAGGATTATGGCTAAAGATTTGAAACCACACATTGGCATCTTCGGTCGACGCAACGTCGGCAAAAGCAGTATCATCAACCGCCTTACGGGACAAGACATCGCCATCGTGAGCGATACGGCGGGTACTACGACCGACCCTGTCAAGAAAAGCATAGAGATTTTCGGCATTGGGCCATGTGTGCTCATCGATACGGCAGGCATCGACGACGTAGGCGGGTTGGGCCAGCAGCGCATCGACAAAACGATGAAGGTTTTGGAAGAAATCGACTGCGCCATCATCGTCATAGCAGGCAACAATTTCGCCGAGCCCGAAAAGCAACTAGTTACGCGCATGAATGAATTGGCAGTGCCGTTTTTCGTCGTCCACAACAAGGCCGACCAAGAACCGCTCTTGGCTGTTTTGAAGGCGATGATTGAGCAAAACTACCAAGCCAAAGTTCTGGATTTCAGTGTTGCCAGGAATGACGATATCGCCATGTTGGTGAAAATGTTGAAAACAATAATCCCCGAGAGCGCCTACCAAAAAGTGTCGCTTTTTGGCGGCATCGTCAAGCCAAATGATGTGGTGGTTTTGGTCTGTCCCGTCGACAGTGAAGCCCCCGAGGGACGACTCATCCTGCCGCAAGTGATGGCTATTCGCGATGTCCTTGACAACGAGTGTATCTGTGTTGTGCTCAAAGAAACACTTCTACAACATTATCTTGAAACGACGGCCAAACCTGCCTTGATTGTCACCGACAGCCAGGTGTTTGGCTATGTGAGCAAAATCGTCCCTGCCGACATTCCACTGACTAGTTTCAGCATTGTCATGGCACGTTTGCGCGGCGACTTTGACAATTATATAAAAGGTACGCCTTATCTTTCGCAACTCAAAGACGGCGACACTGTGCTTTTGCTTGAATCGTGCACCCACCATAGCACTTGCGATGACATTGGCCGCGTGAAACTGCCTCGTATGATACTGAAGTATACAGGAAAAGACATACATTTCGAATATGTGGCGGGACTGGCGCCCATCGCCCATCCTGAGAGATATGCCATGGCCATCCAATGTGGCGGTTGCATGAGCACAAGGAAACAATTGCTCAACCGAACCAATCTATTTGTGAACCAAAGCATTCCCATCAGTAATTATGGTATGGCTTTGGCCTACATGAATGGCATTTTTGACCGGGTGATGGCGCCGTTTAGCGGAAGAGGTCATTGAACTTGCGCTCCCAAAGGCCTCTCGAAGAGAGAAGCTTCTACTTTCACTTCCCCAATAAATCATTAATGACAACCGACGCACAGAAGATGCCAAAGGCGGCGGGAAGGTAGGAAATGGTGCCCACGTTGGAGACCTTGTTTTGCTCTTCAACGCCTTCGGTGACAATGGCTGAGGCATCGACAGGCTCAGGCGAATAAACCGCTTTGATGCCATCGAAAACGCCGAGGCGGTGCAAACGCTTGCGGATATAGAACGCCAATCGACAATGGTTGGATTTGGAAATGTCGGCGATTTCAATCTTTTCAGGATGGAACTTGCCGCCAGCGCCCATGCTGCTCACGATGCGCTGGTTGTTTTGCTTGGCATAGTAGAGCAAAAACACCTTGGGTGCCACCGTGTCGATGGCATCCACCACATAATCAAACGGTTGTGCCATCAGGTCGATGATGGCTTGGTCTTTAAGGTATTGGTTAAGGACGGTCAACTCAATCTCGGGGTTGATGTCGCGCAGGCGGTCGGCCATCACTTCGGCTTTGGGGCGACCGAGGGTGCTTTCCAGGGCCAAAAGTTGTCGGTTGCGGTTGGTGACGTTGACCACATCGCCATCGACGAGGGTCATGCGGCCAATGCCGGCACGTGCCAACTGCTCGGCGGCATAGGCTCCCACGCCACCTAATCCGACCACAAGCACATGCTTGCTTTTCAATAAGTTGATACCTTCATCGCCAATCAAAAGGCGGGTTCTGTCTTGCCAGTGTTCCATAGAGCTGCAAAATTAGCAAAGATTCTCGTTTTTAAAACATTAATATCCATTTCCAACAGATTCGCCGCAGACTCATACACCTTCTCAACCCCAATTTCCGCCATATCGGTTTCAAGGAAGAGATGATCCAAGTCGATGAATTTGAATGATTTATAAATTTTTCTTTCGGGATGCAAGAGGCTTTCTCCCACCGAAAGATAAATCCCCTGCCCGATGAGTTGCTTTATGTCTTGTTCCGTGCCGCTGAAGCCATGAACTATACAAGGTTGTACAGCTTTGTGCTTCTTCCGCAAGGCGATGATTTCGTTATGGCTTCTTACATCGTGCAAAACCATCGGCTTTTTCAAGGCTTCCGAGAGCTTGATTTGCCGCTCAAAAAGTTCAATCTGTCGTTCAAAACTCGCCTTGTGCATCTTGTCCAAACCTGCTTCGCCGAGGGCCAGGACTTGTGGCAACTTCAGTTTTTCTTCAAGGATTTGCAATGCTTTTTCCGCTTGAAATTCAGCATCATCCAATGCCCACGGATGGATGCCATAGCTGAAATAGCCATGCTCGGGACAAGGCTGGTTCAAGTCCAAGTTGACGATTTGAATCAAATTGGCACTTGGTTTTGCTGTATGCGTATGTATATCAACAAAAGGAGGGTTCATCAAGACGCAAAATTAGCAAAATTCTTTCGAAGTGTGCAAGACAGCAAATTAATCCGTAATTTCGCGGCTTCTTTGGAAACCATGCTATGGGATTGAATAAAACAACGCTTACGGGGCACCTCGCTTGTTTTGGCGCCTACTGCATTTTCGGGTTCAACATCGTTTGTTGCAAGAACATCTCCAACGCGCATGTGATGACCCCCATGGACCTGCTATGCTTCAGGGCATTGGGAGCCACGCTGCTGTTTTGGCTCATGTCGCTCTTCATGCCCAAGGAAAAAGTGCCGTTGAACGACCTGTGGAAGATCTTCATTGCCTCCATGCTGGGCCTGTTCCTTACCCAATGGAGTTTCCTGAAGGCCATCACCATGACGACCTCCATCGACACGAGCATCACCAACACCTGCACCCCTATCCTGACTATGATTGTGGCGGCCATCGTCTTGAAGGAGCCTATCACCTTCAAGAAGGTGGGCGGCATTTTGGTAAGCTTAGCCGGTGTTTTGATCTTGGTTTTCAACTCGGTGGGACTGGGCGGCGGCGCTTCCGAGACCAAGCCCTTGGGCATCGTCCTCGTGGTGGTCAACGGCCTGACTTTCGCCCTTTATCTCGGCATTTTCCGGCCGCTCATCTCGAAATACAATGTGGTCACCTTCATGAAGTGGATGTTCCTATTCACCATGCTGGTGACGGTGCCTTTCAATGTCAAAAACCTGATACACATACCTTTTGGACAGATAGAGAGCCGTGTGGCGTGGCAGATCGCTTTTGTGGTGTTTTTTGCCACTTTCGTTGCTTATTTCCTCATTCCCATTGGGCAGAAACGCCTGCGACCCACTTTGGTCAGCATGTACAACTATGTGCAGCCCATCATCGCCACTGTCATCAGCATTGTCATCGGTTTGGACCACTTCACCTGGAAGAAGGGAATCGCCATGGCACTGGTTTTCACCGGTGTTTGGATTGTCAACCAAAGCCGGGCAGCAGCACCGCAGATTCAGAAATAAATGTTATCTTTGTCGCGTGGAACAGAACCTGCTGCATACGAACATTGCCTATCTGAAGGGCGTAGGGCCGAAGAAGGCCGAAGTCCTAAAGAAGGAACTTGGTGTGTTCACCTATCAAGACATGCTCAACCAGTTTCCGTTCCGTTACATCGACCGAAGCCAAATCCAAAAGGTGGCCTATATCAATGATGACAGTGTTTATTACCAATTGGTTGGAACGATTTCCAACATTAAGATGATTGGCGCACCAAGGGCCACACGCGCCACAGGGCTTTTCAGCGACGAGACGGGCAGTATCGAAGTGGTGTGGTTCCGTGGTTTGAAATGGCTCAAGAACCGATTCAAGCCCGGCGTGAAGTACGTGCTTTTCGGCAAGGCCAGCGAGTTCAACCACAACTACAATTTTGTCCATCCCGAGATAGAGGAGTATGATCCCAAGGACCCGCTCATCGGTGAGGGACTGCAAGGCGTCTACAACACCACTGAGAAGATGAAGGACCACGGCCTTGGCACACGCACCATCGCCAAGTTGCAGAAACTCATTCTCCAGCAGGTGTTTGAGTACATCCCCGAAACGTTGCCGAAAGCCCTCATTGAACAAGAACAACTCATTCCGCGACGCTATGCCTATTACCAAATCCACCTGCCTGCCAACAATGTCGAAATCCAGCAGGCCACGCGCCGACTGAAATACGAGGAGCATTTCTTCTTCCAACTCAAGCTGTTGCGCAACAAAATGCACCGCGAACAGGCCATCAAAGGGCATGTTTTCAGTGTAGTAGGCGACTATTTTAACAACTTCTACAGCCATCACCTGCCTTTCCCGTTGACCAATGCCCAAAAGCGTGTCATCAAGGAAATCCGAAAAGACTTAGGCTCAGGCCACCAAATGAACCGCCTGCTGCAAGGCGACGTGGGCAGCGGAAAGACCATCGTCGCCCTGATGGTGATGCTCTTGGCCTTGGACAACGGTTTCCAAGCCTGCCTGATGGCACCTACTGAGATTTTGGCCACACAGCATTTTGCGACGCTTCAAGAACAGCTGAAGGACATGGACATCAACTTCGCTTTGCTGACAGGCTCCACCAAAACCAAAGAGCGGAACAAGATTTACAAAGAGTTGGCCGATGGCACGATGCAAATCGTGGTGGGCACCCACGCACTGATTGAAAGCAAGGTGGTTTTCAAGAACTTGGGCTTGGCCATCATCGACGAGCAGCACCGTTTTGGCGTGGAGCAAAGGTCAAAATTCTACGAGAAAACCGAGATACCGCCCCACACCCTTGTGATGACCGCCACCCCCATCCCGCGCACCCTTGCCATGACGCAATACGGCGATCTCGATGTCTCGAAAATCGACGAGCTGCCGCCTGGAAGAAAGCCAGTGCAGACCTATCACATCTACAGCGACGACCGCTACCGCATCATGATGTTCATGAAGCAGCAAATCGCACTCGGACGGCAGATTTATGTGGTTTATCCTTGCATTAAGGAGTCGGAGAACACGGATATGATTGCGCTTCAGGAGGGTTACGAAGCCCTGTTACACGACTTCCCCGAGCCGCAATACAAGCTCTGCGTGTGCCATGGCAGGTTGACTGCCGAGGACAAGGACTTCGAGATGCAGCGCTTTATTAATAGGAACGCGCAAATCATGGTGGCCACGACGGTCATCGAGGTGGGTGTGAACGTGCCCAATGCCACGGTGATGATTATTGAAAATGCTAATCGTTTCGGGCTGTCGCAGTTGCACCAATTGCGTGGTCGCGTGGGTCGTGGCGCCGACCAGTCGTATTGCATCCTCGTCACCGACCACAAGCTGACCAACGACGGCAAGACCCGCATGAAAACGATGTGCAGCACCAACGACGGTTTCGAAATCGCAGAAGTCGACCTTGAGTTGCGTGGTCCGGGCGAGACCGGCGGCACGCGCCAGTCGGGACAAATCGAGATGATGATTGGCGACTTGCAGAAAGACGGCCCATTAATCCCTCAAGTGCGCGAGGCTGCCATCAAACTTTTGGCCGATGACCCCAAGCTCATCAAACCCGAAAACCGGATGCTGCGCGAGCACTATCGGGAATTGTTTGCACAGACGTTTGATTGGAGTCAGGTCGGGTGATTAATAATTCCATATCAGCCATTCGGCAAAGAAATAATCATACACCCGATAGCCGTTTTCGGTGCGGGTGATAATATCCTTTTCCAACAAGCCTTTCAAGGCAGACTGAACCGAACTTGAGGAAGACAAACCGTTGTCTTTCAAGAATTTTGCCGAAGTCATATTGATGGCTTTTCCTTCCTTGGCGATGGCAAACAATACGGGTTTCTGCTTGGCAGAGATGTTCGCCAAAGTGTCTTTATAGCTCGATTCTTGGGTTTGGATGACGTTCCTTTTGGCAATGGAATAGTATTCCGCATTGCACGTTCCTCCTTTTTCGGTCAATGCAAACAGTTCATTCAGAAGCATTTGTGTATACCAAGTTACACCTTCATAGTCGTCATAGATTTGTTCGACCAATGCCTTTGAAATTGCTTTTCCGTATTCTTTGAAAAGCCTGCACGCGAAATCAGTATAGATTTTTTTGTCCAAAGGCTTCAAGTCTGTTGTGATGACGCTTTGGTAGAACGGCTTTGAAGGCGAATTGAACATCTGGCTCATCAGATGTCGACGACTGCCCGAAAAGATGAACAAGGTTTGTTTGCATTGCTGGATTTTCGTTCGCAACAGGGCCTCTACATTCTTTTCGGAATAGTTAGTAATTTGCTGGAATTCATCTATTGCCACAATGCACGGCTTGTCGGCGGCTTCGAGATAGGCGAAAATCTCGTCAATTGTAGTTTGTGGTTGCTCGATGCTGCCTAATCCGATGTCGAAAACGGGTTCGCCGGTCACGGAATCGAGTTTGAAGCCTGGTCGCAGCGACTTGATGGTGGTGAAGAACCGTTCGGCCCATTTCGTGTGTAAAGGTTTGAGCTCATTGTAGATAGTCTTTCCAAATAGATAGACAAACTCCGAAAGGGAGTTGGTGGAATAGATGTCGATGAATATGGTGTGATAACGCTTTGCGATGTCAGGTTGGGCAAAGAAATGCTGGATCAATCCGGTTTTTCCCAAGCGACGTGGGGCGATGATGGCCGTGTTCCTTCCGTTGTCCACTTGCTTCTTCAAGAAGGCCGTTTCCTCCACCCTGTCGCAAAAATAAGCCTCGGAAACATACTTTCCAATCACAAAAGGATTTGTTATCTTGTTGCTATCCATTGTATTATAATTTTATTACTCCAATAATTATTACTTCAATAATAATTGCAAAAGTAATAATTTTTCTGAATCCGCAATCATTAATCACGTTTATTTTTCGGATTTTCCTTTCCTAAACGAATAAAACTTGTTCGTCAAGTAGCTGAACGTCACGCAGATGATGGAGATGATGACGTAGGAAATAGTCGGCCACCATTGGAACACTTCTACGAAGAGCTTCAGGCCGAAGTAATTGATGAGGATATTGCCAACGGTGGTAAGGAAATACCTGACAATCTGCGTTCTACCTCGTAAAGTTGATCCCGAGAAGCTGATGTGACGTGCCATCCAAAAGCCTGTGAGGAAGGTGATGGGGAACTTGAACACAAAGGCTGCGATATGGGGTGTGAAGGCAATGAAACCAAGGTCGAAGACTTGACCTTTGAAGACGAAATGATAGAAAACATAGTACAGCACCCACTCCAAAACAAGATTCATGCCGCCACAGGCCGCATAGCGGAACAGCTCGAGGCTCATCATTTTGTGGAATGGCGGATAGAAGAAGTCGATGACCGTGGTCAAGGTGCGTTCAATCCATTTTTCTATGTTTTTCAGGGCTGACATTCGGGGCGCAAAAATAGCAATTTAGAGCCAAATAACATCAAACTTTGAAGGCATGTCATTCCTTGCAAGGCCAGTGCGATTGGAATCTATGCCTTCAAAGCCAAGCAATTTGTTTGTTTTAACCACATCATCCGTGAAGCCCAACACATAGCCGCCACCGCCTGAGCCTGAGATTTTTACGCCAAAGTTGAAATCGTAATCGCTTGTGAACAAATCCAAAGTGTTGTCGGTAATCATCGGGCGAAGGAACTGCAATTGGCCTTTGGTAAGTTGCTTCAACGAATTGAAAAACAGCTTTTTATCTCCTTCAATCATTGAATTAATGCAGGATGTCACACAAGGCACATATTCCGACTGGAAATGCTGCAAAAACTCAAGATTTTCGCGTTGCGCCTTGAAATGGTTGACCAAAGGCTTGGTGTTGCTCTTGATCTTAGTGTCAATCATGCAAATGTGGATGTCTTTATTCAGAAAACCATCCTCCAAAATCTCCACTTTTTTAGGTGTTATCTTGAACGGCTTGCCCAAATAGCACTGCAAGGGGTCGATGCCGGAGCTGCTGCCGTGGAAATAACTCTCCATTTGGCCGAAAAGGGTTTTCAAGGCTAACAAATCATCGGTTTTTTGCTTGGCATAGCCATCATAAACCGCAGCCACCAAGGTCCCCGAACTGCCCAGGCCATAGCCCGAAGGCACGTTGGAATCCAGATAGAGATGATAACTCAAATCACGATTTAATCGCTGTAAATCAAAGATTTCCTTAGCATTATCCAAGGTGGAAAGATAATCTGCGAAGCGTTTCAAGCTGGCATTTGAAGCGGTTGAGCCTTGCGCTGAAGAGGCAAACCGCCACTGTGCCGAAAACCTTTTCAGCGGTACCATCAAGGCGGTGCTGTCGAAAATCATCGAGTACTCGCCGAAAAGGATGACCTTGCTGTAATAACGTTCTCTCATGGCAGCAGGTTTTTCGGGCCATCGCCAACATGGTCAGCAATCCATTTGTTGTCAACGCAATAGATAGCAATGTGGTCCTTGATGAAGTGTTCCACTTTCTCCGCTTCACTTTCAGGATAAAGCAGATGCACATTGGGACCCGCGTCCAAAGTGAAACACACAGGTGTTTTGGTTTCTTCGCGGAAACGTCGAATCTCATTAATAATATTCAAAGTATTGGGTTTCATCAAGATAAATGACGGATTGGAGCACATCATCAAGGCATGGAGTTGCAGGGCTTCGCTCTCGGTGATATTAATAAAGGTGTCCACGTCACCCGATTTTAGAGCGGAAAGCAGGTTCTTGATGTTTTCGTTGGCTTGCGCATAACGGGCAGGCGCGTATGGATTTCCCTCCATCAAAGCATGACCCGCGCGGCTCGAAACGGATTTGGTTTCGCCGCTGACAATCAGAATGCTGTCGTGATAGGTTTTGAAAACGGGATGGATGTCGTTTTCGAGCGAAACGGCATATTCGTCGGAACTGCCTTCGTAGGCCTCCGTCTTGCCCCAAAGTGCCATCGAAGGGTACATCGAGCGTGCCGCACTGCCCGAAGCCAATCGGGAGAAATAGGAGGCTTTTTGCGAATTAATGTCTAGTGGCCGGCCCTTCGACAGGCTCAGGGACCTCTCCAAATCAAGCAAACACATCACGAAAGCACTCATCGAAGAAGCCGAGGAAGCGATGCCCGACGAATGTGGGAACGTGTTGCGACTCTCGACTTTCAGGTTTAGTTGGTTGATGAATGGGAAAAACGCTTGATTCTCAAGCAGAAATTTCTCGATTTTTGTGCCAAATGCGGGATTCTCCTTGCCTTCAAAAAAGAAACTGAATCCGAATCGGTCGGCTTTTTCAAATGTAACGAATGTCTCGGAGCGACATTCCGACAATGTGAAGCTAATCGACGGATTCTGTGGGAGTTGCTTTCCTTTTTTGCCCCAATATTTCACCAAGGCAATGTTCGATGGGCATGCCCAGC
>Ga0247608_10003627_pt1 | contig 17854 bp, 13 predicted proteins | sample 176DNAGHGlowgp2_FD_193490 | JGI IMG/M metagenome (GOLD analysis project Ga0247608, IMG submission 193490) | Sheep rumen microbial communities from Palmerston North, Manawatu-Wanganui, New Zealand - 1766 DNA GHGlow gp2 | ecosystem: Host-associated > Mammals > Digestive system > Stomach > Rumen ... | reverse complement strand
AGGACTCAGGCCTTTTGTCCCATAAGCCTTAAGTCCTTTGTCAAAAAAAGAAGCCGCCTGACGGATCAAACGGCTTCAATGTTATCATGAAAAAGAATCTATTATTTACTTAGCGAAGGAACTTCCCACCTTGTTCATCGCGCAGCGGAAGCCAATGGTGGAGGCGGATTGGTTCTGGTTGAGGTAACGACGCGTGCCAGGACTCAGGAAGTAAGGACCATCGGCCCATGAACCACCTTTATACACTCTCGATTCGTCGCTGATAAGGGTCGTACCAGGGTTGTCGTTAGTGGCGAACTCATACATCTCTTTGGTGAAGATGCTTTGGTCGTCTTGTGGGTCGCTCCAACGGTTACGAATGGCCGACATGTAGTCACCGTCGTCGTAGTTGGAGTTGAAGCTCGTACGATAGTTTTGACGTTTGGCAGCTTCTTCTTGGGGGATGGGTTCTCTACGGATGCGGCCGAGGGAGTCTTTCTGCAGGAGGAAGCCTTCATCGTCGACGGCCTTGCGGGTAAACACATTACCACGGAATGGGCTGTAGTCGGCAACGTCTTCATGCGACAAGGGACGATAGACATCTTGGCACCATTCGGCAACATTGCCTGCCATATTGTACAGACCGTAGTCGTTAGGCCAATATGAGCCGACAGGAGCCGGCAGGGCTGCACCGTCATTCAAGTGACCAGCAACACCCATGTAGTCACCAGGGCCTCTCTTGAAGTTAGCCATAAAGCTTCCATAGTATCTCTTGTTGTCGGTGCGGAGACCATCGCCATTCCAAGGATAGACTTTGCGTTCGCTGACGATTTCATTGCTGGTGTTGCCCACCAAACCGACAGCGGCATATTCCCATTCGGCTTCTGTAGGAAGACGATAGGAGGGCAGCAGGATACCGTCGTCCATTCTGACATTACGGACGCCATCGCCACCTTTCGAGAGGTCCTTCTTGCCGTTCTTCACCTTGCCCGTGTATTGTCCAGCAAGATAAGCATCGGTATTGAAGTTCTCTTCGTCTTGTTGCGTCGGATCCCAGTCAAGGACGCCTGCTTCAACGAGCATCAACTCGTTGACACGGTCGGTACGCCATGAGCAGTAGTCGTTGGCTTGCACCCAGGTCACACCTACGACAGGATAGTCGTTGTAGGACGGGTGGCGGAAATAAATCTCAACCATGGGCTCGTTGTAGGACAAACGGTCGCGCCACACCAATGTGTCGGGAGCGGCATTGCGAACCACTTGAGGATAATTTTGGCCGTAAACACGGTTGAGCCAATAGATGTACTCGCGATAGTCAACGTTGCTGACCTCCGTGCGGTCCATCAGGAAGGAAGGCACGGTGACCTTGCGGGGCGAGTTGTCCCATGAATAGGTCAGGTTGTCGGTCGTGGCACCCATGACAAAAGTGCCGCCTTCAATGGCAATCAAGCCAGGACCAATCTCTTGGTCGTTGACTTCGGTGACTTCGAAACCACCGTTGTTGGCGTCGTTGTAGGCCCAACCCGTTGTGCGCGAAGACTTCTCGGAACAGGAAACAGTGAGTAGTCCTGCCAAAACAATGATGGATAATGTCTTGAATCCTTGTTTTCTATACATTGTCGTTCAAATTTGTTATCTATTAACTCAACCAAAATGCTTTTATTGTGCACTTCGTGATATTTTTCAAAAAAATCAGGCAAATGTAGTGACTTTTTTTGAATCCGTGGTCACTTGACAGAAAAAAAACTTTTTTGTCGCCAAAAAATTGTGTTCGGCAATAAAAAAGTTGTATTTTCGTTTTCCCAAAGTAGGCATTTGCCAAATCTGGTTTGTTATTTGTAAAATATTGAATATTTGATAATTAAGAAAAGATATGAAATGTAAGTCTCGTTTGATTGCGATAGTTTACCTACTGTTTTCGGTCGTTCTGTGCCCGCTTTCGGTCTTGAGTCAAGTGACAATGAGCTTGCCTGTTAGACTGGAGTGGAAGGGCATCGCGCAGCAACGTATGGCTAACGACACCTTATTATATATATGTTTGGAGTCGGCCGAATATAAAAATGCAATGCCAGTGTACCAACAATCTTTCCCTATTTTTGATGATGCGGTGAAAGTTGATGTGAAATTAGTGAACGTGAAGGCGGAACCGCTGTCGTACGATGAGTTGAAATTGGCAGAGGGCTTTGTGTCTCAATCCGATTTTGAGGTGAATGCCAAACCGTTGCGTTCGCGCGACGAGTCGTTGCTTTCGGTGAGCATCTCACCTTTCCGACAAAAGGGAGGAAGCTATGAGAAATTGCTTTCGGCGACGCTCTTTGTGACGTTGACACCTGATTTCAGTACACAAAAATCGATTCCGACGTATGCTCGTCGTTCGGTTCTGGCATCTGGCGAGTGGTACAAAATTGGCCTTCCCGAGACAGGCATCTATAAACTGACGGCATCCGATCTTAGTGCATTGGGCATCGATGTGTCGGGCGTTGACCCGCGTCAGATTCGTATCTATCATAATGGAGGAGGTGTGTTGCCGGAGATGAACGTCGTCACGCGGCCCGACGATTTGGTCGAAGTGCCTATCTACGTGTCGGGAGAAGCCGATGGCAGGTTCGATAACGCCGATTACATCCTTTTTTATGGCCGAGGTCCAGTTTGTTGGTCGCTTGATGCCCAAAGGCTTGCTTTTACGCATACCCAAAATGCATATGACGACTATGCTTACGCCTTCCTTTCCGTAGGTTTAGGGCAGGGAAAGCGTATCAGCGAAGGCAATGCGCCTACAGGAAACGCCAACGAGGTTGTCGACAAGTTCTTGGATTATCGCGTGCATGAAAACGATGACTATAATTTGAACCATGTCGGTCGTACGTATTATGGCGACAAAATGGACCTTACCTCGACAAAGAACTTTGATTTCAGCTTCCCCAATGTGCTGACAGACAGCCCGTGTTGGGTCAAGACGGCTTTGGCGGGGCGCAATTTCCAACCTGCCAATTTCGAGGTGCTGGTCGACAATGATAAGAAAGCCACCTACAATATCGCTTCCACTACGTCGTCTACCCAAAGTCCCTATGGCTACAATGTGGGCGGATGGGTCACTTCGCAACCTGTTAGCGAAACGGTGCGTGTTACGCTGAAACACAACTCGTTGGGCTACAATACCAATTCGGAGGGCTATGTGGACTATATCATTGTCAACGCTTGGCGTCGTCTGTCGCTCTCTGGCGGACAAATGCTTTTCCGTAATCCTGAGGCTTCTGTGATCTCCAAAACCTACGATTTCAGACTCGCCAACGCGACGCAACAAACGCAGGTTTGGGATGTCAGCGACCCCTGCAATCCAACGATCGTCAAAGGCCAGCTGAGCGGTTCAACCTTCAGCTTTAAGATGATGGGCAATCGCGACAATGAATTTGTGGCCCACAATGGGAACGCCTATCTTTCGGTGCAGCCTATAGGAAAAGTCGACAACCAAAATCTTCACGGGATCCGCGATGTCGATTTCGTCATCTTGACCTATGCCGATTTCGTTTCGCAAGCTGAACGCCTCCAGGCCATACACAACCAGCTGGACCCCGACCTCAATGTATTGGTCACCACGCCTGAGAAGATCTACAATGAATTTTCCTGCGGTGCCAAGGATGTTACGGCCATCCGCGATTTTTGTCGTATGCTGTATTGGGAAAGCAATATTGGCCATCGATTGAAGTATCTCATGCTTTTGGGCGACTGTTCCTACGACTACAAGAACAAGGAAGGCCTTGATGATTTTGTGCCGTCGTTCGAGTCCGTGCCGTCGCTTGCCATGGATGAGACATTCGTGACCGACGATTATTTTGGCTTCATGGATGAAAACGAAGGTGCCATCGACGCTTCGCTTGCCGACATCGGAATAGGGCGTTTCCCCGTGCAGACGTTGGAACAAGCCACGCAGATGGTGGACAAGATAGAGCGTTATATCGTGAAAGACGCCACCACAATGCAGCCGTGGCGTAATACGGTGACATTTTTTACCGACGACCAAAGTGATTTCGTCGACCATTCCGAGGAGTTGGCTGCCCTGTTGCCCGATGTAGGTGGCGAGGGCATTGTGACCGACAAGATCTATTTGGATGCTTATCCTCAAATTAGCGCCCCTGGAGGTGAAATCTGCCCAGAGGTGAATGCCGCCGTCAATAGCCGCATGGAGAAAGGCACATTGGTGCTCAATTATATGGGCCATGGAGGCGAGGTGCAGTTGGCTGAAGAGAAAATCATGCAGAGAAAAGACGTCGATTCGTGGCGCAATGCTCCGATGTATCCCTTGATGATCACAGGCACTTGCGAGTTTAGCCGTTTCGACGACCATAAACGCACATCCTTGGGCGAGTATGCCTTCCTGAACCAATATGGCGGCATGATTGCCATGTTTACCACTTCACGAGTGACCTATGGGCCTCAAAACCAGAAGTTTATCAAAGCGGTTTACAATAATCTGTTTCGCATTGTCGGCGAAGAGCATTACCGATTGGGTGATGTGTATCGCATGGGCAAGACCACAGGTGGCGTTGCGGAAAAACGCTATGTTTTCTTTGGCGATCCGGCCTTGCGCTTGGCTTATCCCAAATGGAAGGTGGAAACGTTGAGTATCAACGGACAATTCCCTGGTTATGAACTCGATTCCATCCAAATCAACGATACTACCCGGCAAACCTATCCTATATATCTTGATACCATTAGTGCTCTGCAACCCGTTGAGATAGAAGGTGCTGTGAAGAATATTTATGGGGAAATCGCTTCGAACTTCAATGGTATGGTGAGCGTGATTGTTTACGACAAGGTGACGGAACTGACAGCCAATGGGGTTAACTATCAATTGCGTAATAGCGTGGTGTTCAATGGAAAGACGAGGGCGGAGAATGGAAGGTTCAAGATCAATTTCATCGTTCCTCGGGATATCGCTTATCGATATGGCCAAGGTTTGATTAATTATTACGCGACCGATTATGAACATGAAGCCAACGGAAGTTGCGACTCGTTCATCATTGGCGGCTTTTATGACGAAGCACTCGAAGATCAGGAGGCTCCTGACATTCGGTTGTTTATCGACGACACGCTTTTCGTTAGTGGCGGCATCACAGGCCAAAATCCCATGCTGCTGGCTTTCATTGATGACGAAAGCGGCATTAACACCACGGGTGCAGGTATTGGCCACGACATTATGGCTACCTTAGAAGGCCCAGCCAAGAATACCTATTGCCTCAATGATTACTTTGTCGGTGAACTTGGTCATGCCGGCAAAGGCACCATCACCTATAAGATGCTTGATCTTGTAGACGGCGATTATACCCTTACCCTCAAGGTATGGGATATCTACAACAATTCAAGTACGGCTTCCATCGATTTTACGGTGGTCAACAATAATGGCATGGTTATTGAGAATGCTTTCAATGCACCGAATCCTGTAACGGACGAGACCTATTTCGTGTTCGACCATAACCAAGTGGGCAACAATGTTAAGGTCGACATCCATATCTTTGATATCATGGGGCGTTGGGTGACCACGCTCTCCGAGCAGGTGTCGGGCACTTCGACGCGTGTCGCGCCCATCCGTTGGGATGGCCGTGGAGCAGGAGGGCAGGACTTGCGCAATGGACTTTACGTCTATCGTATTGTAGCCACCAACGACCAAGGAGAGACGGCCACTATTGTCTCGAAGTTAGTGTTAAGTAAATGAATGTCAGTATGAAAAAACATATCCTACTTATTCTGACGACGGCTTTCTTCTGGCTTTTGGGTCAAGAAGGGAGTGCTCAGGAAAGCACACACCAATCTGTATTGAGTGAGCACACTTGGTATCGCCTTGCAGTGACCCAAGAGGGGGTCTATCAGCTCGACCGTGCCACTCTACAATCCATGGGCATTGATGTTGATGCATTGAGTCCGAAACAGATAAGGCTTTTCGGACGTCCTTCGGGAGCCCTGCCCGAACTGAATTCTGCGCCTCGTCCCGACGATTTGACGGAAATGGCCTTGTTCGTGACCGGTGCCGAAGACAATCGTTTTGATGAAGACGATAGGGTGTTGTTTTATGGACAGGAAGCTACGCGTTGGACTTTGGTCGACAGCGGAGGCAAGACCTATAAGCGTGAACGCAATTACTATTCTGACACTACTTATTATTATTTGTGCGTGGATAGCGGTGTTGAAGGCCTGAGAGTGGACTCAAAGGCCTCACTCCCAGTGGAAAACGCCACAACGGTTATTTCTGAGTTCCCCGATTTTTTCTGGCACGAGGAGGAACAGTTTTCCCCTTATTCCATCGGGCAGAATTGGTTTGGGGAACGCCTCTCTGCCGGTAATTTATCGCTTTCAATTCCCTTTGTCTTCCCCAATTTGGTGAAAACCAAGCCGCTGGCGGTGAAATCTAGCATTATGGGTCGTGTCAAGCCAGGCAACGTTTTTTATAACGTGATGATTGGAGACAACCATGTGGCAGCTAATGCTTCGATCGGCTCATACGGGAATAATTACTTTGGCAAGGTGTCGAATATCGACAAGCAAATCACTTTGGAGACCGATAGCGCCCAATTCGACTTAAGCATGGTTTCGCATGAGACGGCGGCTATTTATCTCGATTATGTGGAGATTTACGCATGGCGTCTGCTGAAGCGGACGGGCAGTAATTTCCTGTTTCGCTTGATGCCGAGTCAGTTTGGTGCGGAGAAGAGTGCCGTGTGGGTTCAGAATGCCAGTGCCAATTATTGGCTTTGGGAGGTCACTTCGCCGTTGCAGCCTGTTAGGCAGGAAGGCATGTTGAGCGGTGGGAATCTTGTTTTTGCCACTGATGAACAGTTGGAGAAACGCTATGTGATGTTTGATCCGGCCTCGGCATTCCAAATCGCGGCATGGACCAAGCTTCACAACCAAAATGTGCATGCCATCGCTTCGGCTGATAATCTTATCCTTACTTCAACGCTTTTCCTTGAGCAGGCACAGGCTTTGGCCGATTACCATGCTGAAAAAGACGGGTTGGAATGTGTTGTGGTCGATGTGGACGAGATCTACAATGAATTCTCGGCTGGTACCCCCGACCCGACAGCAATACGCGACTTCGTTAGGATGGTGTATCTGCGGAGCAACGGACGAATGAAATACTTGACCTTGTTTGGACGAGCTTCGTTTGATTTTCGTAACATCTTGGGATACAATCAGTATTTTGTGCCCACCTACGAAACCGCCGAGAGTCCGCAACATGAGTTGAGTTTCTGCGCCGATGATTATTTTGGCCTGATGGATGAAGACGAAGGCCTCAATTGCCGTGGCCGGGTTGACATCGGCATCGGGCGCCTTCCTGTGGCAACGGTGGCGGAGGCGGAGACCATGTTGAACAAGATCCGGCATTACGACGATCTCTCTGCTTCCCATGGCCCATGGAAAGCGGACCTTATGCTGTTTGCCGATGATGAGTCATGGAGTTATGTCGACTACGCCGAGAAATATGGCCGTTCGCTCGATACGATTTGCCCTTCGTTGACGCAGAAAAAACTGTTTTGCGGGGCTTATCCTACCGTGAGTACTTCGAGCGGTGTGGAGATACCTGGCGCTAATGCCGACTTGATGCGTGCCTTGGACAAGGGCCTTTTGGTGTTGTTGTATAATGGCCACGGAGGGGTCAAGGGACTGACGGGTGACAATGTGTTTACCAATGCCGATATTGCAAAGCTCACCAACTTCGACAAGATGCCTTTCGTTTATACCGCCACTTGTGAGTTTACCAAATATGACAACCCACAGCTCATTTCGGCGGGTGAGAACCTGATCCTTAGTCAACGTGGCGGATGCGTGGCTCTTTTCACTACATGTCGGCCCACAATTGGCTTCCAAAACGACCGACAAACGAAATCGCTTATTCCTTTGCTAGGGCAACGCGACGAGAATGGCCGGCCATTGCGTTTTGGCGATATCATCAGATTGTCGAAGAACGATGTGATCAATTTCGACAATCAGAACAACCCTGTCAATAATGTCAACATCCGCTTTGTGTTCATGGGCGATCCCGTACAGCGTTTTGCCATGCCTCAAGAGCGGGTGAATGTGCAAAGAATCAACGGTGTTGCGGTTAACGATGCCGATGATTTCTCACTCCATGCTATGAGTATGGTTACGGTGGAGGGACAAATCGAGTTTTTCGATGGACGTCTCGACACGGGCTTTAACGGTTCACTATGGGCTAGCTTTTACGACCAGAAATCGAAAGTCAATGTGAAGTTCGGTAACCATGACCCGGCCGATGTGTACTATTACAGGGATTTGCTCTTTCAGGGAGAGGTCAGTGTGACCGCTGGCAAGTTCAGCATTTCATTCCAAGTGCCCAAATCCATCATGGCAGGCCAAGGAACACCGCGGTTCAGTTTCTATGCATATGACCCGAATCGAGGTACCGATGCCTTGGGCAAGTTTGACGCCCTCACCCTTGGTGGCGTCGATCCCGCTGTAATCCCTGATGATGAGGGACCCAAGATCACGTTCTATTGGAACACACCCGACTTCGAAAACGGCCAATCTGTCGAACGCCAAGGTGTGCTTTATGCCGACCTCTATGATGCGCAGGGAATCTATCACTACGATTATAGCCTCGGTCGTGATATCATGATGAGCAGTAATTTTGCAGCATATAACAGCCTTGTGCTAAATGATTTGTATGAACCGGTGCTGAACGACTATCGTCGTGGACGAGTCGCGCTTCCTGTCGACGGCCTAGAGCCAGGTACCTATGAGTTTAAGATCAAGGTGTGGGACACGCAGGACAACCCATCCGAGGCGAGCCTTTGGTTTGTCGTCGACGAGGACCTCTTCCTCTCGCAAGTGTGCAACTATCCCAATCCCTTTTCTGATGAGACGCGCATCACGCTTTCCCACGATGGTGAAGATGGCAACTTCGATGTCAATATCGAGATTTTCGATATGTTGGGTCGACCTGTGCAACATCTTAGTAAGAGGGTTAGCGCGACAGGCGGTGTGGTCGAGCCCATACTTTGGAATGGGTGCGGTTTTTCTGGAAGTCCCTTGCGTTCAGGAGTTTATCTTTATCGTTTGACATTGACGGATGAAAATGGTTATTTCCGTACCGTGAGCCAACGCATGGTGATTCAGCGATGAGACAAATTTATTTTTGATTCGATACAATAACCCGTATGAATTATCGTTATCTTTGCAATTTTAAACACAAAATCTGAATATGAAAGTAAAGAAGTTTCTTGTTGCCGCCCTTCTTTTGGTCGCGGCAGCCTCTTATGGCCAGAACAACAATTACATCGGACAGAGTGTTTCACCTAATGTGATCACCACTGCTGTGCCTTTCGTTTCCATTGCGCCCGATGCGCGCGGTGGTGCTTTGGGCGATTGTGGTGTTGCCACAGACCCCGATGTCTATTCCATGCATTACAATGCTGCCAAGTACGTCTATTTGCAGGACAAGTTCGCGGCTGGTTTGGGCTACAGCCCGTGGCTGCGTAATCTGGTGCCTGACATGAACTTGGCTTATCTGGCTTTGGCCTATAAGATCAACGAACGCTCGTCGGTGGCTGGTACTTTGCGTTACTTCAGTTGCGGCGAGATCGAGTTTAGGGATTCCTATAACAATTCCTTGGGCAAATACAGCCCCAATGAATGGGCTATCGACGCCACTTATTCGCGTATGCTTGGCGATTATCTTTCTGGCGCTGTGGCGGGACGCTTCATCTATTCCGACCTGACGCAGAACCAAGGCAATGACGCTCGTCCGGGCATCTCGGTTGCTGCTGACGTCGCTGTGTTCTACAAGAGACCAGTCGAGTGGTTCAGCACGATGGATGCCGACTTTTCATGGGGCGCTGCTATCACCAATATCGGTAGCAAAATCAGTTACAATGGTGTCTCCGAACGTCGTGACTTCATCCCCACCACACTTCGTGCCGGTGCAGCCTTGAAACTCGAACTTGACGAATACAATTCTTTGGCTTTTACTGCCGACCTCACCAAGTTGATGGTGCCTACGCCGCCTGTTATCGCGAGAAATGAACAAGGTAGCCCTATCTTGAATGATGATGGCACCTACCAGATCCTTTATGGTAAGGACAATAATGTTTCCGTGGTGCAGGGCATGATCCAGTCGTTCTACGACGCCCCTGGTTATGGCTATAATTCGACTTACGATCTCGTCAACTATGGAAAGTTCTATGAAGAGCTTTGCGAGATCAACATCGGTGGTGGTATCGAGTATTGGTATAATAATATCTTTGCCGTGCGTGCAGGTTATTTCAACGAAACCGCCTTGAAGGGTAACCGTAAGTATGTCACCTTAGGTGCTGCTTTGAAATACAATGTGTTAGGCATTGATGTTTCTTATCTGATTCCGGTCAATACGGTGGCTGGCAGCAACCCGTTGGAAAACACCTTGCGTTTCAACTTGAGCTATGGCTTGGGAGCCAAGAAAGGCTGAGCCGTTGTTAGAGAATAAAAAAAGGAGGCCGAACGGCCTCCTTTTTTTTGTGTGTTAGAATAACAATGCTAGTAGCACGTACAGCCAGTGGGCTGCGATGCCAGCACAGAGGCCACCGATGGTGTGTGCTCCGATGGCTTTGCCGATGAGCTTGCGGTAGCCAAGGCTGTCGAGCATGGCGGCATGGGTGCTGAGGAAACCGCTCCAGCACATGCCGATGGCCGTGAACACAGCGATGGCATTGTTGTCGATGATGCCTTCGGTGATAAAACGTGGCACCAGACCGATGGCGGCACCTACTGCACCGAGGGCGGTCATGGGGAACGAAATCAAGGCACCGTCCTTGAAACCGAAGAGCCAGTCGAAGATGAAGTTGACCTTGTTGGCCAGCCAGCTGATGACGGGCACGCCCTCGTAGGCTACACCCATATATTCGCCATTGGTACCTGATGGGCCGAAGGTGAGCATCATCACGATGGTGGAGATGCAAAGCACGCCAGGAATGATGGCTACGCCGATGCTGACGCCGTCCTTGCCGCCGTCCAAAAGCGAGTTGAGGAAACGCATGAACACACTACCTTCGCTCTTAAACGTGATTTGCTGCTCGTCGCCACCATACTCTTCGTCGACGGGCGCGTCAAGTTCGGGATAGGCCTTCAAGGTAGAACGTTGCATCAGTCGTGTGGAGACGATGCTGCCGATGATGGCACCGGCCACACCGATCAAGGCGCCCTTGCCGAAGCCAAGACCCGTCATGAAGGCCACCACGACCAAGCCCATGCCGAAAGCCGTGCCGAAGTTGGTGAGCGACACGAGCTGGTATTTCTTGAAGTAGCGGTTGAAGTTCTTGTCGTGCGCAAGGGTGATAATGGCAGGATTGTCGCTCAAGAAGGTCATGATGGCACCCAAAGCCGCCACGCCAGGAAGGTTGTACAAGGGCTTCATCAGCGGACGGAGCAGGTTTTCGAGCAGGCGCACCACACCAAACTCGGTGAGCATTTTGCTGATGGCGCCCATCAGCACGCAAATGGCCATAATATAGAACACAGTCTCCAATAGCAGGTGATAGGCTGTTTGCATGAAGGTGTTCAGCATCTTGGGCAGGGTCATCTTGTAAGCCAGCAGCCCGAAGAAAGCAAAGAAGATGATGAGGAAAATGATGGCCTCAACGCTTCGTTTGGTAGTGAAGGTCAAAGGCTTCTTTAGTTTCTCTTCGATTCTTTTGTAGATTTTTTCCACCCTGTGGTGATAGTCGAGGGTGCTGCGTTTTTCGGTGTCGTATTTGGTTTTTGCCATGATGGATTATTTTTTGATACTCGCGTGAAGCAAATCGACTTTCCAGGTGAGACCCATATTAGCTTGGAACTTGCTGATGCCGTCGCTGCTGGTGTGGGAGCCACAAAGGTGCAGGCGTAAACTTCTGTCGCCCAATGGGTAATACTCGAATCCTAGACTTTCGAAATCGACTTTTTTCCCTGGAACAACATATTGGTCGTAGGCCTCGGTGTTGGGCAGTTGGGCTTGGTTGTAGTCGTAGCCCGCTTTGGCGAACACGATCCATTTGTCGCCGATGTCGACACCGATGCCGAAGATGGCGGTGATGTCTTGCCCGAAGAAATGCTCTTGCTGGAAGGAAGCACGGTTGATGACATCGAGGTACATCTCCACGCCCTTGAATTGCAGCTTGTTGCCTAAGGCGATATAGTTGATGTACTTGCCAGGTTGGTATTCGATCAAGTTGGCTGAATAGGTTGTTTTGAAATGCTCGAAGTTGCCGTACCACATCAGGTTGTAGGCATACATGCTCTGCATGGCCTGATTGATGAAAGGCGAGTTGCACACTTGGAAAAGCACGTGATTCTTGCGGGAATTGTCGACGAAGTTGAACGAGGCGCCCACCTCGTAGCAGCACACGGTGTTCCAAAACTCGGTGCCATAGTAGATGTCGATGGGGTTGGAGTCGTATTCCCAGCCGCCGATGGCCACGACTTGCTTACCTGCCGAGAGGAACAGGTTGTCGGTGAAGTTCCAGTTGAGGTAGGCCCAGTCGGTGCCTTGGAAGAAGGTGTTGGCGAAGCCGATGTTGGGCGCGTTGATGCGCTGGCGCAAGTGGTAGCTGAACTTGCTGCCGATGGTGCCGTCCAAGGCCACGACCAAGTATTTGCCTGCAAAACCGTGGTCCCACGAGGGCGCAACGGTGTCGTGCTCAAGGTGATAGTCGACGGTAAAGTCGGCGCGGGTGTTAAGTTGAAGGTTGTCTAAGGTGATGAAAGGCTTCTTGTCTTGCGAGAAGGCTTGCAAGACGAAAAACAAGCCAAAAAAGGTGAGGAGTAACGCTTTTCTCATGTGCTTTGAATTTTGCGGCAAAAGTAGGGAATAATTTGACATGATTAGGACTTGAATAAGTCCAAATGTAGAGAAATTATTTGCACGAAACTGTGATTTTTTTGATATTGCGGCGATTAATAAGCAAAAGACGTCAATATGAAAGGCATCATGGATATTATTGAGGAGAACAAGGATGGGATTAAGTCCATTTGCCATTTCTATGCATCGATGAATCCTTTTCTGTCGGAAGAGGATGTTTTTCAAGAAGTTGTGTATAATTTATTGAAAAGTTTCAAGAAATATGAAAAACGGTATGATTGTAAAATATCAACTTGGATATATAGGGTTGCGATTAATGTTTCCATTTCGCTAATTCGTAAGGAAGGCAAAATGGCATATTTGCCACTTGATGAAATTCCAATCGAAATCGAAATTGCTGATAATGAGATTGATAAAGAGAAAATCGAAGAACTTTATTCGGTTATTAAGAGGCTGGATGTTGAGGAACAGACCTTGGTCTTTCTTTATCTTGATGACAAACCTTATAAAGAGATTTCTGAAATATTGGGCATTTCCGTAAGCAATGTTGGTACAAAGTTGCAACGAGTGAAGTCGAAAATAAAGAAGATGAGCTATGAAAACTTATAATCCATACACAATGTGGCTGAAAAAACACAGGAATAGCTTGAATGGGGCAATTTGTATTGTCGTTGCGATAGTTTTGTTTGTTTGGATTATAGTTTATGGAGGCCATGGGGGTTCCAATAACGATGCGGTTTCGGTCGTAACCACACTCGTCGCTTTATATGCTTTAACACGAGGAGTGTTTACAATGGTTCTGAATTTCAGGGAAAACGATTTGGGATTGTCGGTTTACCGGCATGTCTGTATTGAATTATATAATCAGTTGTTTTTTGTGTATGAGAGGATGCTTTGGATTTGGGTTTTATTGCCCGCCTTGACATCGTATTGCTGGCTTATGGTTGGGAATGCGGAAACGCGAAAATGGATGGTTGCTGTAATGGGCACGATTACCATCGTCTTACTATCAGTTTTCACGAAACCATTGATTCGGAAAAGGCGTTATTTGCGCAAAAGGATAAACGAAATAGAAAACGACCTTGTCAAGACAAACGCTTCTTCTTGAGCGAGGTTTGTAAAGTCTATAGAAGCGGCATTTAACTTTGAAATGATATGAGAAAAACGCAAGGTTTTATCGAGTTGGCGATAGGTCTGTTAGGCTTGTCGGCAATACTCTGTTTGGGGAGTTATTGGACGTATATCCCTTTGGTCGTTTATGGAGTGCTATCGATAGCGCTAATTCGTAGAATAGGCAAAGAACAACTGACAAAGGACGAAGAGCAAAGCACTCGTAAACGCAATGTGACAACTTTAATCGGATGGGCTTTTGCTGCCGTCATCTGCTATATTACTTTTAAGGATTCGAGAATGGGTGAGGGTGGCGTATGGTTCATCCTTTCTGCTTATGTATTTCTGCTGATGCATGGGATTGCTTTCATGGCTCCAATCAATTCGTTTCCCAACGAAAGAAATGAAGGGAAATAAGTCTTTATAAGGTGTTGAAGAGGCTTGTGGAGCATAAAAAAAACGGGGCGGATGACTCCGTCCCGTTGTAAGGTTGTTTTTGGGAAGACTTTAGCAGACATCGATGGTCTGCATGGTCTGCTTCTTCTCTTCAACAGTCACCTTCGGGATGACGATGTCGAGGATGCCGTTTTCGACCTTGGCGCTGATCTGCTCCTTGTGGATGTCCTCAGGCAGCATCACCGTCTGGCGGAAGTGTTCGACCGAGAACTCGTGACGCAGGTAGCGCATCTCTTCCTTGTTCTCTTTCTTTTCGCTCTTGTTCTCCTTGACCATCTCGACGACGAGGTTGCCTTCGGCATCGATGCTCAACTTGACGTCTTCCTTGGTGAGACCAGGGATGCAGAGTTCGAGTTTGTAGTTGTCCTTCGTCTCCATGATGTTCATGCGGGGCGTTGAATAAGTGTTGTCGTTCCAGTTCATCAGTTCGTTGAACAGTGTCGGCATAAAGTCTTGGTTTCTTCTAGTTACTAACATGGTTTTGATCTCCTATTTTTTTGTTGTTTGTTTATTGTTCGTTTTTGTTGTGCAGGGACTCACGTCGCCTGCTTATTGGCTGTCGTCCTTTCAGGACTTTGCGTCGCTTCGCGTCATTGCGAGGAACGAAGCAATCCAGAATTCCTTTCTTTTTCTTCGTCCCTTTCCTTTCGCTCGGACGACTCTGCATAGTCAAATTCTTTGCCAGAGCCGAAATGAGGCAAATTCCACTGCTTTTGCTGACAAAATTTCCGAATTAATATCGTTTTGGTTGATTTTTTGCTGACAAAATTTCCGAAATAGGTGGTTTTATGGCTTTATTCCGTACTTTTGCCGCCTCAAAATCGGAGACGAAATCATGGAAGAGAAGCTTTTTAATAAGAATTATTTGTGCCTTTGTGCGGCCAACTTCTTGTTTTTCTTTTCGTTCTATCTGTTGCTTCCTGTGCTACCCTTCTTCATCATGGAGAAATTCCAGGCAGGCAATGCATTGATAGGAACGGTCATTTCGTGTTACACTTTGGCAACCCTCGTGGTGCGACCTTTTTCGGGCTATATGATGGATACCTTCAAACGCAAGCCTTTGTATCTCTTGGCTTTGTCGATATTCACGGCGGTGTTTGTGGGCTATCTTTTTGCGGCGACTATCACCTTATTAATAGTGATTCGCATCGTGCATGGTTTGGCTTTCGGCCTCACATCGGTGGGGGGCAACACGTTGGTCATCGATGTGGTGCCGTCGGAGCATAGGGGAGAGGGCATAGGCTATTTTGGTGTGGCCAACAACATCGCCATGGCCGTAGGCCCGATGACGGGATTGTTCGTCTACGAGCATTTCAGTTTCAATGCCATTTTTATGGGTTGTATGGCCTGTAGCCTGTTGGCCGTTGTGTTTGCTTCCCAAATCAAGCATCGGGTGCGTCCACCTGTGAAGCGCCCGCCCATTTCATTCGACCGTTTCATCCTGTTGAAAGGGCTTTTGGCCGGTGTTTCGTTCACCTTGTTGGCTTTTGCCTATGGCCAGATTTCCAACTACATCGCGCTTTATGCCAAGGAGATGGGCCTGACCATCAGTAGCGGATTGTTCTTCACCGTCTATGCCGTCGGCCTCATCGCGTCACGCTTGTTTGCTGGAAAGATGATTGACCGTGGCAAGGTGACACAAATCATTGCATTGGGCTTGGGCATCGTCGTATTGGCTATGTTCGGTTTGGGCATGTGCCATCATTTCAACGCCTTGGGAACGGATTATACTGCAGTTGCTTTTTTGGTGGTCGCCTTGGTTTGCGGTTTGGGTTTTGGGGCGGCTTTTCCGGCTTTCAATGCCTTGTTCATCAATCTTGGCACCAATGCGCAACGTGGCACAGCCACGTCCACCTACTTGACTACCTGGGACTTGGGTCTGGGCATCGGCATCTTCTCGGGCGGTATGCTCTCGGAGCATTTCTCGTTCTCGGCGGCTTATCTTGTCGCCGATGCGGTGGTGCTGGTTTCGCTCATCTTTTTTGTGATTGTCGTAACGCCTCATTATCAGAGAAATAAATTGAGATAGGGAGTATTTATATGGATGCGAGACTTCTGGACTCGGGATGCAAGACCTTGTGCAATGTTCTGTTGCGGGATGCTTCAATGGCAGATGCGCCGTTCATTGCTCGTGTGGTATTGGCGGGCATCGACATGCTCGATATGGGCGAAGAAATGCCGGACGAACAACACCTGATTTTCGAGCACTTGGTTGACCTTTGTAAGATGGAGGATACACTATATAGTTTTCGCCACACCCGGATCGCCGAGGCCGACGGCATGGCTGTTGGGGCGTTGGTGGCTTACGATGGCACTCCATACGGCGAGATGCGGGCCAAGACCTTTGGCCTCGTGCAGCAAACCTCAGGGATGGACTTGTCGAAAAACGCGATGGAGACGGGACCTGGCGAGTTCTATTTGGACAGCATGGCCATCCTTCCCGAGTATCGCGGCCATGGCATCGGTCATGCACTGATGCGCGACCGGATGGAATGGGCTTTCAGGAATGGTTTCAAGGCGGTCACGTTGCTCGTCGACAAGGATAAGCCGCATTTGCAAGCTTATTATGAAAGCCTTGGTTTTGTTCAGATGTGTGAGATGTTTGTGTTTGGGGCTTGGTACTGGAAGCTATGTTGCGTGTCTTCGACACGTTGAGTGCGAGCGCCAGCTTCGTTGTTTTTTTACTTTTCTGTTTGGTAAAGTCGATATTTTACTACCTTTGTGCCAACAAAACTAGTTGAAAATGAAAAAACTGTTCTTTATTTCACTCCTTTTACTGGCTCTTCAGTTGAATGCCCAGCAAATGCTCGTCGGCACCTACAACATCCGCTACAAGGCCTGGAACGACAGCGTCCAAGGCAACCAATGGCAGAAGCGTTGCCAAGTGATCTGCGACCAAGTGAACTTCATGGCTCCCGACCTCTTCGGGGCACAGGAGGTGCTTTGGGGACAGCTTCAAGACATGCTCAAAGGCCTCGACGGCTACGATTTTATCGGTGTCGGTCGCGACGACGGCCAACGCGGTGGCGAGCACGAGCCTATCTTTTACAAAAAAGATAAATTTCGTCTCCTCGACCATGGCGACTTCTGGCTGAGCGAAACCCCTGACAAGCCTGGCTTGGGCTGGGACGCAGCTTGCGTCCGCATCTGCACATGGGGCAAATTCGCCATGAAGAAGGGTGAACCGATACGCCACGGTCTCTTCAACCGCAGGAAAAAGGATAATCACATTGTGTTTTATTACTTCAACCTCCATATGGACCATGTAGGTGTGGTGGCGCGTCGTGAGGCGGCCAAATTGGTCGTGCAACGCATTCGCGAGATGGCCGACGGCTATCCAGTCATTCTCACTGGCGACTTCAACGTGGACCAGACCAATGAAGTTTATTCGATTTTCACCAAGTCGGGGCTGCTGAAGGATTCGTATGACGCTGCCCGCATCCGCTTTGCGGAAAACGGCACGTTCAACAGTTTCAAGCCTGA
>Ga0247608_10003624_pt1 | contig 17863 bp, 14 predicted proteins | sample 176DNAGHGlowgp2_FD_193490 | JGI IMG/M metagenome (GOLD analysis project Ga0247608, IMG submission 193490) | Sheep rumen microbial communities from Palmerston North, Manawatu-Wanganui, New Zealand - 1766 DNA GHGlow gp2 | ecosystem: Host-associated > Mammals > Digestive system > Stomach > Rumen ... | reverse complement strand
AAATTAAATATTAAATATTAAATTAACAATACCCAGACTCTCGCTTCTTGTACTACTTTTCTTCTCTGTCTATGTAAGTCTTTCAAAGAACTCTTTCTTTATGCCCCGCCCAAGGTTTTGAGCGAAAGCGGATGCAAAGGTACGACTTTTTTCCGAACCGCCAAACTTTTTACACGCTTTTTTTCTAAAAAACAAAAAGTTTTCGCATTAATTGACAATGCGAAAACCTCTATACCTTATTATATATATAGTCAAAACTGTTCTGATGAAAGGAGCTACTCAAAAATATCCTCAATGTCTTCCCCTTCCACATCAGCATCCTGAGTTGCCTCACTCTTCACGCAGGGGTTATAGTTTTCTGGCAGATCAAAGACAGCTTCCTCACTATAATTCAGCCGTTTGTCTTTATAGACACGTTGCATATAGTAGGCAAAGACGGGAAGTGCCATTGTTGCGCCCTGACCCATAGACATGGAGTCGAAATGGATGTCCCGATCATCACCGCCCACCCAAACTCCAGAAACGAGCGTCGGTGTAAGGCCCATAAACCATGCATCACTATTATTATTAGTAGTACCTGTTTTTCCGCCCAGTTCACCAGTCATTCCATATTTGAAGCGGAGTCTTCCACCAGTACCTCCGTCTACTACAGCCTTTAGCATATAAAGCATCTTGTTGGCACTCTCCTCGCTGATGACTTCATTCATACGCGGTTGGAACTGTGCGATGACGTTGCCTTCGTTATCTTCAATCTTCGTGACAAACATGTGGGCAGCGCGAATGCCGTGATTGACAAAGGCCGTGTAAGCACTAACCATCTCTCCAACGGTAATCTCGCAAGGCCCCAGACACAACGCCATTGAGGGATGTATCTCCGGATTGCGGATGCCATATTCATGCAATAGTGTGACAAAAGCCTGTGGACTGAGTTTGCTCATCAGATAAGCAGAAATCCAGTTATTTGACTGCTGTAATCCCCATTTGAGTGTTACCATTTCCCCGTAGCGCGAATGGCTTGCATTTCTTGGTGTCCATGGATGCCCTGCCACCATGTAGGTTTGTTGCAGGTAGGGCGCCAGATCGCACGGCGAGAAACCGTTCTCCATAGCTAAGGAATAGAGGAATGGTTTGATGGTTGAACCCACCTGGCGACGCCCCTCCATAGCCATGTCGTAGGCAAAGTGTGTAAAGTCAAGTCCGCCGACATAAGCCTTGACATGTCCATTTTGAGGGCACATGCTCATAAAACCAGCCCTTAGGAATGACTTGTAATAGCGGATGGAGTCAAGTGGAGTCATGATGGTATCAATCTCACCATGATAGGTAAACACCGACATCTCCGTCTTGGTACGGAAGGCGCGCATGATGTCGTCTTCCGTGGCTCCTGCTGCCTTCATCACGCGATAGCGTTCGCACTGCCGTACAGAGCGCATGAGAATCTTGTTCAACTGTTCTGTTGTCAGATTTCCAGAATATGGAGCATTCGGCCGTCTGCTATTTTCTCGTGTGAATGCCGGCTGGAGGAACTTAACCACATGCTCACGCATGGCCTGTTCCGCATATTCCTGCATACGAGAGTCAATTGTGGTATGTACCTTCAATCCGTCGGTATAAACGCTATACGGGGTGCCATTCTTCTTATAATTCTTATTACACCAGCCGTAAAGCGGGTCAATCTCCCAGTTGATGGAATCAATGTGGAACTTCACCATGTTCCAAGAAGGATAGTCGGCCTTCTGTGGTTTCTTGGCCATCATATAACGGCGCAGAAAGTCGCGGAAATACGAAGCTATACCATCCTTGTGGTCAGCCACATGGAACTTCAGGTTCAGTGGTTCTGCTGAATATTTCGCGTAATCGGCCTCCGTCAGGTAGCCGGCCTTGACCATCTGATACAATACGACATTACGCCGCTCAACCGCACGCTCCGGATGGCGGACGGGATTGAAGTAGGAAGGATTCTTACACAGTCCGATAAGCACAGCAGACTCCGTTGGTGTAAGGTCCTTTGGTTCCTTGCTGAAATAGGTGTTGGCAGCTATTTTTATTCCAACGGCATTGTGCAGAAAGTCGAAATAGTTCAGGTACATTGCAATAATCTCATCCTTCGTATAATTTCGCTCCAGCTTAACAGCAATCACCCACTCTATCGGTTTCTGCAACAGTCGCTCCATGACGCTGTGCGCCGTCTCGGAATAGAGTTGCTTGGCCAACTGCTGGGTAATGGTAGAGCCACCACCTGCAGATTTCTGTCCCATGATGCCACGCTTTACGACGGCACGCCCGAGGGCATAGAAGTCTATTCCCGAATGGTCATAGAAACGCACGTCCTCAGTAGCAACCAGTGCCTGTACCAGTGACGGCGACAGCTGCGTATAGTCTACCATGATACGGTTCTCGCGGTTATAGTTCCATGTTCCCATCACTTTGCCGTCAGCAGACAAAACCTGTGTAGCAAAGCGACTGATGGGATTTTGCAAGTCCTCAATGGGAGGCATATAGCCTATCCAACCCTCACTAATGGCATAGAAAGCAAGAGCGACCACCAAAACTACGGTCACCAATATTGTCCACAGCGTACGTATGATAAACTTCCTCATAACTAAAATACAAATAATTGAGTGCAAAAATACAAATTTCTTCTGAATTATCATATATAAATCAGAAATTATGTGTAATTTTGCCGTCAATAAAACAAAACCCAAATGGAAAAGCATGATTTTGTAACAATTGCCGACCTCACTCGCGAAAAGATTCTTTACATGATTGAGATGGCACAAGAGTTTGAACACCACCCCAACCGCGAACTATTGAAAGGTAAAGTCGTAGCTACCCTCTTCTTTGAACCATCAACCCGCACACGCCTCAGTTTTGAAACGGCTGCGAACCGTTTAGGGGCTCGCGTTATTGGTTTTGCCGACCCCAAGATCACCAGCGGCACTAAGGGCGAGACATTGAAAGACACCATTTCTATGGTAGCTAATTATGCCGATGTCATTGTTATGCGCCACTACATTGAGGGAGCGGCACAATATGCCTCTGAGGTTACCCCTGTCCCCATCGTCAATGCAGGCGACGGAGCCCATCAGCATCCTTCTCAGTGTATGTTAGACCTATATTCTATCTACAAAACCCAAGGTACGTTGGAAAATCTAAACATTTACTTAGTAGGAGACTTAAAGTACGGACGCACAGTTCATTCGCTATTGATGGCCATGCGACACTTTAACCCTACATTCCATTTCATCGCTCCTAAGGAACTTGCTATGCCTAAAGAGTACAAGCTCTATTGCGATGAGCACGGCATCAAGTATGCAGAACATACTGCCTTCAACGACAAGGTCATTGCCGATGCCGACATTCTCTATATGACCCGTGTGCAGAAGGAACGTTTCAGCGACCTCATGGAATATGAGCGTGTGAAAAACGTCTATATTCTCAATCGCGAAATGCTGAGCTTGGCTAAGCCTAACATGAAAATCCTGCATCCCCTCCCCCGCGTCAATGAAATTGCCTACGACGTTGACGAAGATCCACATGCTTACTATATCCAACAGGCAGGAAACGGACTCTTTGCACGCGAAGCTATCTTCTGCGACGTTCTCGGCATTACGCTTGATGAAGTCAGGAACGACAAAACCATTATTTAGTAGGCTGTTAGGAGATATTAGTTTATTAGTTTTGAATTTAAAGTAATTAGAATCATGCAAAAGAATGAAATGCTGGTTGCTGCCATTGAGAACGGCACCGTCATTGACCACATACCCTCAGAAAAAGCCTATCAGGTAGCACAACTACTGAAGCTTGCCAGTCTGGACACACCAGTGACTATCGGTTACAACTTCCGCTCCAAGAAACTCGGTCGCAAAGGCATCATCAAGGTAGAGAATAAGTTCTTCACTGATGAGGAGATCTCACGTCTTTCTGTTGTTGCACCAAATGTTGTGTTGAACATTATCAGAGGATTTGAAGTCGTTGAGAAAAAGATGGTTACCACACCGGAAGAGATTCGTGGTATCGTTAAGTGCAATAATCCCAAATGCATCACCAACAATGAACCTATGCAGACCCATTTCCATGTCGAAAATGGCATACTGACCTGCCATTATTGTGAAAAAGAACAGGATATCAACAAAGTAGAACTCGTATGAAAAAACTGTTAACACTCGTCATCATTTTGCTCATTGCCATACTGATGACCCAAACTGTGCCTGATAAGAAAGCTCACAAGGCTGTCATGATGAAAGCCATCAAAGAATACGTCGATGAGGAAACTGAGAATCATGGTTTTAAAGGGACAATTCTCACACGCTTAGGCAAGAATGTGGTCAACAATACCATAGAGCTCGTATTGGGAGGCAAACTTAAAGTACACAATTACTACCTGTTCAATACGACTACTATGCACATCAACGGCAAGGATGAACTGACTTCCGTAGGCATTTTAGGCCATGTCTTTACCTTTGACAAAGATATGCTCCGTGAACGCCTACAGGAAGCCGACAGTACTGAGGATGAGGAAGAAGACAACGACGAAGAGTAGAATATGATTATGACAATGTGATGCTTTCGATACGAAAGCGCTGAATACCAGCTGGTACCTGGACTTCTACTACATCGCCAATCTTTTTGTTTAGCAATGCCTGTGCAATAGGTGACTTGATAGATATTTTCCCCTCGCGGATATTTGCTTCATGTGGGTTGGCAATGGTATAAACCATCTTGTTGTTTGTGACCAAATTCGTCATCTCCACCCTACTAAGCAATTGTACGCGGTCTGTGCCAAGTTTGGAAACGTCAATAACCCGAGCATGAGCTAACACTCTCTGTTTGAAGCGTATTCTTCCAAGCAAGCGAGCTTGTTCGCGCTTTGCAGCATGATACTCGAAGTTTTCACTCAGATCACCCTTGTCACGCGCCTCAGCGATAGCGTCCCTCACTTGAGGCAGTTCAACAGTCTCCATTTGGCGGAGCTCTGCAACCAGCTTATCATAGCCTTCTTGGGACATATATTCCATCCTGTCTTTATTACTTTCCATTTCTCTTAGTATCTTTGATTGACAAATGATGAACAAAAGAACCCCGTCTTAACAACGGAGTTCTTTGTCCATTTTCAACAGCTTGTATTAGCCTCCGAAGTTATCGTACATAATGGACTCGGGATCGACACCGAGACTGTCGAGCATAGATACGACAGCAGCAGACATCGGACCAGGACCACACATGTAGTACTCCACATCCTCGGGAGCCTCGTGGTCCTTCAGATAGGTGTTGAGCATCACCTGATGGACAAAGCCCGGAGTGTACTTCACGCCAGCAGCATCGGCTGCGGGATCGGGACGGTCGAGGGCCAGATGGAAGTGGAAGTTGGGATACTCCTTCTCCAAGCCCAGGAAGTCGTCGAGATAGAACACCTCGTTCAGCGCACGTGCGCCATAGAAGTAGTGCATTTCGCGGTCTGTCGTGTGCAGCGTCTTGGTCATGTGCATAATCTGTGCACGCAATGGAGCCATACCGGCACCACCACCAACCCAAATCATCTCCTTCTTTGAGTCGAAATGCGGGTGGAAGTCACCAAACGGACCACTCATAATCACCTTGTCGCCAGGTTTCAGCGAGAAGATGTAAGACGAAGCGATACCAGGGTTGACATCCATAAAGCCACTACGGTCGGGTTTGAACGGCGGCGTAGCAATACGAACCGTCAACATGAAGACATCACCCTCGGCAGGATAGTTAGCCATTGAGTAGGCACGGATGGTGTCTTCGGGGTTCTTACATTTCAGCGGGAACAAGCCGAACTTCTCCCAGCTGGGCAGATACTCATCGCCAATCAGACTCTTGTCGATGTCCTTATCGTAATCAATGCAGTCGAACTTAGGAATCTTAATCTGTGCATACGAACCAGGCAGGAAGTCCATGTGCTCGCCCTTAGGCAGCTGGACCTTGAACTCCTTGATGAACGTTGCCACATTCTTGTTGCTGATAACGGTACACTCGTACTCCTTGACACCGAGGATGCTTTCGTCGACATGAATCTTCAAGTCGCCCTTCACCTTGCATTGACAGCCGAGGCGCCAATGCTCCTTAATCTGCTTACGGGTAAAGTGGGGCTTCTCAGAGTCGAGGATTTCTCCCCCACCCTCAAGTACCTGTACCTTACACTGTCCGCAAGAGGCCTTACCGCCACAAGCAGAAGGCAGGAAAATGCCGTTCTGGTTGAGCGTCGCCATTAAGTTGTTGCCCTGAGGAACATTAATGGTACGGTCGCCGTTAATTTCAATATTCACATTGCCCGAGGGCGATAGATACTTCTTCGCTACGAGCAGGATAATCACCAGCAGGATGATTACCAGGAGGAATACTCCTATACTATATGCTATAAACTGTGCCATACCTTATTATATATTAAGTCCAGAGAAACACATCATTGCCATAGCCATGAGGCCGACAGTAATAAACACAATGCCGAGGCCCTGCAGGGGCTTGGGGACGTCCGAGTACTGCATCTTCTCACGGATGGCACCCATAGCCACGATGGCAAGCGTCCAACCAATACCAGAGCCGAAACCATAGACCACAGCGTCCCAGATAGAAGTGATGGCCTGCGAATTGGTGGGTTCCATGAGGATACGCTGCTGCATGAACAGCGAGGCTCCCATGATGGCGCAATTCACGGCAATCAGCGGGAGAAAGATACCCAGGGCAGCGTAGAGCGAGGGCGAATACTTCTCAACCGTCATCTCGACGAGCTGCACCATACCTGCAATGACAGCAATAAAGAGGATAAACGACAAGTAGCTCAGGTCAACGCCTTCAGCGAGGCAGTCAGGGCCTAAGACCTTGGTCTGTAACAGATAATTGACGGGTACGGTCACCGTGAGCACAAAAGTCACAGCCATACCGAGACCCAGCGAGGTCTTCACCGTCTTCGACACAGCAAGGTAGGAACACATGCCGAGGAAGAAGGCGAAAATCATATTGTCCACAAAAATGGACCTGAACAGTAATGATATTGCGTGTTCCATAACTTACTTCTCCTTATAAAAATATGCACGATGAACCCAAATCACACAACCAACGAGAATCAGCGCCATAGCCGGCATCGTCATCATACCGTTGTTTACATAGCCAAAGTCGTAGCAGGCGTCGGGGATAATCTGGAAGCCCAGCAACGAACCGCGTCCGAGGAACTCACGAACGGCACCGACGATGACAAGAATCATAGCATAGCCGAGACCGTTACCCACACCATCAAGGAACGAGGGCCAAGGCTTGTTCTGCATAGCGAAGGCCTCCAGGCGTCCCATCAGGATACAGTTGGTGATAATCAGGCCGACATACACAGAGAGCTGGACGCTGACGTCGTAGGCGAAAGCCTTCAGGATCTGCGAGACTATAGTTACGAGAGCAGCAACCACCACCAGCTGCACCACGATACGGATGCGATTAGGAATAGTGTTGCGGATAATTGAGATAATCACATTCGCAAAGGCGGTGATTACCGTTACGGCGAGTCCCATCACGATGGCAGGCTTCAGCTGCGCTGTGACGGCCAATGCCGAGCATATACCCAAAACCTGTCCGAGGATTGGGTGGTCGAGGTTCAACGGGTTAGTGAAAACCTCCTTGTTTTGTTTACTGAATAGTGCCATAGTTTACTCCTCCTCAGCTTTAGGTTCAACATTCTTCAGACCTTCCTTCAGCATGGCATCGACACCGTTTGAAGTCAGTGTAGCACCAGTTACGCAGTCTACCTGAGTAGCGGGGTCCTCAACCTTCTTAACAACTGAGAGTACTACGTTGCCGTTCTCGTCCCAAATCTTCTTGCCGATGAACTTCTCCTGCCACTCCTGAGAGTCCTTGATTTCAGCACCAAGGCCAGCAGTTTCACTTTCGTGGTTGAAGTAGGCGCCAAACACCTTGCCATCCTTGTCGATGGCCACATAGCCGCTGATGCCGCCCCAAAGACCCATACCCTTCAGGTTGGCAACAATGATGTCCTGACCATCAATCTGGCACTCATATACCTTTTGGCCGTCAATATCTTTCTCTTCCTTCACCACCTCAGCGTACTTGGCCTCTGCCTCGGCACCATCCAAATCGCGGATGTTGAGTGAATAGAGAATCTGTTTCTTCACATCGAGTGCAACGTTAGCGTCCTGCATGGGCTTCAATGCCTGATAGACGAAAGCCAGCAGGAAGGCCACGATGACCACGAGTATCGCGCTATATATAATAATGTACGCGTTAGAGTTTGTATTCAGTTTCATTTGGTACCTCCTCTCTTTAAGCGTTTACTAATATTCCTTTCAACGATGAAGTGGTCAATCGTCGGAGCAAACATATTACCAAAGAAGATAGCGAGCATCATACCCTCAGGATAGCCGGCATTCATCACACGGATGATGATAGCCATAGCGCCAATCAGGAATCCGTAGATGTACTGACCAGTAGTCGTGCGGCATGATGTAACAGGGTCGGTAGCCATAAACACGGCACCAAAGGCGAAACCACCCATTACGAAGTGATGCCACCATGTCATGCCCTGACCAGTATGCTCGAACAGTAGTGCGAGTGCGATACCGCCAACAAACACGCTCAACATGGTGCGCCATGAGGCAATGCCAGTCCAAAGCAGGATAGCAGCACCGATAGCAATAGCGACAAGCGATGTTTCACCGATAGAACCAGGGATGAATCCAAGGGCCATATCAAGGAGAGAAGCATCGGGAGTGATGTTCTGTGCCAGCTGTCCAAGCGGTGTAGCAGCAGTGAAGCCGTCGGGCAGGTCGTTACCCAGACCGAAGATGCTGCTCTGAGCCACCCAAACGGTATCACCCGTCATCTTTGAAGGATAAGCGAAGAACAGGAACATACGGGCTGCTACAGCAGGGTTGAAGATGTTCATACCTGTACCACCAAAAATCTCCTTACAGAAGATAACACTGAAGGCACAGGCCAGAGCCAGCATCCACAGCGGACACCCGATAGGAATAATCAGCGGAATAATGATACCAGATACGAGATAACCCTCCTGGATTTCCTCGCCCTTCCACTGTGCCCAGGCAAACTCGATGCCCAGACCTACAATGTAGCTTACCAGAATCTTAGGCAATACTGCCAAGAAGCCATAGCAGAAAATCTCGCAGAACGAAGCTGTTGCCAGCGTTCCTGCAGCGAGATAGTTCTGATAGCCGATATTGTACATACCAAACAGCATGGCCGGCATCAGGGCGATGACCACCATACTCATAATGCGCTTTGAGTCGATAGCGTCGTGAATATTGACACCCGTCTTTGCCGTGTCATTAGGCACGTAAAGGAAGGTCTCAAAGCCGTCGAACACCGAACGGAAAGCATGCAGCTTGCCACCCTCCTCGAAGTTCGGCTTCACCTTATTTAAATAATTCCTTATAAAACTCATATTCTTTGTTCTTATTTGTTTATAGGAAGGAAACTGCTTATTCCCAGCATGGGAACAATCCGTTCCCACGGAGGGAACTGTTCATTCCCATCATGGGAATCTTTCGTTTACTAACTATTTTCTTTGCGTAAGATATTAAGTCCTTCCCTAACAATACGTTGCAATTCAAGTTTAGAAGAGTCAACGAACTCAGCCAGAGCAAAGTCCTCAGGAGACACTTCATAAATACCTAAAGCCTCCTGACGGTCAATGTCACCGGCAATGATGGCCTTGATGAGATATTCACCATAAATATCCATAGGCAGCACCTTGTCGTACTCACCACTCATAATCATATGGCGCTCACCACCTTTGATGCGGGCATCGAGAGCATACTGCTTCTTCTTGCTACAGAACCAGGGATTCTGCAACCAAGAGAAATAGCTGCGGCTCACGGAGAATTGGTTAAAACGGGGAAGAATCCAACCCAGCATCTCGTCAGCATCTTCGCCTTCTGGAATAATGGTAATTTCACTTGTATGGGCTCCCAGGTAGCCTTCTTTTGTCGTTGGCTTGCCCGTCAGTACATTACCGTTGATGATGCGTACATTCTTGTCTGCATCATAGCTGTTGCTCAAAAGCGTCGAGAGCTCCTCGCCTACCAGCATATCCACATAAGCCGGAGTCTTCACTTCACTTCCGCAGAGAGCTACGCGACGGGTCAGGTTCACTTTACCCGTATTGAACAGACGGCCAATGAACAGCACTACTGTGGGGTCGCCGATAGTCCATACCACCTCGCCTTTGTTGACGGGATCGAGATGATTGACCTGTACACCGACATTACCTGCAGGACAGGGACCGTCGAAAATGTTCAGTTCAGCATACTTGTCAATACCCAGCTTGCGGATTTCCGTCTGGAAGTCAGGCTGAATGCCAAGTCCTATGTAGGTCTTCGCAATCTTCGAGAGTGCTTGAATACCCGTCACGAAATCCTGTTCCTGTCCCTTTGCCTCATACTGGAAGTCGCCAGACAACGGCTTGTCCCGCAGGGCCGACACGAAGATAGCCTTAGGTTGTACACTCGGATTCGTGGAAACGGCGTAAGGCAACTGGTTGATGTACCCAAACAATCCTGCTTCCAGCAATGCATTAATAACTTGTGCACCATCCATTGTGTCGACGTTCTGCCGGCCGAAGTCTGTAAACTCCTGCTGCGCATCGGCATCGACTTTGATGCAGAGCACTTTCCTTCGTTCACCACGCACCACTTCGCGGACGGTACCGCTGACGGGTGAGGCAAACTTCACTTCGGGATATTGTTTGTTTACAAACAAGGCATCCCCGGCCTTGACCTTGTCACCTTCCTTGACAACCACTTTCGGAGTCACTCCCTCAAAGTCATCAGGCACTAAAGCATATTTGCCGTTTGACTTCAGTTGGATGAGTTTTTCCTCAGCTTTGCCTTGAAGGTGAATGTCCAAGCCTTTGCGTAACTTGATTACATTTGCCATGGAATAATATTTATTATGAATTTGAATAGTCTCGCTACATGATTGGTGCAAAATTAATAAAAAATAGCCATATAAAGCACAAAAAAAGGACGAAATATGCCCTCATGACAACTTTTTGATGTAATTTTGTAGCAAATTTCAAGCAGAACCCTGAGTTTTGCAAAGCCAAGCTATCAGTTTTGAAGCTACTGAAGTACATATTCAACATCGTCGTATGGACCACGCTCGGCCTATACTTGCTTGTCGTACTGACCTTTCAGATACCTGCAGTACAGGAATACCTTGGCGGTCGCATGGCATCATTGATGGCCGACAAACTTGGAACTCATGTCAGCGTTGGCAGGGCTGTATACAAATTCCCTAACCATTTAACATTGTACGATGTCCTGATCCGCGATCAGCAGGGTAAGGATATGTTGAAGGTCGGCAGACTTTCGGCAAGGGCCGACCTGCTGCCATTCACCCAAGGCAAAGTGTCGATTGCTACGGCACAGATTTTCGGTGCTCACGCCAAGCTGTACCAAAAAGACGAGACCAGTAAACCAAATTTCCAGTTTGTCTTAGACTCGTTAGCCTCAAAGGACACAACAAAGACAGCACCCCTGAACCTGCGCATCAACTCACTTATCATGCGATATTCCAGCGTCAGCTACGACCGCTACGACCGCGTTGAGACACCTGAGCGACTTAATCCCAACCATCTGAAGCTGTCAGACATCAGCGCACACATCATCCTCAAAACGCTGACGGAGGACTCCCTTCATGCCAACATCAAACGATTGTCTTTCAAGGAGAAGTCTGGACTTGATGTCAACCGCCTCAGCATGAAATTCGAAGGCGGCAAGAGCCATAGTCGCCTACAAGACTTCCTGCTGAAGATGCCTGGCACAGAGATAAGGATGGACGATGTCAATGCCAAATACTATTTTCGCGGGGAACACTTCGTTTTGCCTTCGCTCACCTATGAAGGAAGCATTCTTCCTTCAACCATAACCCCCTCTGACATAGAATGTTTCCTTCCTGCATTCAACAACTTTGAAAGTACGTTGTCGATTGAGTCTTCATTCAAGGGACAGGGTGAGGACATAGAAATTACCAACTTGCTGGTGAAGTCGGAAACAGGTGACATCAACATAGACGTCGACGGATGGATTAAGAACATCACGCTACCAACCCCCACTTGGTTTGTTAACATCAACGACCTGCAACTGTCAGACGAAACCGTCAACTTCATTTCCGAGAACCTCAATGGTGAACATATAGAGGTTCCTGCGCTTGTCACGAGACTGGGTGATATTCACATGAAAGGGTTTGCTAAAGGCACTGGTCTACAGGAACTGGTGACCAACAATCAGCTGAACACGAATGCCGGCAACGCGACAATCAACCTCGTCATCGATGACCAGCAGCATTTCAATGGTCAGTTCGATGCCCATGACATCAACCTGCGCCATCTCCTTGACGACGACCGCTTTGGGCTTCTCTCTACCAAGATTGTCCTCAGCGGTTTGCTACCAGTCAACAAGGAGATCCAATTGAATGCCGAAGGCACCGTCCAACAGTTTGAATATAAAGGGTATCAATTTCAAGACATTAACGTCAATGGTACTTACTCCCCTGATGACATCCATGGTGAACTGAGCATCAACGATCCCAACATTCACCTGAAGGTAGAAGGTGTTGCGCAGAAGCAGGGCACATTGAACCTCATCAAGCTAAAAACAGACCTTGAAAACTTCTCTCCACAAGCCACCCACTTGTCCGACAAATGGGGTGATGCCCGTTTCTCTGCCAACATAGCCACAGACATTAAGGCTACGAACTTGAACGATGCTATCGGCACCATAGATATCAACCATTTTACCATGAAAACTGACGGCGATGACTATATCCTCGACAAGTTGCATCTGGAATCTGGCTACGACGGAGAGATGCGTTACATCACACTCAACAGCGACTTCGCCGATGCTGACATCAAAGGTCACTTCAACATCGCCACATTGCCACAAAGCATCACCAACTTCATTGCCGCCCAGCTCCCATCCTTACCTGGTCTACCCCATGCTGCTCCAGCCAACAACAACTTTGCTGTCAATGCTGTCGTCTACAAGTCAGACTGGCTGCAGCAGTTTTTGGACATACCAGTACGATTGACCAAACCATTGACGCTGCACGGAACCGTCAACAACAACATGCGCCAGCTAAACATGGAGTGTCGTATACCTCAATTTTTTTACAACGACAGCCAGTATGACATGGCGAATATCAGCATACTGTCCCCCCTCAACACGCTACACTACGATGCCAGTCTCAACAAGATCAGCAGCGACGGCAACCTGATGGAGCTACAATTGGAAGGCAGCGTCTACAATAACCAACTGACAACCTCGCTGTCCTTCAATAGTCATGATGACACGCACATGTATGGTAAGATTACAGCAATGGCAGACTTCGACACCTCTCACGACGGTCACCAGACTACAAACGTCACGATTGCCTCCTCGAAAATCAACATCAAGGACACAGAATGGGACATTCACCCCTGCCGTATTTCCTATCGCAACAACCATTTGGAAATCAAAGACTTCACCATCCAGCACGGCGACCAGCACTTGATGTTGAGCGGTACGGCATCCGCATCCGCAAACGACTCATTAGTTGTCAGACTGCAAGACATCGAGGTAGGCTACATCCTCAACCTCATCGACTTCCACGCCGTAGAATTCAGCGGATTGGCTACTGGTAATGGACACATCAGCGGTGTTTTCGGAGACCTGCAGGCCAATGCAGGACTCGAGGTTAAGCAGTTTAAGTTTGAAGGCGGTCGCATGGGTACTCTGCACGCTCAGGTGGACTGGAACAAGGCAGAAAAACAGATAGACATCCACGCTATTGCCGACGATGGTCCTGATGCAAAGACATACATCAACGGCTATGTCTCGCCAGACAGAAACTACATCGATCTTGGCATCCGTGCCGATGGGACTTATCTTGACTTTGCTCAGTCGTTCACCAGCAGTTTCATCAACCATATTGACGGTCACGGCAACGGTGCCGTGCGCCTGATAGGTCCGTTAGACGCCATCAATCTGACAGGACAGCTGGTTCTCAACGGACGAGCCCACGTCACAACGCTGGGCTGTACCTACGAGATGCGTAACGACACGCTGCGCATGGTGCCCAACGAGATAGAATTCGTCCACTGCCCCATTTATGACATTCATGGTAATCAAGGCGTTCTGTCAGGAGGTATCCATCATCAGGAGCTCACTAACCTGACCTACGACATTTACGTGGATACCGACAACATGATGGCCTACGACTTCCCAGATTTCGGCGATGAGGTATTCTATGGCACCGTCTATGTACAGGGTAAAGCTGGTATCCACGACAAAGGCAACGGCGTCGTCATTGAAGCCGACGTCACACCGCTGAAAAACTCGTTCCTGGTGTATAATGCCTCAACGCCAGATGTCATCACCAGTCAGGAATTTATCCAATGGAATACAGGTAACCAGCAGAACAACACCTTGAACAATCTGCTGTCCCCCCAACAGGACTTCCGCTCTGACCTCACCTTGCGCTTGAAGGTCAATGCCACCCCCGATGCCGCCATCCGCCTGCTTATGGATGCCGCTACCGGCGATTACATCACGCTGCGGGGTACTGGTGACATACAGACTACCTATTATAACAAGGGAAGTTTCACCATGTTTGGCAACTACGAAGTGGAGAGTGGCACTTATAACGTCACCATCCAGAACGTCATCAAGAAAGAATTCACCTTTAAGGAGGGTGGCACCATTGTCTTCGGTGGCGACCCCTACGATGCCCAACTGGACTTGCAGGCCCAGTATATTGTCAACGGCGTATCACTCTCCGACCTCAATATCGGCAACTCCTTTGCCAATACAGTACGCGTCAACTGCCTCATGAATATCACAGGACAGCCTCGCGCCCCCATTTTGGACTTTGACCTTGACATTCTTAATGTCAATAGTGAGGAGAAGCAATTGGTACGCTCCTTCATCAACGGCCAAGAGGAGATGCGCCAACAGGTCATCTATCTGCTGGCAGTAGGACGCTTCTACTCACAAGGGGCCAACAATGCCACAGAGAGTGAACAGGCACGCAATAGTACGTCACTGGCCATGCAAAGTCTTTTGTCGGGCACCCTCTCTGGTCAGATTAACTCCGTGCTCAATAGCGTTATCAAAAGCAACAACTGGAACTTCGGCGCCAATATCTCCACAGGCGACGAGGGATGGAACAATGCAGAATACGAAGGACTGATCAGTGGCCGTCTGCTCAACAATCGCCTGCTCATCAACGGACAGTTCGGCTATCGCGACAGGGCTACGACAGCAACACCCTCGTTCATCGGCGACTTCGACATCCGCTACCTGCTTTACCCTTCAGGCAACCTTGCCCTGAAAGTCTACAACCAGTCCAACGACCGCTACTTCACCAAGTCGAGTCTCAACACTCAGGGCATCGGTATCATCATGAAGAAAGACTTTAACGGCTGGCGTGACCTTTTCCGGAAACGGAAAAACGACAAAACCAGCAATAACGATAACGGAGAACAGAAACAAAATACGAACAACAAATGAAAAAAATCCTATTATTTGTTTTCTGCACCTGCTGTATGACGCTGACAGCCCACGCACAGGAGCTTCAGGTCAAGATCAAAATCAACAGTTCACAGGTTGAGGGCTCAGACAAGTCCGTATTCGAAAACCTCCAGCAGACGCTGGAGCAGTGGATGAACGACCGCCAATGGACGGAGTTGCAGTTCCAGAAGAATGAGCGCATAGTCTGTAACTTCAACCTGACGGTGACGAAGTACGACAAAAACAACAACCGTTTCTCATGTACGGCCATGATTCAGGCTAACCGTCCCGTCTATAATTCAGCCTACACTACCACCTTATATAATAATAAGGATGCTGATTTCAACTTCGACTTCGTAGAGTTCGATCAGCTGAACTACAACGATGAAATGATTGACAACCAGCTGACTGCGCTCTTTGCATACTATGCTTATCTCATCATCGGCCTCGACTTGGATTCGTTCTCGCCCTTTGGCGGTACCGACGTGCTGCAGCGCTGCATGCAACTGACCAACAACGCGCAAGACTTAGGATTTTCAGGATGGAAGGCATTCGAAGACTCGCGCAACCGCTTCGCTATCATCAACGATTATTTGGACGAAGCCATGAAGCCTTTCCGCCAACTACAGTATGACTACTACCGCAATGGACTGGACGAGATGGCCAACAATGTTGAGCGTGGTCGCGGCAACATCACTACAGCCCTGGAAAACCTCAAGACAGCTCATCAGGAAAAGCCGTTGAGTCTGCTGCCTCAAATCTGGACAGACTACAAGCGCGACGAACTGGCAAACATCTACAAAGGCAAGGGTACGCAGAAGGAAAAAGAATCAGTCTACGACATTCTCTTCAACATCAACGCTTCCCAGAACGATGCCTGGGAGAAAATCAAGCAATAAACCATCATTCTATTGTCAACGCACTCAGAAACAAAAAAGTCAAAGAACATGGAAAAGCATTGTCACCATAAATGCTGTGAGCATCAGCATGAACATCATCATGAACACGAACTGCTGCATTTGGCTGCTCACGTGGAGCATTTCTCGACGCACCCTATCGGCGCAGCATTGCGTGACGCCTTCCCTAACGAGGCTGCTGATGGCTGTCAAATAAGCGACGTAGAAGAGATTGCAGGACATGGCATACGGGCTGTCGTGGCTGGCAAAATCGTGTATGTGGGAAACACAAAGTTGATGCAACAACTGGGTGTAGCCTGGCACGACTGCCACCACACAGGAACTATCATCCATGTTGCTGTAGACGGCAAGTATATCGGACATATCGTCATCAATGATTGCATCAAGGATGACAGTACAGAAGCCATTGCCACGTTGAAGAAGATGGGAGTAGAGAAAACGGTCATGCTCACTGGCGACCGAGAAGAGGTAGCTCGCGACGTAGCAGCAAAAATCGGCATCGATGAATACCATGCTGAACTGCTGCCAACAGATAAGGTACAACAAGTGGAACAACTGCTGTCCGACAAGTCTATCGCTTTTGTCGGCGACGGCATCAACGATGCTCCCGTGCTGAGACGGGCAGACATCGGCATCGCGATGGGAGGATTGGGTAGTGATGCTGCCATAGAGGCTGCCGACGTAGTGCTGATGGACGACAAGCCCTCTAAGATTGCCACAGCCATTGCCATAGCCCGTCGCACGATTGGCATCGCCCGGCAGAATGTGGTCATGGCCATCGGCATCAAGGTTGCCATTCTGCTGCTTGCAACCATAGGTATGGCTACCATGTGGATGGCAGTCTTTGCCGATGTGGGTGTCACGGTACTTGCCGTACTGAATGCCATGCGGGCATTGCGGGCATAATTAGTCAAATAAAGGGTCTAAAAAAGAGAAAAGTATGAAAATAAAATCATCATTTGCGGTTATAGCCATGATGCTGACCATCATGACTGCCAAGGCTCAGATTCTGAATCCAGTACATTTTTCCTCGCAACTGAAAGAGCTGGGAGGTGCTGAGGCTGAAATCATATTCTCTGCCACCATAGACACAGGCTGGCATGTATATTCCACCAACTTGGGCAACGACGGCCCCATTTCAGCATCATTCAATGCAGTCAAGATGGAAGGCGTGGAGACAGTTGGCAAGCTGCAGCCCCGCGGCAAGGAAATAAAACAGTACGACCCCATGTTCGACATGGAACTGCGCTACTTTGAAGGCAGCGTTGCTTTTGTTCAAAAAGTTAGGTTCACCAAGCCCAACTATCAGATTGACTGCTATCTGGAATATGGCGCCTGCAACGATGAGAGTTGTATGCCACCATCGGAAGTACCACTGAAATTGTCTGGAAAATCGCCTGTTAAAGCGGAACA
>Ga0247608_10003623_pt1 | contig 17868 bp, 13 predicted proteins | sample 176DNAGHGlowgp2_FD_193490 | JGI IMG/M metagenome (GOLD analysis project Ga0247608, IMG submission 193490) | Sheep rumen microbial communities from Palmerston North, Manawatu-Wanganui, New Zealand - 1766 DNA GHGlow gp2 | ecosystem: Host-associated > Mammals > Digestive system > Stomach > Rumen ... | reverse complement strand
TGAAAATGATTTTGATGAGGATAATTCTCATAAGCCTAAAATAAGACTAACGCAAGGGATGTATACGGAATCCTTTGAAGATGAAGTCTTAAGAAGTTTTGACAGGGCTATATTACTTAAAGCAATGGATAAATTGCCATCCAAACATTTGAGATATATACAGGATCGTTTTTATGAAAACATGAGCATGCAGCAGATAGCCGATAAATACGGGATAACTGAAGATGCAGCAAAGAAGCGTGTGTACAGGAGCTTAGAAAAATTAAAGATACTATATGGGAAAGAAGGGAGTTGTCAGAATGAACGATGAGAATGAGAAAATAATCAACACAACAGACAGGGGCGGGAGTGAAATGACCGACAATTCAAGACAGGATTTGAAGGAGATAGTAAAGGCATACTATGGGAAGCCCACCCTGACTCCGGAAGAAGCTGAAGAAGTGGAGCAGCTTTTATCAAAGATAGAGGCGTCCGGATTTAAAGAAAGGTGCTGTGAGATTGCAAAGAAGCAGGAAAAGAAATATTGGCATATCGGAAAATTGACATTGAGCAGAGTGGCCTGCATTATTGGAATTATATGTTGTTTTACATTGCTTTCCGGATTTACAGTGTATTCTGTATACATCAAAAACCTTCGGATGGAGAACAAAGGAGATCATGAAGAGATAAGATATACATTTGATAAAAATGCTGATATTAAAAGTCCCAAAACAATCGAAACGTACTATGATCCGGTATGGGTACCGGAGGGATACCATATAGAGTGGGCAATAAAGCATGAAAAGAGATATAGTGTTCAATATGTTTCTGATGATGAGGATAGTGATTATAGTATTAGTTACGAGCAGCTTTTGCCGGGTTTGAATCCTCATTTAAGTACTGAAAACGGAAGTCACGAAGAGGTTACTTTTGGAAAATATTATGGAGAGTATGTTGATACAGACAATGGTAATTTCTTGATAGTAACCGATGGAGTATATGTATATATTTTAATATCAGATGAAGATATTAACAAAGATGACCTGATACGAATGATTTATTAATAAATGTAAAAAGAAAAGAAGGAGAAGATCGTTATGAAGAGAAAAATGTTAAGATCTTTAGCAGTGTTAGCTTGTTTGATTATGGTTTTTTTTATGTTGGAAACCGCGAATAGAATAAAAGCGGAAGATTTACGGTATCAATATGTTATTGAAGCGGAGTGCTCAATCTCCATTACATCCGGAACAGCCACTGTTGAGTCATATATAAATGGGAAATCCGGAACAACATCGACTAGTGTTACAGTGTATCTTGAAAGCTATTATAATGGAGAATGGCATTCGTATAGTTCTTGGACACATACTGGGGGCAGAAGACAGGAAAATACAGATACTACGACTGTAGGAATCGGCATATACAGAGTAAGGATGTCTGTTACCGCGACATCTGGTGGAAATTCGGAATCATTCAATGTAGATGGAAATATGACCACATATTTTGGATTTTAGTTTGAATTGCAATCAAGGTAATAGATACCATTTCAACGAATGTTATAAGCGGTATTTACAGAGTGCGGATGTCCGTAACTGCGACATCGGGCGGAAATACCGAGACTTTTGATGTGTATGGTAATATTGAGGTGTATTAAAAGCATAAACACAAACAATTGGTAGAGGAGATCGGTATGAAGAAAAAAATTTTTGTAGCAATTCTTGCTGTAATTTGTATAATAATAAGTAACTTAAGTGTAGCGAATACAGAAGCGTCAGAACTTAAAAAAGACAATAATAATTATATTGATGAACCATATCAATATCCTGTAATCCCGGGTACAAACGAGTGGAAAGAGCTTGATTCTATGCCACAAAAGATAGCAGTATCACATGTAAAACTGGAATTATTGGAGAAAATGACCACTTCTGCATTAGTTGAAACAGTCGTGACATACCCTTTGTTTATTTGTGTCCATGCATATGATTCCTTAGAGACCGGAGTTACAGAGGTTTCTACATATTTTAAGGGAATAGAAGAATTGTGCAAACGAAGTGATGCACGTGAAAAAGTATTACAATATATAAATGACAGATGTCCTGGCTTGGCAGAGATGAAAACGGAGGAAGAGATAGGTGCTTCTTTGAGCGGATACATTAAAGCCTATGACGAATCTGGAGATAGAGAAGTATTTTATATTGATAATGCTATTACATTGAACGACTACATTGAAAGCTTATGCGGTAAAGAAGAGAAGCTTAGATATACAAGTACTTATGTATATACACCATTAAACACCGCGGTTTCAGCGGTATATGGATATACTATTTATGATCATACAACACCAACAAATGCGCAAATAAGAAACAGTAACTTTAAAACTTCTTTCCCTAATGCAGTGGAATTAAGTTCGATAAATCCGGCGTATAATTGTCATTCGTACGCATGGCATCAACAAAGCACTTCAAATAATTATTGGATAGATTATCCGGCAGTAAATGCGTATATGACAGATGGTAGTTACAGTTCGTCAAACCCGGCTATTGGCAGAAGAGTAGTATATAAGAATTCAAACGGAGCTGCGGGACATTCTGGGGTCATCAGTGCTATCACAGGCACAACGTACGTTACTTCTAAATGGGAATACTGTGGGCTATTTTATCATACGTTAACAGATTGCCCTTACTATTCATCCTGTCCTAATATATCTTATTGGAAATTGAATTAGAGATATCTTAAGAAAGATTGGTGAAAAAATGAAAAAAATACTTCTTGTTTTTTTTATGATTATCTTGTTGATGACGATGTCGTCTTGTGGAAAAAACAGTACTGTAGTTGCAAAAGAATCTGACACAATTGAAAATACCGACACTAAATTGTATGAAATAATGGAAGCTTATAAATACCCGATAGTTCAAGGAACAAAAGAATGGGCAGAACTTGACTCTATGTCGGCAAAAATAGAAGCGACATATGTTGATCCTGAAATACTAGGCAAGATGTCCACTCCGGCGTTGGTTGAAACAGTCGTGACATATCCTTTGTTTGTTTGCGTCAATGCATATGATACTTTGGATACCGGCGTTAAAGAGGTTTCTGAATACTTTAAAGGTATAGAGGTATTATGCAGTCGCGATGATGCTCGTGATGAAATACTGAAATATATAAATGATAGGTGTCCCGGCCTTGCAGAAATGAAAAACGATGATGAGATAAGTTCTGCTTTAAGCAAATATATGGAAGCATATGATGAGTCAGGTGACCTGGAAGTGTTTTACATTGATAATGCGGTTACTTTGATAAATTATTTGGATGAATGCAGCAAAAATAAGGAAGAAACAGGACAGATAGAAAATGTACATATCGTTGTACAAGCCAAAGATATCATCGAAGCATTGGATGCTGATACCTTTAATGCTTTTGACAATATGCGAGGTAAACAATCCGGGTTTTTTGAAAATTGGAATGAAGCTGTAGACCACATCGGTATTGAACTCTGGAATCCCTTTGAAAATGCAGATTGGCTAAAAAAAATGAATTATGCAGGCGCGAACATAAAGGAGAGTGTTACGGGAGTCTTACAGCATTGTTATGTATATATATTTGATAGAGATGGTGGGAACATAGAACTTGCCCATTTGGAAACAGGATATGCCTATGGAAAGACTCGGGTAGTCATGATTGATTATATTAAAACAACGAGCTCCATGGATTCCCCGTCGGAAGAGTATTCTGTGGTAAAGTATTATCAATTGGTTAAAGAGAATGGGAATATTAAGGTTCACGAGGGTACAGCTAAGGAGCAAGGGTATAATTGTGTGGTGGGGATACGGAATGGCCAATCGGCTGTTTGTATAAACATGAGGTTTTATAAAGATGATGAGTTAAAGTATGAGATACGTTTGACAAGTTTGGAAGATATAGATAATCTTGAAGAGCCATTTAACAAGGTTTGTGAAGAACTATCCGTTCCTTTAAAATATGATGCCATAATTCCAATTACAAGCCCAAATTAGTCTATAACTGAAAATTTTATGTTTTGGAAGATTGGAAACTCTCAGAATGTGTCAGATTGAAGCAGGGTATAATATTATCCCCGTCACTGTTTTAGTGATATGATACCCTCAAGTAGTACACTGAAATACAAAAAACTACTTGGGGGTATTTCTATGTCCAGAAAAAGTAAGTTTGATCCAGTGTTAAAGGCAAAACTGGTAGAACGATATTTGCGAAATGAAATAAGGATGAATGAGGCCGCTCGACTGGCTGGTTTATCAAGTGAAAAGTCTTTTGACGCTTGGGTAAGAATTTACCGCAATGAAGGCCCTTATGGGCTATTGGATCAAAAACACAATAAAAGATATTCAACAGAACTTAAGCTGGCAGCGGTTACTGCTTATCTGAGTGGAGAAGGATCATTAGGAGAGATTGCAGAACGCTTTAAAATTCGTTCAGAAAAACTGCTCAGATCCTGGATAAAGGTGTATAATACTCATGGAGATATTAAATCTCGCGGAAGCGGAGGAGGTAGCTACATGAGGAAAGCTAGACAAACAACGTCGGAAGAACGTATTGCAATCGTACAGGACTGTCTTGCCAATAACAAGAACTATGGAGCAATGGCACTGAAGTATAACTGTTCTTATCAGCAGGTGCGCAACTGGGTATTACGTTATGAACAGATGGGGACAGCGGGCCTGGAAGATCGGCGTGGACGACGTATCGGTTCACAACCAGCCAGAACTCCGGAAGAAGAACTTCGAGATAAGATTGCCGATCTGGAGCAAAGAAACCGTGATCTCCAGATGGAGAATGATCTGTTAAAAAAAGTCAGAGAGTTAGAGAGGAAGGATCGCTATCTCTGACTCGGCATCTGTATAAATATCAGGCGATCAAAGAACTATCAGAGGAGAAGTATTACCCTGTTCAACGTCTTTGCGAATATCTGCACTTATCACGAGGCGCTTATTACCGTTGGCTGAAAAATCCTGTCAGTCGCAGTGAAAAGCAAAATGAAGAGATTGCAGAAAAGGTTAAGTCTATTCATGAAGGCCATCCAGATATGGGTTATCGCAGAATCAGGGATGAATTGGACAGGCACCACGGTATTGATGTTAATGATAAACGAATCCTGCGGATTTGCCGCAAAGAACATATCCAGTCTACGATCAAATGGAAGCCCAAGAGCTGTACTAGGAGCAGCAATGATCCGGCGTATATCGCAAAGAATTATCTGAATCGGGATTTTCATTCTGATGCTCCGAACAAAAAATGGCTTACCGATGTGACAGAATTCAAGTATTACATCGGAATCAAGGTTCAGAAAGTATATCTGAGTGCCATTCTGGATCTTTATGACCGTAGGATTGTAGCTTTCATGATTGGAGATCATAATGATAATCCATTGGTCATGAACACCTTTGACGCAGCCGTGAAACTTGAGCCGGACGCTCACCCTCTGTTTCATAGTGACAGGGGATTCCAATATACGAGCATGCAGTTCTGCACGAGATTGAAGAAACACCACATGAAACAGAGTATGTCACGAGTTGCACACTGTATTGACAATGGACCAATGGAGGGCTTCTGGGGCATTCTGAAGCGTGAGATGTACTATGGAAGACGGTTTACTTCTCGGAAAGACCTGGTCTCTGCTATAGAAAACTACATCACTTACTATAACACAGGTCGGATTCAGAGGAACCTGAACGTGATGACACCGTCCGAGTATCATAAACAGTACTATTTGGCGGCATAAGAATACCGCCAGCTGCTTACACAACTGGCGGTACGAAACTTTTTTAATTTTTCAATGTCCTCTTGACGGGTAGCATACCATAGCGACGGGGATTTGTTTTTGTCCTAGGTAAACAGACCATCACCGGTAACAGTATTTTGAACAATGTCGGAATAACCATTTCTTTTCAGACCGTTAACGGTTACAAGAATTATGTGAACTGCCTTTTCGGGCTTAACCTCAGAACGGAATACGTCAACTTTATTCAGTAATTCATCGTAGTAGTCGGAATCTATAACAAATTCTTTATCAGTGTATTTCATTTCACAAACATCGATAATCTCATCTTTTCTGTCAATGAGCAGATCTATCTGGGCGCCGCCTTTGTTTTTTTTACTTTTCCAGGAATATTCGGAACTGGATACTCCCGTTATGCCAAGCTTCTGTTTTATCTGTGGTATGTGAGACAGGCATACGATCTCAAATGCATTACCGCGCCAGCTATAATAAGGAGAAGACTTATAAAACTTCTGCCAGGAATCAATTTCCCTTTCTTTTAGAAAATAATATGAAAATAAAACGAAAGGATCGATCAACTGGAAAATTGCATTGTTAATACTGCCGGGAGAACTTCTGTGTTTTCTTATGAAACCACATTGCTCCAGTTCTTTCAAAGCTTTGGTAAGGTTTTCACCATCGGAAACTCCGGATTTTTTTGCAAGCTCAGATCGTTCCATGCCTTTTTTTTCTTCAGCAAGAGTTGATAGTATTTTTATGTGATTGCCTGGATTTTTGAACAATGAACTGAGTAAATGATCATATTCATTATGCAGCTGTCCTTGTGGATTGATCACAAGATTATCTATATTCTGCACGAGGCTCAATCGTCTGTCCAACAGGTTAAGATAATACGGTATGCCGCCAAAGACCATGTAGCTGTCTATGACCTGTTTTCTCGTCATGGGTATCCCGTTGCTGTTGTAATACTCTTCACATTCTTTTAGGTTAAACGGACTGAGGTGCAGCTGGCGTGTTATTCGGTTATAAAACCCGCCTTTATCAAAAAGGATATTATTGATTATCCATGATGTGGCAGATCCGCATACGATAAGAAGGAGGTCTTGCTGAGAAGAACCCCAGCTGTTCCAAAAGTAATCAAGAGCAGCTTTAAAATCGGAACGTGCGGTATCCATCCAGGGAACCTCGTCCAGGAAAATGACACGTCGAGAACTCGCGGCATCCCGATAAACATCGTGTCTTTCGAGGATTATTCTCAGTCTTCTGAATGCCTCAAACCAATCTTTAGGAATGGTGGAGATTGTATCGCCGTAATTGGTCAGGGCTTCATTAAATGCCTTTAACTGACTGCGGGTTTTTTCATTCATCATACCGGTTGAATAAAATGAAAACACATTGTTAAAGAATTCCTTGATCAGATAAGTTTTACCAACTCTGCGCCGTCCGTATACAACCATAAATTCGGGACGCCCTGACATAATACATTGTTCTAATTGATCCTGCTCCTTAAGTCTTCCGATTAAATTCATTTTTACCCCCCAATTTGCATATAATCCGCTGAAATCGTGTCAAAACTATATGTTTCAGCGGATTATATGCAAAACAGATATCATAATCCGCTAAAAACTAAAATTATTATATCATCTTTGTTCGAGGGGTGCAAGGATATTTTTTTAAATAAAAGTTGTCCCTTTTTTGGAGTTCGTACGTTATATTATAGTAGAGGGGTACATAGAGCTTTTTATGATTCCATCTATCAATATTGGTAGTGCACACCAATAAAAATCAAAAATAATAATTGGCTTGTAGGGGAAAAATCATGAGAAAAAGGAAATTACTTATACTGATGATAGCATTTGTAATAGTACTTATCGTTCTATTATTTGCGGTATCAAATCTTGATTCAGAAATAAAAGAAACGCCTGTTCCGGAGCCAAATGAAACTATAATACGTATAAAAGAACCTGAAGTGTGGCCGGAAGTGAAAATAATCCATCCGGGTGAGGAAGGATATACTTATCCTTGATAGAGCTGTTTTTTGTTCTGAACTTGTATCCCCCGCCGCTTTTTGATCAAGCGACGGGGATTTTCAGTATCAGATCCATCTCCGCGATATTTCTCCAAATCTTGGTAGTTTCAATGACATGTATCCATAGTTGGTTGCATTGATTATCCCGCGTTTTTTAAGCCGGTCCCTATATACCGACATCTGTCCTGATGTCATACTAAGCTGTTCGCGTATATCGGCTATTTTTTCATCCTTGCCGGCGAACAAGATCCGAATAATCTCTTTTTCTTTCGGGGATAGTTCACTCCATATTTTTTCATAGACATAGCTTTCCAGATACTCGTCATATTCAGGTAAAAGATCATCTATACTTTTGGATAATCCCTTTTTTATATTCTTATCCCAATAAATAAATCCCAGTACCTGATAGGCAAATGCGTACCCTTTTGTTAACTCGGCCATACGATCAGCATCAGCCGTTGAGATTTTTAGAACTTGTTCATAACTTCTGGATATTGAGTTGATACTCAGAGGTTCAAGCATTATTTTAGGAGCTCTGTAAAGAAAAGTAAGGCTCTTTTCATTTTGAAGATTATATATATTATCATATAATCCCGTGGCGAGTAAAAATACCGGAAGTTTCTGCCTTATCAAAACCTGAAATGTAGCAGCAAACACACGTACAAACTCATTATTAACAATCTCATCAATGGCAATCAACAGTTTCTTGCCATCTTTTGACAGTTGCCTGAGTATTTCTTCAAAGGCTGTTTCGATGTCATATATTTTTTCTTTTTCAACAGATGCTCCAACACCGATACCAAAGAATGAAAGATCCAGTTTTGCACTGACAATCCATTTCTTTGTTTCCTTTTTGCTGGCCAATTTAGCTAAAATGGATTTTATTATATCAGAATCGGGAATTACATTTAAAACTATCCAATCCTTATATTCCGAAAAGCTGTTACAAAGGTTAGATAACATTACCGTCTTTCCGGCACCTCTGATCCCTGTGATCATATATACATAAGCAGAGGGGGGGGCACTCGTAAAAGCTTCAATGACTTCGTTTGTTTGAGAAAATCTGGATATATATTGATTTGGTTCCGTTCCAAAAGATAATGTAAAAGGATTTGCCTGCATGATGTGTTCTCCTTTATAACTTGTTATATTTTGTTATAACTTATTCTTTCTTTTATAACTTGTTATATTTTGTTATAACTTATAGCTTCATTTTATAACTTGTTATAACTTTTGTCAATGGTTTAAAAGATAAATTTGTATAATGGATGTATGTATTTAAAAAAATAAAAAATTTTTGTCCCTTTTTTTAGGTTCGTACGTTATATTATTATAGAGGGGTACATGGAGATGTCTGTGATTCCATCAAAGCTTTTTGGTAGTGCACACCAGATAAATATTAGTTGAAGCAGGATGTTAGATAATAGTGCGTTGAACAGTTCATGAAGAAATTGAAAAATATGAGGAAGGAGAGCAACAAAAATGAAAAATAAGAAAGTAATAATTGCCCTTACATTAATAATTTCCATAGTTTGCATTACTATAAGTAATGTAGATAGTTCTGCTACCAATGCGTCAGCATTAGAAGTATTGGATTATTCCGAAATCAATAATGAGGAGCCTGTAACAACGGAGTATTCATATGTGGATGATCAGGCTAAAGCCAAGGAACTTGGTATAGTAATCGGAAATGGCGTTAAAATCAGTGAAGTATATGACGGGGTACATGATATTATCGCTACTGAAGAAGATTTTGAAACTGAAGAGGCGTTTAGAGAATACCTTAAAGCAAAAGGATTAACATATAAAGAGAGCGATTTTGATAGGGAACTTTCGGAAATGGGGCTGTTCGGGGCAGAAGAAACAGACGAACAATATAGGGATGTACCTACAATAACAGCAACACCTATATATAAAGCAGATTTCAGTGGAAGTAACGGATTAATCAATGAAAATGCAATTCAAAGCTACGTTATTGATGGAAACTATATTTATATTGCACAACATTATGGAAAGTGGTATTTTAATAATAGCAATAACGTTTTAACACAGAAAACCGGCAATTACGTATTGCTTAGTAAATGTGCTATTGACTATACCGATAATTCATTTAGCAGAGTTAATGCTATGTTGTTAGAAGATGTCGGTCATGGACAAACACTTGAAAAATATACCTACAACGGTAATAACTATTTTCTGATATCATGCGGATTATATCAGTCAGGACAAAATCAATGGTCTATACAATTAGGACGGATATCCTATTCCGGGCATACTATTGAACAGCTAAAGGACGAATCTAATGTAGTTAATAATGCAGATATTAAGAGACTGATCGATTTGAGCTATTCGAACTCTACGGGAGATTACTTCGGAGCTATGAGAAGAATGGATGCCGCAATAGTATACGAAAATAATAACTCATATCTGTTAATCTGGAAACGTTGTGAAACATCTCCCGGTGTAAAAGAAAATCAATTCTCTGTATATAATTTTGACACTGTTAACTATATACTTTCTTCCAGTCCCGGAAATGTTGTTTCTTTTTGGGGGAATCCTTCACTAAGAAATGCATGTGATATTGTATTCAACAATCCTAATAAACTGCCCGTTTCAGTTCAGGGGGTTGAGATATCTCAAAGATCAACTAACAACAAGCATAACATATATCTGGCATCGGGAGATGAACAATCTAATAACAATACCGGTAAAAATTTAATCTTTAGATATGAGGCTTCGGTGGGCTCCTCAATAGGAACTTATAAAAAAAGGGTTATTATTGATGATACCGGAGTATGGAATTTATATGGCTCCCAGTATTATAACTCGAATCTTATCGCTGAAATAGAAAGTGTAAAAATAAGCGGTAATTATCTCCGATTTGTGTTGGTAGATACCGCATCTGATGCACAAAGACAAGTTTTATCACAAATTGCAATAAGCGATTTATCATAGGGGTAATCTGCAATGAAAAAAGTAATTCATTCTATAGCTACATTTTCATTAATTGTACTTAGCATGATAGTTATAAGCTTTTTAAAAGCTCCTATCAATACGTCAGCTTCCACAAAAGACCTTGACATGTCGAAGCTCGACATAGGGATGCAATGTGCCGCTGTAATGAACAGTGCAGAATATGAAGGGACATTGTATTTTTCTTACAACAATGTTCTGTATGGCTATAATTCAAGCATGGCAGGCAAAGGGGTTCAGCCGAGGGTATTCCTGAAAAGCATTGACAGCGAAAAGCCTTTTATGATCTATAAGGGTTATTTTTACTATTATACACGTGAGACTCAAAATACTCTTTACCGTACAAAGATAGGTTCGGACAGTAAGAAGCGCGTATCTAAAGGAGTATATAAGATAATAACCATTCAGGATGACAGGGTATACTTTAAAGCAAAGAAATACTACTACAGCGTTCGTACCGATGGTAAGGACCTGAAATGCATATTTAAAAACAAATGGAATGATTCCCCTGCTGATGTTTCTGATACAGCTTCGGATACAGCTTCGGATACTATGTATATATTCAACGGAAAGATGTTTTACAGCAGGGGGCTCCGTGAAACCAACGGACCGGCTGAACGGCATGATCATATGCTTTGTGTTATGGACCTGAAGGACGGGACTAAAGAAACGCTGCTTGATCCGGTGGGGATAGACAGTTCTTTCCGGTTTTATGAGCTTGAGGACGAACTGTATGTCCGATACCATAATTATCTGAAGAAGGCTGAAGTGATATACCGCTATGATGCCAAAAAGGATACTCTTGTGTTAGTTGAAGGAGCAGATAAGCATTTCTCGCATATAATAGGTACGGATGGCAAATATCTGTATGCCGCACCGGATAAATATGATGTGTTCTATGGCGGTCAGGAGAAAGGGCGTGCAGATATATACCGTATCGGTAAGGATTGGCATCAGGAATTTTTGTTTACCATTAATAAGGAGATTTCCATTTATACTCCTAACCTTTATTTTACCGATACCAATGGCATTTATTATATTTTTTACTATGAAGATGAGGAGTATCCCCAGCGCTATTGTTTTGACAGCAGTGGAAATCCGGTTTATCGTGAAAGCGATTGCTTTCTGACTCCCGGCTTGTGTCAGATTGAAGCAGCGGTCGATGATGACGGAGACCCGGTTCCTTTCTTGCTGGATGATGATGGAATGATGATCTGCGACGTTCATATGGCCATAAAGAATGATGAACTGTTTGTGACCTGTATAGGGCAGGGTAATACCGGAGGAGCTAAAAGGGTTAATCTGCCTTAAAAAGCTAAAATAAAGATAATACAATCCCCGTCGTTTTGATATGTACCTTCTTTATTGGACAAACCAGTACGGAGGGTACACATCAAACAAAGCGATGGATATTCTCAATAGACAAACAGCTCTCTTTGTATCCTGTTCCAAACATGCTTTTTGTCTGCGCTCCAAAGAGGAGCGACAAGCAGCTTTTTATCCCCGTCACCGGTTAAGCGGTGGATGACCACATCATCAGGGATGACGGATACACATTGTTTTAACACATTGATATATTCATCTTCAGTGAGGGGCGTGACACGCCCCTCGTTATATTCTTTCTCGAGGTCGGTGTCTTTCAGGATATGCAGCAGCTGGAGTTTGATGCCGGTGGTACCGTGAGCACATACATATTTTACGGTATCAACCATATCCTCAGTGCTTTCGCCGGGGAGGCCGAGGATGATATGGGTGATGACTTCCAGGTTTCTTTCGCGAAGCTTGTTTACGGCTTCATCATATACCGGGAGGGCATAGCCTCGCCTTATGTATTCTGCGGTTTTCTCATGGATGGTCTGGAGACCGAGCTCCACCCATACGGGTTTTATCTTATTACATTTGTCTAACAACGCAAGTACACTATCCGATAAGCAGTCAGGTCTTGTGGCAACCGACATAGCTGCTATATCGGGATGATTGATGGCTTCTAAGTACAGCTTTTCCAGGCGTTCTACGGGAGCATACGTCCCGGTAAATGCCTGAAAGTATGCTATGTATTTCCCGTCTTTGATCTTTTTGGCGACACACTGTTTTCCGCGTTCTATCTGCTCGGTTATGCTGAGAGAGGGTGCTTCGGCAAACTCGCCGCTGCCGCCTTTAGAGCAGAATATGCACCCGCGCGTATCTAAGGTCCCGTCCCTGTTGGGGCAGGTGAATCCGCCGTTTAAGGCTATTTTATATACCTTGCAGCCGAAGGTTTTTTTTAGGTGATCATTAAGCAGTGTCATGTGGGGGCTCCCAGAGTTAGTCTTATCAGTACTATTCGGTATTGTTGTCATCCTGAGGAACAACGTTCCGAAAGATCTTTAAGATCCTTCACTTTGTTCAGGATGACAAAGTACCTACATACGTCATAATAAACAAGAAAGTGTATTATAGTCAAGAGATTTATCAAATTTCTGTTGACACCGTTCCCCTAAAGTGGTATTATAAATCTCTCACAACTTAAAACTATACCAGGAGGAAACTGCATGGGTAATCTACTACCGGGAAGACCAAACACCGAATCCGGCAAGGATTATGAAACTTGTTTTTTTAGGGAAGTTTCGGATTTGGTGCAAAAAGAAGTCGGTACCTTGGAAGAACGAAGCAAATCGCTAAAGGAAACCATAGCCGTGTTTCAGGAGCAATACGCCGAAGGCGACTATGAAGTGGCACCCCTTATTGACAACGCAGCAAACAGTTACCGTGACACAGTAGGAGAGTTAAAGGCTATCGTCAAAAAAGCTCAAAAGCCTTATTTTGGCAGGATAATCTTTGACAATGACTCCGTATATATCGGACGTACCGGTATACGGCGTGATCAGGCAGACGTACTTGTAGCCGATTGGAGAGCTCCTATTTCCAATGCTTACTACGAAAACGGTCTTGGTAATGTCAGTTTTAAAACCCCTGTGGGTGATGATGTAAACATCAATCTTACTCTTAAACGTACTTTTGACATATCCGACGGAAAGCTGAATGATTATTATGATTCGGAAGCTGCTACGGATGATGAACTCTTGAACAAATATCTGGCCAAAAACAAACAGGCTGTCTTAAATGAAATCATTGCTACCATTCAAAAAGAACAGAACGATATCATACGAATGTCCCCTAAACACAACTTAATAGTACAGGGTGTAGCCGGTTCGGGAAAGACTACTGTCGCTATGCATAGGATATCATATCTGCTGTACAATTACGGAGATTACCTAAGGCCTGAAAGCTTCTACGTAATAGGCAGCAATAAGATGCTCTTAAAGTATATCACCGGTGTACTGCCTGACCTTGGCGTGGACGGATTCGGTCAGATGACCATGGAGGAGCTTTTTACCAGACTGATGTATACCGACTGGGATCATTTCCGGTATGCCATAAGGGAAACGGATAACAGTGACCCTGCTGCGGCGCTTAAGGGAAAGGAAGAGTATTTTGAGGCGTTAAAGACTTTCCTTGATAAGTACGAGAGAAACGTGATAAAGACCGAGGATGTGATGCTCTATCCCGATCAGTTTACGGAAGGTTTTGAGAACGGAGTGGCGGGCATATACGACAGGTGTGACAATCCTACCGGCAGAAAAAGCGGTCCGGTGTGCCTGCTCAGGGGCTCGGCCATAAAGAAATATATAGATGACAACCCGCAGTTTTCCGTACAGACGAAGACGGATTTCCTGAACAACGAGATAAAAGAAAACCTGGAGAACGAGCTGTCCTACAAGGGTATGTCCTACACTGAAAAGGAAAGAAAGGCTATCAGGAGTGCATACAGATGTCCGATAGGAGAAAAGGAGTTTAAGGGCTCGATATATAAGATATATGATGATTTTATAAGTACCCTGGAAAACGCCGACAAGCTGAAGCCTACCTACAGGTACGAAGAAAGGGAGGTCACCTGGAAGGCAGGGAAGAAGATCGGCAGCAAAGGGCAGGAGGCACTTAAAGAAGACGCTGCAGGATCCGGTGAGGCGCGTAGTACGGAAGAGATAAAGCCCCCCGTAAAAACCGCTCGTGTCAGGATCACGGAATATGATGTATATGACCTTGCAGCATTAGCCTACATCCACCACCGTGTAAACGAGACCCATGTCATAAGCGAAGCTAACCACATAGTTATAGATGAAGCGCAGGATTACGGCATGATGGCTTATCTGGTGCTAAAGGAATGCGTACATGACTGTAAGTACACCATCATGGGCGACGTATCCCAGAATATCAGATACACCTCGGGATTAAACGACTGGACGGCCTTAAGAAAGCTGTATCTGACCGATGCCGAGTATGATGGCTTTATGATGCTCAGGAAAAGTTACCGTAATACCATAGAGATATCACACTTTGCCACCAACATACTTAAACACGGCACATTTGAGATATACCCAAGCGAGCCCATCATCAGACACGGGGAGGAGCCGGCATTTATCAAGGGTAAAAAGGCGGATCTCCCGGATAAGGTGGCAGAGCTTTGCAGAGAGTACGAAAAAGAAGGCCTGTTCTCAATAGCGGTGGTATGCAGGGACCAGAAAAAAGCCGACGCACTGAAGGAAAAGCTTAAGGGTAAGATAGAACTGGTAGATACCGATACGGAGGATGCCGAGTACGGACAGGGTGTCATGGTATTGCCGGTAACACTTACCAAGGGCTTGGAGTTTGATGCCGTGATCATATACGACCCGGATAAAAAGTCCTACCCGGCTGACAACAGCCATGTAAAGCTGCTGTTTGTGGCGGCCACCCGTGCACTGCATAAGCTGTGCATCGTACACTCGGGTGACATCACGGAGCTTTTTGATAAGGTGGATGAAGGCTCAGCTACCAGGTTTTTCGCTGAAGAGAAGCATCCCAAAGTGTTAAGCCGTGAGGAGCAGCGTAAGGCCGAGGATGATAAGAGAAACTTCATGGAGAATGAAGAGAATCTCTCAAAAGAGAAGGTACTCGCGGAAGCCGAAAGAAGGACAAAGGAATATCTTGCGAGCCGTACCGGAGCCTCCAGGACCGACGGAAGCTCGGAAGAGATAGAGAGAAGAAGAGCTGAGGAGAAGGAAAGGATAGCGGGAGCGGAAGAAAAGCAGGCAACAGGTACTCATGCCTCAGGATTCTTAAGTGAAGTACCCCAGGAGTTGTTAAAACCTTCAGGACATGCGGTCGGGAGCTTTGCCACCAAGTGGATACACAAGAAAAATGACGGCATATATTTCCAGAGCCAGAACGGCATCATAAGGCTGCAGCCGATAGCGCCGAACATAGTGAGGGTAAGCTACTCCAAAGGGTTGATGTTGGATATACCAAAGTCAGATGCATATAAGAGCTTCCAGCTGTATAAGGATTTCGGTTACAAGGATTCATCCCAGACTGTGGAGATAACTCTAAAGAAGATGATGATACGGTATGACAGGTACAGGGGAGCCTTCACATTCTATGACGGAGCAAAACGCGAGATACTGAAAGAAAGTCAGAACGAAGCCAGATACTACGATGAGAAAAAGAAGCCGCCTGTAATGTATACCTTCTTTGAAGGAAAAAGCTCGGATGTGTTCTATATACATTCCGCGGGTGACGGAAGCCTCAATTACTTAGCTTCAAAAGCACTGTATATCAATGAGGACGGCAAAATACCCTGTATAATAAAGAAGGAAAAGTATGCGATAATACCTCTCACTACCTCCAAGGCAGCTCTCTGCAGGATACCGGTAGTCGGCACCTTCATCATGCAGGAGGATGCATACTCGGATTACTATCTGGTGGTGGATGACAACACCGACCGGTTGGTCGAAAGCTATCATAAGCTTACAGGGAAATAACTGAAAACCCCTCTGTCCCTTCCCGGGACAGAGGGATTATATTATGATATGAACATAGTCCATCCTTCAAAGGACACTTCGCTTTCAGGTACGTTATCCTGAACTACTACAAATTCACCGTCTATCTTTTGCAGTTCGGTATATCTGGGGTATCCACTGTCGGTATCGTACTCCGCTATCATCGTGGCGACCTTTTCTAGCTTATTTCCATTTATTATATATTGATTTCTTATGCTTCTGCCAGCATCTTCCTGATAGTGATAGAAGTCATATATTTTACCGGTACGTGTATCATATACCGCATTGCATAACTCTGAATAGCCCTCTAATAGTTCATACCTTAATGTGTCCGGATTCCAGAGTATATATTCGCCCTTTCTGGCGTGTCCTAATATACCATAGTCTACGATAAAATCCCAACAATACCCCTTATGTGTCTCAACCTTTGTTACCGGGGTACTGATGCTGTCCGGTTTGATATCAAAATCCAGCCTTCTTATCAGTGTTTGTCGGGTCTTGCCGTTGTTCCAGTGAACAAAGACCATTTTCCATTCGGCTTTCTCTGTCTTTATGATCTGTATATCGCAGCCGGAACCTTTTTCATAGCTTTCACCGCTTATGATCCCGCGATATGATATGACTTTTTCATCCACTTCCTTAAATGGGATATCAAACTCCGCACACAAGTCATCTTTAACTATCCTGTAATGACCGTCCTCCAACTCGCCGTACATAAAGAGATTACATTTTATCTGTCTTTCATCACCGGGATTAAGTATATACAACAGTGAGTTAAAAATACATCTTGAGGCTGTCGGTATCCCATACCATTCATCATAAAGCTTCTGAAGAGTAAAGTCCTCTCCATATGTGAATTCTATACCGGAGTCATTGCGGTACTCAAGGGTAGCTACATTACCGTCCAAAGAAACCATCCTCAACGATACACCGTCTTTTTCGCTATATACTTCATTTGAGGCTTTATGACAGTATTTCAGGTCATATTTGCTGAGTATGGCTGCATTTGGCATTAGGATGCCGGAATCAAAAGAATTTTCTATAGTGCCTTCAAGTCCGGGTGCCTCGTCAAAACATTTCTCCAGGTCAAATTCACCGCGATACAGGGAACCGTCGTTGGTCAGCCATAGTCCGTCAGAATATGTCAGCCATATATCCCCGTATCCTGCAACGTTGATACATATACCATAACATGGCTCATTCCATTTCAGTAATTCATCCTTGCCAACCGATTTCAGTTTAAGGTTGTTTACTTCATCTATAACTTTCTGCTCCATTCC
>Ga0247608_10003622_pt1 | contig 17869 bp, 15 predicted proteins | sample 176DNAGHGlowgp2_FD_193490 | JGI IMG/M metagenome (GOLD analysis project Ga0247608, IMG submission 193490) | Sheep rumen microbial communities from Palmerston North, Manawatu-Wanganui, New Zealand - 1766 DNA GHGlow gp2 | ecosystem: Host-associated > Mammals > Digestive system > Stomach > Rumen ... | reverse complement strand
TATAAAACCAAAGTAGGTTTCTATTAAACCAGATTTTTGCGATTATTTTCCAACATCTAAAAGATTCTCTAAAATCTTCTATTGTTGAATGTCCATGCACAATTACAGGTATTCCTTTTTTCTTTAACTTTTTTAGGAGTCGCTTTGAGTCTCCATAATATGTATTTATATGTGCAATATCATAGTTATCTTTTGGGTCAAGAGTATATTCAATTCCCTGAGATTCTAAAGCAATAATTTGGTGTTTTAAAGCTCTTCCGATACCGGAAGTTTTAACTTTATCTATCTTTTCAAAATACAATAAAACTTTCATTAGTGCTCCTTACAAAAAGATACACTCTTTCTTTATATTTATCAATCGAATTTAAATAATTAGTTTTTTATACCCGTTTTGATTTGAAAAACCTTGCAAAAATCAATTATTTTTGTTGATTAGTAGTTTTTTAGTAGTTTGCACGTTTTCAAGATTGATAAAATTATGTTCTTTTTTATTTAATTTATTTATCGTTTTTTCTACTACTAATATCAAAATCTTTTTCACATTTATAATAATGATTGACTAGTTAAAGAAATTCGATATAATTAAATAGTTAGTTTTAACTAACTTCGTTTAGTAACGATAAGGAGATACTTATGCCAATTATGTTAGCACCATTAAATCAAGAAGTTAAAGTCGTTAAAGTCTTAGCTTCTGAAAAACTTAAAAAACACCTTGAATCATTAGGCATTATAGTTAATCAAACATTAACTGTTTTAAGCGTTGTTAATGGTGGCGTAGTTGTCGCAATTAAAAACGGTCGTTTGGCATTAGACCACGACGTAGCAAGTAAAATCCTCGTTGCATAGAAAGGAAATATATGCTTAAAAATTTAGACGAATTTAAAATTGGGGAAAGCGGCCTAATTAAAAAAGTTGAAGGCGAAGGAAGAATTCGTAGAAGACTTTTTGATATGGGTGTTACTCCTGGTGCAACAGTTTATTTACGTAAAAAAGCACCTCTAGGAGATCCTTTAGAAATTACGATTAGAGGCTATGAATTAACACTTCGCAAAAATGAAGCTAGCCTAGTAATCTTAGAAACGGAGGAATCAAAATAATGAAAAGATTTGCTCTTGCAGGTAATCCAAATTGTGGAAAAACTACATTATTTAATTCTTTAACTGGTTCTACTGCTCACGTCGGAAACTGGCCTGGTGTCACTGTTGAGAAAAAAGATGGTACCTATAAAAAATTAGGTGAACCTATTTCCATTATCGATTTACCAGGTATTTATTCTTTATCTCCTTATACTCCTGAAGAAGTTGTTTCAAGAAATTATATTCTTGATGAAAAACCTGATTGTATCATCAACATTGTTGATGCTACTAACCTTGAAAGAAACCTCTATTTAACAACGCAATTACTTGAAATTAATGTTCCTCTTATTGTTGCGTTAAATATGGCTGATGTTTTAGCAAAAAACGGCGAGGAAGTAAACGTTGAAGAAATCGAGAAAAAATTAGGAGTTCCTGTTGTTTCAATCTCTGCTTTAAGAGAAGAGAACTTAGAAGAATTAATGAAACGTGCACTTGAAGTTTCAAATTCTCCTAGAGAAGGGAATACCATTATTAATAATAAGGATTTATTACACTTAATTGGTGATGTAAACATCGCTTTTAAAGGTAAAAATGTTGATAATCCTTTATTCCATGCTATTAAACTTGTCGAAAACGACGAGCTCGAAACAAAAAATCACCCTGATTTAATCAACATGGTGACAGATTTTAAAAAGACATTTAGTGATGATACATTTGGTGATGATTTTGAAGCATTAATCGCTGATAATAGATATCACTACATTGCTGATAACTTCTCTTCTGTTATTAAAAGAAAAGATGCTGAAAATGTCGATGAAACAAATAAACAAGCTCATAAGATGAGCAAATCAGATAAAATCGATAAAGTTTTAACTCATAAAGTTTGGGGCTTAATTATTTTTGCAGTAATTATGTTCCTTGTCTTCCACTTAACATTCTCAGAAAACTTCTTCTTCCTTGGCGCTGCATTTGAAGCAGGTGGAGCTGCTCCAAGTTTAGAAGGTACAATTTATGAAGGTCTATTCTGGACAGAAGGAGGTTTAAATTCTCCTGGAGTTATCCTCTTTAACTTATTTGATATGTCTTTCTCAGCAATTATTGAAGCTGTTGCTGGTGGACTTGAAGGTGCATTAGGTGCAGGACACTGGTTTATTGGATTCTTCTGTGATGGTGTATTAAGTGGATTATTCGCTATCTTAGGATTCTTACCTCAAATTTTAGTCTTATTCCTCTTCTTCTCAATTATGGAAGATACAGGTTATATGGCTCGTGTTGCCTTCATTTTAGATAGATTATTCCGTAAATTTGGACTTTCAGGAAGAGCATTTATTCCTATGATTATGGGCTTTGGTTGCTCAGTTCCTGCAATGGTTAATACACGTACTTTAGCAGATGATAAAGAAAGAACTGCTACAATTAGAGTCATTCCTTTCTTCTCATGTGGTGCAAAACTTCCAATTTTAGTAGCAATTTCTGGTGGTATTTTAGAAGCATTTGGTGCTGGAAATGTCGATTTAATCACATATTCAATGTATGCTGTTGGAGTTGTTGCTGCAATTATTTGTGTTTTATTAATGAGAAACACAACTCAAAGAGGCGATGCTGCTCCATTTATTATGGAACTCCCAGAATATCACATCCCACAATTTAAGAGTTTAATGATCCATTTATGGGATAAAACAAAACACTTCGTTAAAAAAGCTTTCACCATCATTTTAGCCTCAACAATCGTCATTTGGTTCTTATCAAACTTCAGTTTCGATTGGCAATATCTTGATGGAGATATGACAGATTCAATCCTTGCTGGACTTGGAAAACTCATTCAACCTTTATTTACTCCACTTGGATTTGGTTCACAATTAACTTCATTTGGATTTGTATTTGCTGTCGCAGCAGTTACAGGTTTAATTGCAAAAGAAAACGTTATCGCAACTTTTGCTGCTCTTGCTGCAATTGTTGTTTCAAATCCTGATGTATTAGCTTTAATTGAAGCTGATGAAGAGGGTATTGAAGCAGCTACTACAATGATTCAAGCAACTGGTATTACATGGCAAGGTTGTATCTCATTTATTGCATTTAATATGTTAACAATCCCATGTTTTGCAGCATGCGCTACTGCTAAAGCTGAACTTCCAAAAGGACAATTTAGATGGACAATCCTCTTCTGGCTTGTTGCAAGTTATGTAGGAAGTTCAATAATCTATGTATTCTTATCAATGTTTGATGGTTCTACATGGGTTTGGGCTGTCCCAGTATTTGCAGTTATTCTAGCTCTTGCTGCAGTTGCAATCTATTTAATCGTTAGATATAACAAAAAACATCCTGTAGTTAGAGCATAAAATTATGAACACTTCACCTTGGTTAGAAATTATTGTTATTATTGTTGTTGCTATATTTTTTAGCGCACTTATTGGAAACTACATTTATCGCAAAAAACACCACTTACCAACTGGTGAATGTTCTTCATGCAAACCAAAAACTAACTTTTATAAAGAATATAGAAAGATTTATCCTAAAGAAAATGAAACAAAAATATGAATATCATCTAACAATTGATGGAATGATGTGTGGAATGTGTGAAGCTCATGTAAATAACATTGTTTATAAAAACTTTCCACAAGTTAAAAAAGTTAAATCTAGCGCAAGAAAAAATCAAACTAAAATCATATCTCTTGTTCCTCTTGATTTAGATGAACTTAAAAACAAAATCGATGAAACAGGATATATCGTAAAAAACATTGAATCAATTAATTAAGCAAAAAGAGGCAGTTTTGCCTCTTTTTTTGTATATCTATATTTTAAACATTAGGCCCGTTGGTATTTAAACCATATATTCATTGATTTATTTGATGCATCAAGAGAATTTGCAATTGTTGTAACTCTTACTCCTTTATCAACAAATGATGCAACAATATTTGATGCTTCTCTATTTTCATAAATATTTACATCTTTATAATTTTCACTATCAATTTCATCAATTACTTGTAATCTTTCTAAACTACTATAATTTATAGCGTTTGATTGCGAAGTTGTTGTTCTGTTATAAGAAACATTAGCAATTTTAGATGAATTTGAATTGCTAATTCTTATATTCCATAAATGTCTACTTTTTTGTAAAGCTTCAAATGATAAAAATTTTTTTGTTAACCAAATTTCACTTGTTAAACTTGATTCATAAATTTCTGGTGGTAAGATACAATTTCCAGCTTGATAATGAGTACCAATTGTAAAATCTAAACCAATTGATAAAAATGCTGCATAAATTAGTTCGGAACAATACCGCGATTCAGAATTAACACTATTATTTGCACGATGTAAATCGAAAGAATATGGCTTTCCAAGTTGAGTTTTAGCAAACGTTAAAACATCATTAATTTGACTATCGCCAATACTTTCTAATCTTAAAATTCTAGAATTATTTTCAATAAATCTATTATCATCAATATAGCAATATTGGACTTTTGATCCAACTGCTTCAATTGTTCGAATTAAAGGTCCAAAATCCGAAGAAGCTTGAATGTTTTCGACAATTCCAACGTGTTCAATATCCCCATAATTATTCTTTTCATAAAAAAGATCACCGACTTTTACATTATTAAATAAATCTAAAGATGAATAATATGAACCTCTAACCATATCTTTATCAGCTTCATAATATTTATCTTCTGCCCCTAAAGCGTAATATGGGTCAAGTGAATCTGCGTCTCTGGAGTTTGAACTTGATGAAGATGAGCTTGAACTTGAACCTGATGAAGATGAATTTGAGCTTGAATTAGATGCACTTGTCGAATCTATTTCTTCTTTTGTTTCTTCTTTATTCTCATCATCTTCTATTTTTTCAATTATCTCTATTTCTTCTAAATCGCTATTAAAAACTTCTTCTTCTGAACAAGAAGCTAAACTAGAAAGAGCAAGTACAGATAACAAGAAAAGGTTTCGCAATTTCATTTTGTTACTCCACGATAATATTATGAATTATCTTATAATTTATAAGAATATGCAAAACTAATTTTATACATTGCATTTTTTGTTACCATTTGCATATTCGCTTATAAAATTAGAAAAATTACATATTTAGAAATTTAAGGTAAATTAAAAGAGCTTGCGAGCTCTTTCAATTTATAAGTTTCAAATTCTCTTAAGCTTCTTGCTTTCTAAGCATGAAAACTCCAATGATGTAAAGGATAGCACCAATAGCGCCAACAAGAGTTGAAATTAAACCAGTAATTGATGTGATATTATAAATAATATTTGTTACAACACTGATAATTTCAAGAATTGCCATTACAAATGCCCAAGTTTTAGCTTTGCCTTGAAGTGAATATTTGAAGCCTGGAATTATTACAAGTAATGCAACAACACTTGAAATTACAAGAACAACGATTGCTGTAATAAATGCGAATTGTCTTGCTAAATCTGCATCGCTTTGTGTTCCCCCAGCATCAATAATTGCTTTTGCTGCGAGTTCACCAACTCCGCCAAGACCTAAAATGGACAAGATTAAACTTAAAACAAAACTAGCAGTAATAACAATTGTTCCAATAAATAATAATAAGGCTCCGGTATTACCTTTAATTCTATTCATTATCCTTCCTCCTTGAACTCATTATATTAAAAATAAATTTAGATTTATATAGCAACTTTTTAAAATTTCAAAAAAACGAAATATAAATTTTGCCTTAGCAATCGAAAATTCAGTTGTTTTCTCTAATAAAGACAATCGTTACATTGAAAACATTATTGTTAAAATCAAAATTCATGTTTCCATTATATTTTTGAACAATCATCTGAATCGATCTTAAACCAAATCCATGATAAATTGGATTTTTCTTTCGTGATTTTGGAAGACCATGAGCTATCTCGATTTTACCTTCAAATTCATTTTTGATGTTGATATAAACTGTGTTGCCTTGAGATTTGATTTGAAGAGTGATGGTTTTATGTTCATCATCGAGTTTTTCAACAGCTTCAATTGAATTATCAATTAAATTTCCAAACAAAGAATAAATATCTTCGTCTTTTATAAATGAAATTAAATTTGCATCGGCAATAATTGAAAATCTAATTCCTTTATTTGAACAAAGTAACATCTTTTCAGTCAAAATAACATTTAGTGCATCATTATCGGTACTAATTGAAGAATCATAAAGTTTAATGTATTTAGAAATGTTTTCAATTACTTTTTCATCAAGAGCTTCTTCTTTACCAAGTTTTCTAATTTGGTGTTTCATGTCGTGCAATTTAATGTTAATTAAATCAATTGTTTCTTTTCTTACTTTAAGTTGATTAATTTCTTGTTGATGAAGCTCGTTCATGATTTGTAAATCTGTCTCAATACTCTTTTTATAGAACACTTCAAATAAAAATAAGGTTCCAATAACGCAACTTAAAACATTAAGTGTTGCAGCGATTCCAATATAATATTGGTCGTATCTTATATCTGCATAATATTGAACAACACTATTAAAAATAATATCTACAAAAATAAAAATAACACCAAATAGCAGGGTTTTTAGTGAAGAATACCTCAAATTTTGAATATGTTTTAAACTTCTTGAAATTAAAAACATAATCCAATATACAACAAAGAAAATTACAAAATATAAAATTTCATCCCATCCATTTGCAAAAAAACTTATACCTTCTGTGCTATACATATTGTTCCAAGTGTAAGGGTCTTTAAAGCCAACAAAATTAGCAATAGCAAAATAAATTTCATAGCTAATGTGCTCAGTTGTATAACCAAAAACAGTTAAAAATATGATGGTTTGAATGCTTGCTTTAAAACAAAAAATTGCACACCCTGAAACAAAAGCGTAAAACACAAAAAACATAAACGCTAAATAAAAAGCGTTAGCTGTTGGAATAGGAAAAATAAAAGCAAAAAGAAAAGAAGCTAAAATAGATCCAATTGCTCTAAAAACAAAATGACTTCTTCTTTCAAGTCTAAAAACAAAGATAATGACCGCTAAAATTAGCCACGCCATGAATATCAATCTATAATAGAAAAGTCCACTTATTGGATATAAAGTTTCGATCATACACCTAAATATTTAGTGAAATCATTAACAAAAGATTTCTTTTTTGGATGTGAAATTAATAGTTCTTCTCCTTTTACTTTAACAGTAAAACCGCTTATATTTTCAACATATCTTAAGTTTACTAAATAACAAGTATTGCATAAAGAGAAGCCATCGTTTTTTAGCTCTTCTGCTAGAGCTTTTAAACTACCTCTAGTTTCTAAAACTCCTACATTTGTGTGATAAAAAAGATTATGGTTTAAAACCTCAATATAGTAGATATTTTTAAGTTCTAAAACGATTTTCTTTCCACTTATTGAAAGTAAAATTTTTGTGCGTTTTTTACTTTTTATGTGTTTTATTGCGTTTTCAATTCGATTTATAAAATCAAATTCTAAAATAGGTTTGATGATGTAATCAAATGCATTAACTTTATAACCTTCAATGGCATATTGAGCTAAATTCGTCATAAAAACCAAGATTACATCTTCATCTTTCTTTCTCATTTCATAAGAAATTTCAAGTCCGTTTTTATCTGAATTTAATTCAATATCCATTAAAACTAAATCAAATTTGATAGGTTCAAAATTGAATAAAAACTCATTTCCATTATTAAAATATGAGACATTAATCTTCTCATCAATTCGCTTTTCTAATACTAGAAAAAAGTCTTTTAGTCGATCTTGTTCGACTTTTTCATCTTCTACTACGGCAATATTTATCATAAATTTATTTAAGTTTTAAATACCAAAGGGGGCATTTTGCTGCCCCCTTATTATAGCACATTATCAATTATTGATAATTTGGCTTTCTTGAGGTGAAACGTTTTTATCAGCTAAATCTTTATGGTGTAAAACAATTAAGGCCGATGGATAAGAAGCAACAAAGCCAACTAGTCCAAATCCAAGCACTAAGAATGTTCCAGTCATAAATCCAATTTCACCTTGATTTAAGCCAATAATTGGGTTTGATTCACTTAATCCTGAAACAAAATAACCGAGTCCAAGTAATAAACTTGAAGCTAAAGCACATAGTCCACTTACAATTCCAAGAATCATCGTTATAACTGGTTTATAGTTATTTAAAGCGAAGAAAACTGTATTAGCAATACTTGCAATAAGAGCAATAAATAAGAGAATTAATCCAATCATCATTCCTAAACTCATTACATTATCACCATGAGCGTTAGTAATCATTTCCATTGTAGTAATGACTCTTTCTCCGCCTTGTAAGAAGAAAGCTGGTGAAGCAAAAACGAAAATTAAACTAAGTAATAAACCTAAACTAGCAACTCCTTGCCAAATAAGTAATTTAATATTTTCTTTCATATTAAGCTACTCCCTTCTTTCTTTTTAAAACCCAAGTAAATAAGACTGTGACAACTGCCCATCCAAGAAGAGCAACGCCTCCACCAATATCTACTCCTAAAAGTAAAGGTCTCCACCATCCACTTTGATTATCTTCACTCATTTGACCAATTTGAGCATCATCTTGACTAATTCCAGTTGATGTTTCTGTTCTATGAACAGTATCAATATAAGTAAAGAGAATGTTATGAGCAGAATTTTTAATATATTTAACTGTTGTTGGTGAATAATGACCATAATCGGCAAATAAAGTTTTTGTCATTGATGGGTGTAAGACTAAATCGTTACCAGCTCTAATGCCTTCATCGATATCATTAACATCACCTGCTTGATAATAATCGGTAATTGTTGAACCATGGAATCCCCACTCATCACGTAAAAGTGAAGTTAATAATGCAGAACTTCCAGTAGCTCTTGTTGCTCCGACTCTATCAACAGAAATCATAAATGCGTTTGCTTTTCCAACCTTTACTGCGATTTCTCCTGGTTTTGCCCAAATTTCACGAAGTGATTGTTCGGTCATCCATTTGAATTGACCATTTCTACCTTCATCACTATCGTTTCCTGCAAAGTGTTTAGCATAGGCGTAAACACCATTTTCTGTACAACCTTTAACTGTATAAGCAACAAAATATCCGCACATTTTTCCATCTTCAGAGAAGTATTCAAAATTTCTTCCTCCAAGTGGAGATCTATGAACATTACATCCTGGTGCATACCAGCCTTGGATACCTAATGCTTTACCTTCGTTTCCAATTGCGTGTCCCCAAAGTTCAGCAAGTTTAACATCAAACGTATTTGCTAAAACGTTAGCTGCAGGATATTTAACTGCGTGACCACCATCACCACTAACAATACCTGATGTGAATCCGGTTCCACCATCACTATCGGTACATCTTGGTTTACCAATTGAAGGAATTGCATTTGTTCCAAATCCACCATGACAAATTAAATCAGCCATTGTATCAACATCAAGTTGAGAAAGTAATTCGTCCCATTTTGGATCATCATAAGGTAATCCTTTGACGTCTTGAAGTGTCCAATGAGTTGCGTTTGATCCTGTAGTAGGCATTACATCATTAGAATCATTAAATGGATCGTGTACTCTAAATACATTATTATACATTTCACTATTTAATCTTCTGGTGCTTGTTGATTTTGGGAAAGTTCCAGCAAAATCAGCTCTTGTTAAATATTGAATTCCTTGATTATATGAAGGATTTGCATCGTTTCCATCAATTGAGAGAGCATAATTTACTTGTTTTTCTTCACATTTTGAAACTGCTCCGCTAATTGAATTTGTGAAATTAGTGAATCTGTTTTTGACTTCGTTTCCTGTTACAGGATCTTTATCATAAGTAAATCCGCTTGAAAGAGCAAAACTTCTTTCTTGTTTTGAATTATTAACAACAGAAACGTTATGTGAATCAGTTCTTAAAGAAATGGTATATTTTCCAGCTTCGACTTCATATCCCATAAAACCATTATTGTTTTTATCATATGTGTCGTAGCTAGCTAAATCACTAAGTTTGAAAGGAATTTCAAAGACTTGTCCAATTCCTGGCTCTAATTTTTCTGTTTTTCTAAATTCAAGAAGGTTAACTGCACTCTTTTCAATGCCACCTTTTGTATAAGGAGGTGTGTAATAAAGTTGGAGTGCGGTTTTTCCTGCGACAGTACCTGTATTTTCAATATAAACTTTAGCAACAAGGGTGTCGTCTTTTGTAAATTGTGTTAATGAAGAAACTTCTGTATCTTCACCTTGTTTATAAACACCTATTAATTGATGTTTAAATGTTGTATAAGATTCACCATATCCAAATGGATATTGGACAATTGCTTGATATCCTCTTCTTTCTTTTTTATAAATATCAAGACCAACATCATCATAATATCCTTCAGCATCAGCAGTTTCATACCATTTATAACCAACATAAATATCTTCGGCATAATCGGTATATCTGCCACCTCTTTCTTGATATGTTCTTGATGCATCAAGCCCTGTATTAACATAAGAAGGGGCTGTTCTTAAATCATAAGCAACAGTATCACTTAAATGTCCTGATGGATTTGCTCCTTCTTCTCCAGCTAAAAGTTTAGCAACAGCGGTTGTACCATAATATCCTGGATAGCCAATATACATTGCGGCATCAATCTTAGGGAAATCAACAAATCCCATTTCCATTGGTGCGCTTGAATTAAATAAACAAATTACTTTATCAAAATTATTTGTAACGTGTTTAACCATTATTGCTTCTTTTTTAGAAAGAGATAAATAGTTTCTTGAAGCATCAGGATTTCCGCTTTCATCGTAGTTTACTTTTGGAAGGTCATCACCTTCAGTTGCTCTACGTGAGAAAACCATAATTGCTGTATCAGAGAAATTTCTTGCTTGTGTCATTCTTTCGTTTGTAAAGAAATCTTCTCCAGCATCATAAGTTCTATAGTAAACTGAATGTTGGTTATGGTCTGGAGCACCTTCTCTTCTATAACCTAATTTGTTATAAGCAGAGGCAAGCTCTTCATTAATTTCATAGCCATTATCTCTAAAAGCTTGATAAAGTGAGATTTTATCGGCACTATAGCCACCTTCACTAGATCCACCTCCTTGATAAAGGAAACCATTATCACATGCTCCCCAACCAAAGATGTTTACTCTTTTTACTTTTAAAGGAAGAACATTATCTTGGTTTTTAAGTAAGACGGAACCATCTTCAACGATTTTTTGAGCAAGCTCTTTACCTTGAGCTCTCATTTGTTCCATCTCTTTTGCGTCGACTTGAATTGTTTGTTTTGTAAGATAACTATCAATCATTAATGCATTGTCCATTGCAACTTTTGTAGCAACAGTTAAAACAGAAGCAAGCATTATGATTGTAGAAAAATTAATTACTGCTGTTGTACGTTTCATAATCTTTTACTCCTATCCTGCATAATTTGTTACATTAAGTATGAAGCAATCTGTATTTGGGAATGCTCCGCCAATTACTTTCATGTATAAAACGTGGCTTGATTTTGTTAAATTTAGTGTTCCGAGTTTAACTGTTTTCCAGTTATACCATTGATTTTGTTCAGTATGACCAAATTCAGTATTTCCAGTAACAAATGGTTCGTTTTTATCAACATATAATTGAACGTTTGCGTCTAAATTGTAATCAGCTTCATATTTAGCACAAACAATGTTAAGTTCAACGGTTGCGTTTGCATTAAGTGTAAACTTAAAAGCTAAAATTGTTGGAGAGGCAACACAAGCAATACATGTTCCACCACTTGTTGGATATTCAGAAGATGGATTTTCATAGAATCCAGCACAACCTGCTTGAAGTGTAGCTCCTCTTAAATCTAAATCTTCAGCTTCAACTGTATATGTTCCGTTTTTATCAATTGTTGCTAAATTTTTAATATCTAAATCATCAAAATTATCAATTACTGGTTCTCCTCCTGGGGTAGGAGTATCTGGAACAGTACCATCATCAATTAATGGTGGAAGAATACTTGTGTTTGGTTCTTCATATCTAAATTCTTCATCGTCATCGTCATAGTAATAAATGATTTGTCGCGTTTTATTACAACTTGTTAATGAGAAGAATAAAGATCCTAATATCGCTAATAAGAAAACTTTTTTCTTCATAGATTTTCTCCTTTTATTACTTTTTGCAGTGAATTATTTTGCAAAAACCCTGCAAAACTCAATTATTTTTCTATTCTGCTGCTGTAAATTGGAATTCTATAAAATCAACATTAATATTTTGTTTAATAACAAATTTAATTGTATGTCTTCCGGTTTCAAGATTTCCAACAGCTGTTTTTGAATCTTTAAATGTATACCAAGGGTTGTCCTCGGTATGTCCTAATGTAATGTTGTCGTTATCATATTCAACTCCATCAACTAAGACTGCGTATCTACCACTTGTAGTTATATCTTCATATTTTCCAACTCTTGATAATACGTTTAATGTAAATCCTGATTTAAGATCGAAAACCCATGACCATTCAGCTTCTTCAACTGCATGAAGTGAAGCGCCATTACTTGAATACGAATTTGGTTCGGCTGTTTGAGCAACTGTTTTTCCACTTTGAACTTTTTTAATTCCGCTTTGAGCTAAATTTTCTCCTTCAATTCTAACGTTTTGAGCCTCTGAGATTGTATAATCTGCTGGAGTTTCAACTACTTCTTCTTGTTTAGCTGTAAATTTGAAGGTAATTTTATCAACGTTAATTGAATCTAAAATGTTGAAAGCAATTGTGTGTTCGCCTGCTGCTAAATTTCCAACTTCTGTCTTTGAATCTTTAAAGTTGTACCAATCATTACCATCAGTTCTTCCTAAAGTAATGTTATCATTGTCATAGTGAACATCATCTACTTTAATTTCATATCTATTACCAGTTTGGAAAGCTTCATATTTACATACAGACGCAATAACTTCTAAATGATATTCTTCTGCTAAATCAAACGTCCAGCTCCATCCTGCTTTATTAACTGAGTGTAATGATTTTCCACCACTTGCATAACCATTAGGTTCAATTAATTTTTCCCAAGCTATATCAGATTGTTTATCAGTAATTCCTGCAAAATCTAAATCTTCTGCTTCAATTGTGACGTCTTGTACTTCATTAATCGTGTAATCTGGACCTTCTTCAATTGGTTCATCTTCTTTAACATTTGAAACTACAAAATTGAAGTAATCAATATAAGGTGCGCCGCTTCCTGATGCATCTCTTTGTGAGAATACAATTGTGTGATCACCGGCTGCTACGCTTAATTTTCCATCAAATTTAGATTCTTGCCATGTTAATGCAGGTTTAGCTTCAATGCTTGCTGGGTTTCCGAGTTCTGTTTCTCCATCGAGTTTAACATAAAATCTCTTATATAATGATCCAACAGCTTCTCCGCCTGGCATAGAAACTAACATTGAAAGTTCAATATCACAATCTTTAGCAACACTGAAGTGTAATACATATTGACCCCATTCAGCTGGGTTTGATGTTGCAGCAAATGCATTAAGGTATTTTCCACCACTTGCAGCTTCATTACTTAATACTGCCGCACCGTTTTCGATATCGCTTCTAAATTTAGCGCCTGTATAATCGCCATCTTCTGCTTCAAGTTTATATGTTCCAGCTTCATCAATTTCTAATTTTTTGAAGTTTTCAACTGGTTCTTCTGGATCTTCAGGTTCATCAGGGTCTTCTCCAGGTTCTGTGAATTTGAGTGTAATTTTATCAATATTAACACCCTTTAAAACATTGAATGTAACTTTGTGGTCACCAGCTTCAACGTTTCCGACTTCAGTCTTTGAATCTTTGAAGTTGTACCAATCATTACCGTCAGTTCTTCCTAAAGTGATGTTGTCGTTGTCATAGTGAACATCATCTACTTTAATTTCATATCTGTCACCGGTTTGGACGGTTTCATATTTACAAACGGTTGCAATGACTTCGAGTTTAAGTTTCTTATTAACTTTAACGTCCCAACTCCATGAAGCTTTATTAATTGAGTGTAATGATTTACCACCACTTGCATAACCATTAGGTTCAATCAATTTTTCCCAAGCTATATCTGCTTGTTTATCAGTAATTCCTGCAAAATCTAAATTTTCTCCTTCAATTACGATGTCTGTTACATCATCAACAACATAATCAACGTGACCTTCAACTGTAATTTTGAATGCAAATTCGTGTTCATTATAAACAGCAACTATTTCTGTATCAGTAATTTCAACGATTTTCTTTTTGGCAACAAATCCTTCGGTAATGTCTTCAGTTGAATTGTCGTTATATTTTGCTGTTAAAACTAAACCAGTTAAATCAACTTCTTCTCCAGCAATATAATGTGTTTTTGTTGGAGCTGATTTTACATCATAACCAATGAGTTCTTTTTGAACTTCTTTATCTCCGTATTTTGTTGCAACAAAGTCAAAGTAGTCCATGTTTGGTCTTGCACTAACTGCTTTGACACTAAATGTGTGTTTTCCTTTTGCAAGCTCAACAACACCAACTGAGAATTCACACCAATCCCAGTATCCATTTGTACCAAATGGTTTATCTTCAGCAACCAATACTTTATCATCGACTTTAAATTCAAGAGCTTCTGCTAAACTATAATTTTTGCCTAAATCAGCCATTCCAGCTTTGATCAAAATTGTAGCGTTTTCTTTAACTTCAAATCTTACTTCAAAGATTGAATTTAATTCATAACCACAAATAGATTTTCCGCCACTTGCAGCGCCACCGGTTGGCTCTTCAACAAAACTTCTACCAGCTTGAGCAAAGTCATTTCTTAAAATTGCTTTTGAGAAATCTAAATTTTCAGCTTCAACTCTAACTGTTTCTAAATCGTCGATTGTTACGTCAATTTGATCAACAACCGTAATAGCAATTGATGCAGTAAATGTCTTATATTGAACAATCATTTCTTTATCAGCTTCTGTTAAAGCTCTTGTAGCATCTTTAATTGTGTAATCTTTATCGCTCAAAGTTAATGTAGAATTATCTTCATATTTTGCAACAACTACAAGACCTTTTGGATCAAAAGTTTGACCAATCTTGTATTCTGTTTTAAATGGTTTTTCTTTAATTTCAATTCCAGTTATTTTTACTTCTCTAACTGTAATTTCTTGTGTACAAGTAAATCCTTCATAACTAAAAGTAATGACTTTGTCTTGAAGTGTTAAAGGATTATGATTGTCATAAGTATATTTAGTAACTATCTTTTTAGAACCATCTTTCCAATTAGATTCAATAACAACTCCGGTTGGATCAAACGTCTCACCGACTTTATAAATTGTTTTTGTAGGTGCGGTCTTAATAGAAATACTAACTATTTCGTTTTTAACGTATATTGGTTCTTCGGTTTCACCACCACAACTAACGAGTCCGCCTGTTAATAAAGCGCAACTAAGTATTGCTAAAGCAGCTCTTCTTTTCTTCATACTTTTCCTCCTTATATGCGAATTTAATATTATGTTTTTCGCTAAATTTCTTGTGACTTAATTATAAATAATTAAATTTGGAGACTAATTTTTCTTGTCATAATTTTGTAATATTTCGTCGTATTTTAAATTTTTTGTCGCTATTAAAAGTGTGATATCTATCACGCTTGTATTTTTATTCAAAAAACAAAAAAAGACCATCATTATGGCCTTTTAGTTTTGATTTCTGTAAAAATATTTCGTTTTTTATTCAGCTTGTTTTAAATCTATTAGTCCAAAAACAGAACCTAAAATATAAAAGATATTAAAGTCAAAAATACCACCTGCAAGCAAAATAATATGTATTAACAAGCTAGCGTCTTTTCTTAAAGCTAAAAGCGTAAGTATTAAAACAACTGCATTTGCAACAACTAAATAAATAACTGCGGCAAAACCAAATCCACTAAGTAAAGAAATATCAACACCTGAATTTGCTAGTTCTTGAGAGAATTCAGGATTATTTTGTGCATAAATTAACCCAACCATCCCTAAAACAAAGATGATTAACATAATTACATTACTTACTAGACCAATAATATAAAATATTTTAGATGCAGATTTCATACTTTCTCCTTAGACAATTTGTTTCAAAAGAAATTTTAAAACATATAAAAAGTTTTTTAAATTCAAAAAAAATAAAAGAGGTTTCCCTCTTTCATTAATTTCTATTTTTCAACTAAATTAATTTTCCTTTTTTATATATATAATTGAATTGAAATTTCTAACGTAGTTTCTTAATTCTATTTTTTGCTTTGTAAGCCTTTATAATAGCGGATCAAGAAACTTAATGCTTTATAAATTAACATATTTCCTTTCTCCTTTCAGTTGATTTTCCATCAACCGTAATAATAATAAACATATATAAAAGAATGTAAAGCGATTGAAAACGCTTTCTTAATTTTGAAAACGCTTTCTTTTCTCATTTATAAAAATAGTTAAAAATTATGAGTTTTAATGTATTATATTGAGGTCAGAGAGGTATTTAATATGAGAATATTTACTAAATTATTAATAATGAGTGTAGCACTTTTATCAATTTGTGCATGTAGTGTTTCTACAGACGAAGTTAAAGGAAATTTAGAAAAAGAAAATTATATTGTTCATTTATATAATCAAGTCACTTATGAAGATACAAAATTTGCTGAAGATATTATGTTAACAGGAAATTTTGATTGTTTCCTTGAAGCATTAAAAGCAAACGAAGAAAATAAGCCAGGAGAATATTTATACGTTTGGTTTTTTGACGATATAGGCAGTGCTGAAACTTTCTATGATTTAAATGAAATATCAATTGATAATATTGAACCAGTTGATGGAGCAAAACTTACAAGCGGACAAAAAAATAATGCAGTGTGGTGCGGAACTTCTGCTGCAGCTGGTGTTGCAAAATTAAACAGTATTTTCTAATTAATTAAAATAATTCTTCTTTATATTTAAGTGGTTTATCAACTTAAAAATCTATATAATTTTACTTGTCATGATTGGTTTTATTACTTTAATAATATTTATGTTTGTTTCCTTTGGTTTAACAACTCTTTTTAGGAGGCGGATTGATGTGCCAACGCTAATTGCTGTAGCTATTGGTGCTGCTGTTAATGCAAACCTTTACACAACAATCAATAATCCTATTCCTGTTGGAAACTTTGTTTTTTCAATGGAAATGATTTTAAGTACATTATTTACTTATACAATTATTGTTAGAATTCTTGATTATGGCTATAAAGAAGCAAGAAATATGACCTTTACCACTATTGCTGCAATTATAATATCTGCAGTAATTGAATTTGCAGCAAGCTGTGCTTTTAATGGTTACTCAATTGAAACATTAAAAACCTTTTCTTATTATGTTTTCTCTTGTATAGGAACAATTATTGGCGTTTGGGTGATGATTTCTATAACTATCAACTGTAGAAAAAGAAATCTTTCATCTTATTTAATTATTCCTTTTGCTTTAATTCCTTGTTCAATAATCCATTCTTTATTTTATTATGGTGGTATAGCTCTTGTTGAACAGGATTATTTATTTGATTTTTATAAACCATTAAGTGCAGCTATAGCAAAAATTGTTTGTATTGCTCTTGCTACATTTTGCTACTTCATTAATAAAAAATATTGGGTTCCAAAAAATTTAATTAAGCAAAATATAGAAGAAACAAAAGACGAATAAATTCGTCTTTTTTTAATCTTTACTATTTTCTAAAAATATCTATTAAAAATATCAATTTTCATTTATATACTAATTTTAATTGCTGGACGTACGCAACGATCAGACCAGTTAACATTACTTACATCACCAAATCCATCACCAAGAAAATAATATGCTGCAGATGTAATAAATGGGGAACGTGTCCAATAACTACCACAATATAATAATTCGGTTGCATGAATTTCATACCACGCTCCTAGAGCTCTTGCATATTCGGTTGTAAGGCAAC
>Ga0247608_10003619_pt1 | contig 17881 bp, 10 predicted proteins | sample 176DNAGHGlowgp2_FD_193490 | JGI IMG/M metagenome (GOLD analysis project Ga0247608, IMG submission 193490) | Sheep rumen microbial communities from Palmerston North, Manawatu-Wanganui, New Zealand - 1766 DNA GHGlow gp2 | ecosystem: Host-associated > Mammals > Digestive system > Stomach > Rumen ... | reverse complement strand
GGGCGTTCGACGAGAAAGCCGGCAAGGACTATGACTTCATAGCCACAGGCCACTATGCAAGAACGGAGGTAGAGACGATCAGCGATTGTACATTAGCCAACAGCCAACGTATCACCTGGCTATGTACCTGTCCTGACCCTGTGAAGGACCAGACGGACTTTCTGGCACAGATATACGACTGGCAACTGAAAAAAGCACTGTTCCCCATTGGTGGAATGATGAAGGACGAGGTGCGCCAGATAGCCGAGCAGGAGCACTTGGCACCTGCCCACCGCAAGGACTCGCAGGGCATTTGCTTCTTAGGCAAGATAAACTACAACGACTACGTACGCCACTATTTAGGCGAGCAGCCTGGCGAAGTGATAGAGTTGGAAACAGGGAAAAGAATTGGACAACATCGTGGACTCTGGTTCCACACCATTGGCCAGCGCCACGGACTGGGCTTTGGTGGTGGTCCATGGTTTGTGGTAAAGAAGGACATGTCAACAAACACACTCTACGTGAGTCATGGCTACGACCCTGAGTCGGCCTATAGTCAGGACTTCAAGGTGCACGACCTGCACTGGCTGACACTGCCCTTGCCTACCACACCTACCACACCTACAGCGATAACGTTCAAGATAAGGCATACACCAGAATTTATCAAAGGACAATTCACTGCTATTGGCCAGGGTGAAGCCGTCATCCATGCCGAGAAGCCCATTCACGGTGTAGCCCCAGGACAGTTCTGCGTCGTTTACGATGCTGAACACCATCACTGTTATGGCAGTGGAGAAATAACGCTGTAAAACGAAAAAAATCGGACAAACACTTGGTTGTTTGCCCGATTTTACGTATCTTTGTATGCTCAATAACATAAAACACCTATATGCAGACACTCACGCTACTAACTACCATAGACGGCACTGCACTCTTCAGCATCTGGTCATTCATGTGGCCAGGCATTATAGTGTTTACCGTCATTGTGAGTGCACTGATTTATTACGACAGACTCTATCGACGAATGCAGATGAAAGAGTCGAAGCTCATTCAGGCAAACAATAGCCGATTGGCCAACATTCTGGAAGGTGAGGGCACACAGGTATGGATATACGATGTCGCAACACGTCGCTACACACGTCTGAACGCGCAAGGACAGCTGGAGAACAACGATTACACGCCCATCGACTTCTCACGTTTCTTCAACCGCGATGACTTCGAGGAACTACGTACTGAGATATTCAGTTTGCGCGACGGCAAGAAGACCACTTCCACACTGAAGATGCATGGTCCAAAGACCAACGGAAGCGAACAACAGCTTTACGAAGTAATTGTCACCGTGCTGGAACGTAATGCAAAGAACCAGCCCACCATTATCATGGGTGTGCAGCACAACATCACCAACCACAAACAACAGCGTGAACGTGAGCGAGAACTGTTGCTCAGATACAAAAACGTGTTCAACTCATCAATCATTGACATGGTATTCTACGACGAGAACGGCATCCTCACCGATATTAACGACAAGTCCATGCAAACCTTCCATATCAAAGACAAACAGCGCATGCTGGATGCCAACCAACACATCACGGAAATGACCAGCTTTGGAAACATTGACCTGGACACACTGGCCCCCATGACCTGCACGAGCATCATCGACATGAACCGATTGGAGAAAGAGGGAAGCAAGAACCCGAACATTGGTTTGCAAGGCCTCATGTATTACGAAATGATGATTTACCCTGTGCGCGACGAATACGGTGAGCTGTTGGGTATCTTCATGGAGGGACGCGACATCACTGACATGGTCAATACGTACAAGGCTCAGCAACAGTCGATGAAGGAACTGCAACAGACAACCAACGAAGTGAGAGCCTACATTGACAACATTAACCAAGCCATGAAGATGGCTGACTGCCGCATCATCAACTATCTGCCCGACACCCACACACTGCAGATAACCAGTGACCTGGACAAACCACAGTTCGAGCTGTCACAAATACGTGCCATCGACACCATAGACTCCGAGTATCACTTTACAGCCCGACGATTCATGCACCAGATGGACCGTAGAAGAGTCAAGTCGATCAGCACACGTCTAAAGACTGTCTTCTCAGAGCCTGACGGCGAGAAGATATGGCTCGCATTCAACGGTGTGGCCATGCACGACGAGAATGGCAAGGTTACCCACTACTTCGGCATGAGCAGGAACGACACCAGACTGGTGAAGACCGAACGGGAAATCAAGGCAGAGACACTGAAGGCTCAGGAGGCAGAAGCACTGAAGGAAACGTTCCTGCTGAACATGAGCTATGAGATTCGTACGCCATTGGCTACGGTGATTGGCTTTGCAGAGCTGTTCGACAAGGAACACGACATAGAAGACGAGCCTATCTTCGTAGAGGAGATCAAGAAGAGTTCGAACTCGCTGCTGGAGTTGGTGAACGATATTCTTTACATCTCACGCATTGATGCGAAAATGATTCAGGTAAAGAGACAAACCACCGACTTTGCCCTGACCTTTGACGCCCACTGCCACATGGGATGGAGCGCCAACCTGAACACAGACATCAAGACCATTGTAGAGAACCCATACGAACACCTGCAAATAGTCGTTGACGAGGAAATGGTGGGTAAAGTCATTGAATATCTCACACATTATGCCATATTCTATACAGAAGAGGGCATGGTAAGGGCTAAATACGAATATAGAATGGGAGCACTCAATATTACCATCGAGAACACAGGCAAGGGCATCAGTGCCGACACTCTGCCTCACGTCTTCGACCGGTTCTATCGTGACAACTCGCTTAAGCAATGCGGCTCCGGACTATTGCTGCCCATCGTCAAAGGACTGGTAGAACTGATGGACGGAAACATCGAATTAAGCTCGGAAGAAGGAAAAGGCACTACCATCTGGATCAGCATTCCCTGCGAACTCGTCAGCAGTGAGTTAAAGAAGGACATCATCTAACCCTGTACGCCACTTATGAATACGACGACATATACCACTTCTACCATCTTCAGCATGGTTTTTGTCACGATCATTCTCATCGCGATACTGGCCATCGTTATCTACTATATCGTGAAAAAACGGGTGGCATTATCGACAGCACAAGCCATGAGGGCCAATGTCATCATGAAACACGCCATCGACATGAGTGACCACCTGATAGCTGTACTGGACTTGAAAGATGACACCTTCATCAACATACACGACGCACGACTGCAACAGGGAGAAGCCAAGAATATGACGATAGAAAAAGCCCTGAAGCACATACACCCTAATTATCGCAAGGCTTACCTGCAGTCGATAGAAAGCATGCGAAAAGGTGAAAGAAGCGAGAACACGCTGACATACACCTACAACACGTCTGACGATACTGAGCACCCACAGTGGACAACGGTTCATAACCATTGCGTCGTGGAGTACGACCACAATGGCAAGCCTGCCTACATCATCTTCATTATGAGGGACGAAGCCGACGAGACACGCTTACGTCAGCAAAACAACGAAATGGCAGACAAGTATCAGATGCTGTTCGAAGAGTCAATCATCGGCATATCATTCTACAATGCCGACGGCTATCTGATTGACTGCAACAAGAAGATGCGAGAGATTTGTCATTTCCAGAGCAGATACGACACCGTGTTCTTCGAATCGACACTCTTCGACACGGCACAGTTCGACATCAACCGTGACCATCCTGAGGAAATATGGCTTTGCGAACACTTTATCTTGCCAAAGCGCAATATCAACAAATACGTGGAAATACACATACACCCCATGCAAGACGAAAAAGGAAAGCTGCAATACATTGCCATGACCGTACGCGACGTGACAGGCGATCGTGAGCTCTACATGCAGAACCGTCGTAACAACCTGCAAATACAGAAAGCCAACGATGCCATACACCGTTACGAAGAACAGCTACGCTACCTGCTGGAGAACAGTAAGATGCACGTATGGCGTACTTCGTTCGAGAAGAGGGAAGTGGAATTCCTGAGCGACCTGCACACCACTGTAGCCAAGATGACCGTCGAGGAGTTTGCACAAAAGATACAAACCGACGAGTACGAAGGAGCCATACGCCGTATAACAGAGCGCATGGAGAACCGTAAAGACCCACGACGCATCACCACACGTCCCTTCAAGAACCTACTGGACCAGGATGACAAGGTGCACTGGTACAACATGAACAGTATTCCCAGCTACGACAGCGAAGGTCGGCAGACAGGATACTTTGGACTGATACGTGACGTCACTCAGCTGATGGAGGAACAGGAAATGCTGAAGCGCGAGACGGAACGTGCCAACGACTCTGACCGAATGAAGAGTGTCTTCCTGGCAAACATGACGCACGAGATACGCACTCCACTGAATGCCATCGTAGGATTCAGCGACCTGCTCACATCAATAGACTCACCTGATGACCGACTGGAAATGATGCGTATCATCCGCAACAATTGTGACATGCTGCTACGACTCATCAATGACTTCCTGGCATTGTCGAGCATCGAGAGCAACGGATTGGTCATCACCCCAACCGACATTGACTTTGCTCACGAGTTTAACGACTTCTGCCAGTCACTTGCCCAACGTGTCACGGATTCCAACATCAGTTTCATTTGCGACAATCCATACGAGGAGTTACACACCTGTCTGGACAAGGAGCGCATAGGACAGGTAGTCACCAACTTTGTCACCAATGCCGTAAAATATACGCAACAAGGGCACATCAAGATGGGTTACAGGATTGAGAATAACGGACTTTACATCTACTGTGAAGACACTGGCACAGGTATTCCCAAGGAAGACTGCGAGCGCATCTTCGAACGATTTGTCAAACTTAACGACTACATACAGGGAACAGGTCTCGGACTTAGTATATGCAAAGCCATCGTCGATAAGTGCAATGGACGCATTGGTGTCGATTCCGAGCCAGGCCAAGGCTCTCTGTTCTGGTTCTGGATACCCTGCGAGATAAAAGAAGTGAAACAGAAATAGAAATCTGACAACATACGAACATGATGAAACTAAACAAAGCCATAGCCATAGGAGTGTTCTTTGCATTACCATTAACCATCACGGCACAGAATGCAAAAGAACGCATCTACACCGAAGACAAGCCTTTGGTTTACGAAGACGTATGGGACTTGTGGCCATATTGCTTCCTGAATGAAAAAGGCGAACCGGACGGTTTTAACATCGAACTGATACGCCTCATCCTCAAGGAACTGGACATACCCTACACCATTAAGCTGAAGTCACGACAAGATGCCTTCAACGACCTGCGCGACGGAAAGTCGGACCTGACGATGGCACTATCAGCCGGCTATCACGACGAATACGGACAGTACGGTCAGAACACCATCACACTGTTTACGCAAAGTGTGGCTACACCCAAAAACAAACCCATAGAGATTTACAACCTGAAAGACCTTGGTAAATACAAGGTAATTGTCAATGACAACAGCTTGGCACACCACTTGATGGAAGACTATGGATGGCTCGACAACGCCATCCCCACTAAGGACATCAGAGGTGCCATCAGAACGCTTAGTGTCAACGAAGAAGGGCAGATACTCTGGAATACGCTGTCGCTTAAGTGGATAATACACCAGTACCAGATAGAAAATCTCAACGTCACACCTGTCAACATGCCACACGGAGAGTACAAGTTCATGTCGAACGACCCACTGCTACTCGCCAAACTGGACAGCGCCTTCACTGCACTGAGCACTGACGAAAAATTGCTGGAAATGCAAAACAAGTGGTTCTACCCAGAACGACAGGAGAAACACATCCCCACATGGGTATGGTACTTGGTAGCCATCGGAGGTGTCCTGGCACTCATCATGTTCATCATTGGTGTCATCTATCGTACACAGGCACAACGCATCAACAAGGCTAACGAACGTCAGAACAAACGACTGGCACTCATCATGCGAACCAGTAAACTGCGCATGTGGACCTTCGACGTTCAGACACAGCTATTCTCTTGGCATAATGACAATGGACAGGTTCTCTTCACCTACAGCATTGACGAGTTTGCACAGCGCTATTCACCAGAAGACTTCGAAAGACTCCGAGACGCTATCAAAAAACTAACTTACATAAAACGTCCCAAGAATGGTGAGGAAGAAAACATCACCCTGCAACTGAAAGCACTCGACTCGGAAGACGGCGACAAACAGTTACACGACTTCATGGTAACACTATCCGTGCTGCGACGTGACGAGGAAGGGAAACCTGCCATCATCATTGGCACAAAGAAAGACATTACCAGTCAGCAAGCATCAAAAAGGGCATCGGAAGAACACCTGCTACGTTATTGGGCAATCTTCAATACACCCATGCTGGGAATCGTATTCTTCGACAGGGACGGAAAACTCAATAATATCAACCAGAAAGCATGCGACACACTGGGACTGCAGAAGGAAGAGGTCATGGCACAGCAACAGGACTTCCACGAGCTACTCGATATTCCTCAAGACATTACACCAGAAGAGGCCAATGGCTATAAACACGGCTTCACTCAACTACAAACCGTTAGAGGTGACCATGACGAGTTGATAGGCATCTTTGCCTTCATGCGCGACAATTCGCCATTTGAACAGAAACAACAACAATTGCAGGAAACAGAGAAAACCCTTGACCAAAAGAACAAGGAACTCTCCAACTATATTGACAACATCAATTACATACTGGAAAGAGGTGCCATGCGACTGGTCAGCTACTCACCAACGTCGCACACCATTACGATATATCGAAAGACGAATCAGACACAGCTCGTACTGACACAGACACGCTGCATGACCTTCATTGACAATCGTCACCAAAGGAAAGTGATACACATGCTCAACGACATGGACGACCGTCTGAACAAGAAACTACAAGCGGACATCAAAACAAACATCAGAATAAGAGGTGGACTAATGCTGTACCTGCAGTTCCAATTCTTCCCTGTTAAAGACAAAGACGGACAGATAACGGAATACTCAGGACTTTGCCTTGACATCTCTGAACTGAAAAAGAGCGAAAACCTCTTGATGCTTGAAACCATCAAAGCACAAGAAATAGAACATACGCAAAACAAATTCCTCAACAATATGTTACAGGAAATACGCACCCCACTGAACATTGTTGTGGAACTGGCAGGAGAAATAAAAGCTGACAAGCCAGACGATAACGACAGAAATACAGACATCATACTCAACAACGTTAACCAGTTGCTCTACCTTATTAACAACATCCTGTACATGTCAAGACTGGAGGCCCACATGGTAGAAATCAACAAACAACCTGCTGACTTTGCTGAGGTATTCAGGGCACACTGCATGAACGGATGGTCACAGTACCGTCGTGACAGTGTGCGTTACATTGTGGAAAGTCCTTATGAGAATCTGGTTGTTGACATCGACGAATCAAACCTTGGAGTAGTCATCGAACGTTTGATAGCTTTGTCGGCAAGAAACACGCACACTGGCTCTATACGTGCACGCTATGACTACATTGGGCGTAAGCTTATGATTTTCATCGAAGATACTGGTATAGGAATAAGTAAGGAAGAGCTGCAACACATACAAAAGGAGTTCTCCGACAACACCAATTCCAGCGACGGTCTGAACCTGTCTATCTGTAAAGAACTTATTGACCAGATGGGAGGTACCTTCGATATCAATTCTGAACAGGGTCTGGGCACTACCGTCTGGATTACCCTACCCTGTCAGGCAAGTAGTATCAAACGCAGAAAGATTATTTAAGACAAAATGAGATACAAGTTACACATATTATATATCATAGCATGGCTGCTGACAGCGGCCACAGCGTCAGCTCACGACCTTTCAGGCACCTACAATGCAAAAAGGCCCGTTGTAATAGCGTGCGACTGGAACAAAGCACCCTACGAGTTCCTTAACGATCAGGGAGAACCTTCGGGGTCAGACATCGACATTCTGAGAGCCATATTCAACGAACTTCATGTCCCCTACCGTTTCGTCATGAAGGAATGGGGAAAGGCAGTAAAGACCTTTGAACGTGGCGAAGCCGACCTCATACTGGCTGACATACACCGATATAACAACAGTCCACATTATATCTGCTCAGATAACACCATCTACTATAACCGTTATGTGGCAGCTACCCTTAAAAAGGGAAACAAACGACTCTCGCTCAGACAGCTTGTTGAGGATGGACTGGTGCTTAAACCTGAAGACTTTTCTAAATACTACTTCATGGCAGAAGACTCCACCTACTTGGAGCGCATAGGTTTTCAGTCACCAAAAGCTGCCATCATAGGACTGGAGGAAGGCGACTACACTTACTTCATCTGGGGCGAAGAACCTATCAAGTGGAAACTTAAAGAGTTGAACATTGACAGTTTACGACTGGTAGAGGTAAACATCCCTATCAGTGAAATTCATGTTATTGGGCGTGACAAAGAACTTCTCGAAGCTATTGACGACCACTATTCACGCATGAAACAACGAGGAGAGGTGGAACTGATAAACAACCGATGGCTACACCCTGAACGTGTCAACGACACCACATCGCCCATAACCCTCTACATCATTGTCGGCTTACTGATGTTAGCCATTCTGCTCTATCTTGCTATAAGACTATCAAAAACTCATGTACTCAGTGCTACTCGCGAATCGACAGACTTGAATAACATGATGTACAAAGCACTACACATGGGTAATTTCCACATCATAGAATACGACATCAATGCCGACAAGATGGTCAACCATTACGGACACATCTTACCAGACAAAGGACTTACACTTCAAGAGTTCACTAATCGAATACATCCCAATGAGCAGCAAGAGTTTCATGAGAAAATGGAACGACTGCTGAGTGGACGTGAACAGAGGTTTGACCTACAGAAACGCTGGAACGCCGGAACCACAGACAAGCCAAAATGGCTTATTTTGGAAGGACATGCCATACTGGAACTGGACGAGCACGGTCATCCTGCCTATATCATAAATGCCTTGAACAACATCACACATGACGTAGAGCAGGAACGTAATACATACGAGATGGAAAAACGCTACGATGTACTGTCTGAAATGCCTATCGTCGCAACGTCATTCTACGACAAGGATGGATATTTGGTAGAAGCCAATGACACCATGAAGAAGTTGTGTGGTTTCAAGACCGACCCTAAGATAGAACGATTCTGGCGTAAGGTGTGTATGTTCGACATACCATTGTTCCGCAATGCATATTCACCAGAAGACCGTCACACTCTTTATGTTTGTCAGCACATGGTTTACCCTGACATGAACATAGACAAACATATAGAATTCTACGTCAGCCCACTACTTAACTCACAAAATGAGATTACAAACTATTATGTTGCAGTATTAGACGTCAGTGATGAGTATTACTGCAACTACCAACTGAAAAACAACAAAAACTCACAACTGGAGACCGAATGTCAGACAAGGCTCCTTGAGCAACAGTTGAATGGACTCATAGAGATGGGAGACCTCTATCTCTGGCACAGCGACATTAACAACCAAACCATCATGTTCTACCGTTCCTTAAGAGGACACGGTACCATAGAACAAAACTTTGACACGTTTATCAGCCATCTCACAGAAAGTGAGCAGGACGTTGCACGTTATTACCTGAATAATACCGAGAAGGAACAGTTAGACATGAATGTCGTGTTCCACTTCAGAAAGTCTCCTTTTGACGAGAATGAGGCATGGTACAACATGAGATCAACACCTAAGTTTGACTACTTTGGGAACATCATAGGACACAGAGGAGTCTTGTACGATGTTACAAAGTCAACACTGTTACAACACGAACTGAGCGAAGTGACAAAACGGGCAGAGGCCAGTAACCAGCTGAAAAGCGGCTTCATGGCCAGCATGACTCATGAACTACGCACTCCACTGAATGCCATCATGGGCTTTACTGACATTCTGAGAGTCATCGACTCGCCAGAGGAACGTACAGAGTATATTCGCATCGTACGCAACAACTGCGACATGCTTGTCAGACTCATTAACGACATCTTTGAAGCATCAACTATCACTGAAGGTCCTGACTCCATAGAGCCGACAGACGTTGATTTTGCTAAATCGTTCGATGATATATGCCTCATGCTGGAACAACGTGTCACAGAGCCTGGACTGGAATTCCTGAAAGACAATCCTTACAAGTCTTTCCGTACAACGTTAGATATGGGTCGTATTCAGCAAATCATTACCAACTTTGTCACCAATGCTGTCAAATTCACAAAGCAAGGGCATATTAAAGTAGGATACCGCTATGAGCGCTACGGCCTATACATCTACTGCGAAGACACCGGCTCTGGTATTCCGAAAGAGAATCAATCCATGATTTTTGAGCGTTTTGTCAAACTCGACGAATACGTACAAGGCACAGGCCTGGGACTGAATATATGCAAGTCCATTGCCGAGCGCTGCGGTGGTAAGATTGGCGTACTCAGCGAAGGAGAAGGAAAGGGTTCTACCTTCTGGGTATGGATTCCATGCAAGCAAGAACAATAAGATAAGAAAAAAAGAATCGTTGTCCAACCCTGTCAGACAACGATTCTTTTTTCTTTTGTATGATCATGTTATCAGAAGAACAACAACCGTTCCAGGAAATAACAAAACATACCAGCCAAATAACCTACTAAGACTATCCAGGTTATTTTCTTCATATACCAGCCAAAGGTGATCTTCTCCAGACCCATTACAACCACACCAGCAGCAGAACCGATAATCAACATGGAACCACCAACACCAGCACAGTAAGCCAACAACTGCCAGAAAATACCATCCTGCATCATTGCTGCCAGTTCTGGGTTAGCAGCCACCTGCTCGGCCGTTGCCATCGGATACATACCCATACATCCTGCCACCAACGGAACATTATCAACAATAGAAGACAGCACGCCGATGATACCATTGATAAGGTAATAATTGCCTGCAAAAGCTTCATTCAATCCCTCGCCCAAAGAGGTCAGTACACCAATCTCCTGAAGCACGGCAACTGCCATCAGAATACCAAGGAAGAACATAATGGTTGACAAGTCTATGCGAGACAGCAAGTCACTTACACGCTTGGCCATTGTATCGTCCTCACTCGTATTGTAATGGAATATTTCTGTCACAGTCCACAGTACACCCAGCACAAGGAGAATACCCATGAATGGTGGCAGGTGAGTCAGCGTTTTGAATACTGGAACAAACATCAAGCCTCCAACACCTAACCAGAAAATGGTATTACGCTGCGCCTTTGTAAACTGACTTACTTCTGCCTTGGGCAAATTCTGTTCCTTGTCAAACTTTCCTGACAACATATATTGCATGATAAATGCAGGAATAAGCATCGACACAAGTGAAGGAATAAAGATTTCTGTCAGTACACCCTGTGTGGTTATTACACCTTTGATCCATAGCATAATTGTCGTCACATCTCCTATGGGTGAGAATGCTCCTCCAGAGTTGGCAGCTATAATAACCAATGCAGCGTAAATCATGCGTTCCTCGCGGTTCTGTACAAGTTTCCTTAACACCATTATCATAACAATACTTGTGGTAAGGTTATCGAGAATGGCAGACAAGAAAAACGTGATGAATGCTACACGCCAAAGTAATTTACGTTTCGAACGTGTCTTTATCGTGTCACGAACGAAATTAAAGCCACCATTTGAGTCAACAATCTCCACAATAGTCATTGCACCCATCAGGAAGAACAATGTACCTGCCGCATCGCCTAAATGATGCTCTATGACACCCGCGATTTTGTGGACAATGGCATCAGGGGCCACATCTGGATAATAGGCTTCAGGGCCCATGACAAGAAGGGTCCAGCAACCCACACACATCAACAAAGCTATTGCTGCCTTGTTGATTTTAGTGAAACTCTCCAAAGCTATACACAAATAACCTATCACGAAGAGTATCACAATCATCGTTGTTAATACTGTCATTTTGTAGTTTGTTTTAGAATTTTGCTGCAAAGGTAAAAAATAATTATCAAATATCAATTGCCAATTATCAATTATTTTGTACCTTTGCAACAATGAAAGAATATCAACAACAAGAAACGTGGAGTGAGAATGTCATACTCGTTGATGCTGACCATATCGACCAAGTGGCATTCAACCTAATTGTGAACTTTGAACGAATGCTGGAACGACGCATTCCTCAAGCAGACTTAGCGCGATGGATTGACTGTATTGCGCTTGACGGAGGACTGATGCCCAACAATGAAGAGCAATCAACCCAAGTCATCTTACTACACAGTAAGGACCATTTCGAGAATTTCGTACCGGCCAACTTCAATGACGAGCTGGACGGAAAGGCTTTTCGTGACAACCTGGGAGAGTTCTGTATCAGTAGTGTACGGTTAGAGAAGATAACCACGATGGAAGACCTGTTCATACAGTCAATGACACACTTACTACAACAACCTAACATAAAGAACTTGTTACTCATCAGCAATGACGTGTATTTAGACCAGGTGCTCATGAATCTTCGCCAGACAAAGGTGGAACAAGGTAAGCACGTACACATTTTTACTATGGAGCCTATTGTCAATGGCACCTACAGTCAACAACTTCTGGGTTTCTCCGTTATGGCAGCTTTAGGCATAAAGGGGGAGGAATTGGAAAGAATGAAAAGACCATAAAACTATATCAGACATGAAAAAGTGGGTATTATCCGTATTATTAATGACATTATGTCTCAGTATGGGCAGTTGCCGTAAAGTGAAAGCTGTCATCAATAAGGTACAGGAGGTGCAGGTAGAAGAAAACCAAATTGACGTAAAGCACTTCGAACTGGAGGACAAAACCAGCTATAAGGATTTAACGGCTACCATGACCTTTACTGTTGACTATCCTTTAGGAAACAGCAAGGCGGCAGTAGCATTACGCCAATGGCTTTACAAAACTGCTGTTGGTGAGCCTTCTTCACAAGACATCACTGACGGCAAGCAGTTGTTCGACATTCTGTTTGGATCTTTTAAAGAAGAGAATAGTCCAGACATGATGAAGAAATGCAAAGAGGAGGAAGGAATCGATGGCGGAGAATGGTTCTACAATTACCGTTTCAAAAAGGAATGGGAAAATTCCAATGTCGTGTCGTTCACCTATAGTGCCGATGCTTTTCAGGTAGGCAATGCCACGTCAAGCGCATGGATCAAAGATTTGACCATCAGCAAAAGTGACGGCAGAATACTGGGATGGGAGATGTTCAAATCGAAAACGGAAGTAAAATCTGCCATTGATGACGAACTGACAAAGAAATATGGTGATGATGCCGATCTCTATGACCAAGGTATTCCTATGCCTGAAGCACCTCTCTTCCTGGCTGATGGCATACGTTTCGACTATGGAGATTACAGCATTGTTGACCCTCATGTCTATGAGGACACTGGCGAATATCCATATTGTTTGTTACCTTATAGCCAATACAAGCATCTGCTGACAGCCGAAGCATGCAAGCTACTGGGACTGGAAGAAGATGCAGCAGCAAACACTCCTGTTGCAACAGGCAACACTCCAGACGATAACTTTTTCAAAAACTTGGTAAGGGCATGGGACGATATGCACACCAACAGGAACTTCGACGATCATGACAACTCACCTTATGCAGAGACAGTGAAGTTCTACGGCATGACCATCGACAAGTATGATGCAGCACAAAGAAAGATGCAACTGCTCAACAACAGTTCTGATTTTCTACAGTCCAGCGTTAACATTCGCGTTACAAGAATCAGTGACAACAAGGTACGCTGCGACTTCGACAAGCATACCACCCTCAAAGGACAGTCAAAGACTTACCCATCCTACCTTGTCTTCGCCAACCAGGGTGACGACACTTGGCTAATCGTTGAGGAAAGCGACCAGGTAACCGACAAAAACCTGGCCAGAAAAAAGAAATAACAGACAAGAACATATATAAAAAATATTAGCTATGGCAAAAGTACTTATGATCGGAGCTGGCGGTGTCGCCACCGTAGCTGCCCACAAAATTGCACAAAACGCCGACGTGTTCGACGAGTTTATCATTGCAAGCCGTCGCAAAGAGAAATGCGATGCCATCGTTAATGCCATCCATAAGAAAGGATTGTCCATGGACATCAAAACCGCACAGGTGGATGCCGACGATGTAGAACAACTGAAAGCACTATTCACTCAGTATCAGCCAGACCTCGTAATTAACCTTGCACTACCCTATCAGGACCTTACCATCATGGATGCCTGCCTGGCGTGTGGATGTTCATATCTGGACACTGCAAACTACGAGCCAAAAGATGAGGCTCACTTTGAATATTCATGGCAGTGGGCTTACAAGGAAAGATTCGAACAGGCAGGACTGACAGCCATTTTAGGTTGCGGATTCGACCCAGGCGTAAGCGGCATTTATACTGCATACGCAGCTAAGCATCATTTCGACGAGATGACACAACTCGATATCGTTGACTGTAATGCAGGTAACCACCACAAAGCATTCGCTACTAATTTCAATCCCGAAATCAACATTCGTGAGATAACCCAAAAAGGTCTCTATTACGAAAATGGGGAGTGGAAAGAGACTGAGCCACTGGCTGTACACCAACCTATCACCTATCCGAACATTGGTCCACGCGAAAGCTACCTCATGCACCATGAGGAACTGGAATCACTGGTAAAGAACTATCCTACTATCAAGCTGGCACGCTTCTGGATGACATTCGGACAGCAATATCTGACTTACCTTGATGTTATTCAGAATATCGGAATGAGCCGTATTGATGAACTGGAGTATGAAGCTCCTTTAGCCGACGGAACAGGAATGGCAAAAGTAAAGATTGTACCCTTACAGTTCCTCAAGGCTGTGCTGCCTAACCCACAAGACTTAGGTGAGAATTACGATGGTGAGACATCCATTGGCTGTCGTATTAAGGGTACGAAGGATGGTGTCGCGCGTACATATTATATATATAATAACTGTTCACACCAAGCTGCCTATGAAGAGACGGGAATGCAAGGAGTCAGTTATACCACTGGTGTCCCAGCCATGATAGGTGCCATGATGTTTGTCAAGGGAATATGGAAAAAGCCAGGAGTATGGAACGTGGAAGAGTTTGACCCCGATCCGTTCATGGAACAACTGAACAAGCAAGGACTGCCTTGGCACGAGGTATTCGATGGCGACCTGGAGCTGTAAATGAAGAATTGTAAAATTCTCAAATAGTAAATAAATAGTAAATCGTAAATAGTCAAATAGTAAATAAACAAGATGGCAAAGAAAGAAACTGAAGGGGAAGCCCTGTCTCCTCAACAGGAGAAACTGAAAGCCCTGCAAGCTGCTATGTCGAAGATTGAAAAAGACTTCGGAAAAGGCAGTATCATGAAACTGGGCGACGAGAAAGTAGAGAACGTTGATGTCATTCCTACTGGTTCTATTGGTCTAAATGCTGCATTAGGCGTAGGAGGATATCCACGCGGACGCATCATTGAAATCTTTGGACCAGAGTCTTCTGGTAAGACGACTTTGGCCATTCATGCTATTGCAGAAGCACAAAAGGCGGGTGGCATTGCTGCATTTATAGATGCTGAGCATGCGTTCGACCGTTTTTATGCTGCTAAACTTGGTGTTGATATCGACAACTTGTGGATTTCACAGCCCGACAACGGAGAACAAGCATTAGAGATTGCAGATCAACTCATTCGCTCAAGTGCCATCGACATTATTGTCATTGACTCTGTTGCTGCACTGACACCAAAGAAGGAAATCGAAGGCGACATGGGCGATTCTGCTGTAGGATTGCATGCACGCCTCATGAGTCAGGCTTTACGCAAGCTGACTTCTACCATTGCCAAAACCAATACCACTTGTATATTCATTAACCAACTGCGTGAGAAGATTGGTGTTATGTTTGGTAATCCTGAGACGACGACTGGTGGTAACGCATTGAAGTTCTATGCTTCAGTACGCCTGGACATCCGCAAGTCAACAGCCATAAAGGATGGAGACAACATTCTTGGTAATGTTACGAAGGTGAAGGTTGTCAAGAATAAAGTTGCACCACCATTCCGAAAGGCAGAATTCGAAATCTTGTTTGGTGAAGGCATCTCAAAGATTGGTGAGATTGTTGACTTGGGTGTTGAATACAACATCATTACCAAAAGTGGCTCATGGTTCTCGTACGAAGGAAACAAGCTTGCTCAAGGACGCGATGCTACAAAACAACTGCTGGCAGACAATCCAGAACTGTGTGAAGAGATAGAAGCTAAAATCATGCAGGCTCTCTCTGATAACCAGTAGGCTTAGTACTTCCTACAAAGAAAAAATACACAAAGGCGAAAAACCTTTGTGTATTTTTTTCTTATATCGTATGTCAGACGTTTACTGGGTCTTCACACCAATAACCTTACGAATGTTATTGAACTGAACAATCAGGAGCTTCTTGGTACGCTTGTAAATCCAGTCAACACGTCCATTGCTTGCCTCAACAATATTGTCTGGCTCACCCAGTGCCAACTCAACTTCTTCGTCCGTCATGCCTACAGCCACACGTCCCTGACGTATCATTGCACGAGTCTCTGGAGTAGAGTTACGCAACTTTCCTTCACCTATTCCAAACAGATAACCGAAGTAATCCTCACGCTTGCCGTCTATGTCACCTGTAACGTCTTCGTTAGTAAACGTAACATCCTTGGTATAAACACGACGCGACTCTGCCTCGGTAAGTGTCATGGTCACATAGTTATCTGTCGTATGCGGAGAAATGGCATCTATCACGAACTCCATCAGGCGAGGTACCTTTACCTTACGTATTCTGCCATCACCCTTTGATATCATTTCTGTAGGATACTTGGTAAATACAGTCTTGCCAATGTAATCTGTGTAATTGGAACTTACAACATCTGTACCCGTAAGCACATCAAATGAGTTGAGGAACACGAATTTCTTATTGTCCATAATCAACTCGTCGTCACGCATGCCATTATTAGTTTTACTCAATACAACGTTCTGGAAAAACTCACGACCGGTTTTGGGATCCTCTACAATAATCTTGACAGGGAACTTACGTGTACCGACGCCTATTGCTTTCACTACGACCTCTGTATTCTCAGGAATAGTGACTTCTTCTACGCCATCACCTTCATATTGTGTGTCAATATAAAAAATCTTCTGACGAGTAATCAACGACTGACCCATCAATAACTCACGGGCCTTGTCAACATCGTCAAGATATGCCAGGGTAGGAACACCCAACTTACCATAACAGTAATCTTCAAATGACACATTTGGCAATTCATAATAGTAAGCACGGTTGTCATCCTGACATAAGAAATTAACACGCTCACGACCATTAGAGCCTGTGGTGTGGTTCTTGTATATCATGATCTTATGACGCAACTTACCATTGCCAACCTCTTTACCTGTTGCAGCATCACAAAACGTGTTGACAATGAGGTCGTACTTCTCAGGAATTACCATGAAGCGCATTCCTTCCTGCCAGTCACACATACTACGATACTTAAAGTTTTTTGTCACAAAATTCTGAGGCTCATTAGGATCTTCAGCTGGAGCCGCATCTGTCACACCAGCCGCCGTTGTCACTGGTGCTGACGGTTTGACATTCTTCGTCTTCACAATATACGACTCTTGAGCAAACGCTGTCATCACAGCCATTACCGATGCGACCAAAACAATCACTCTTTTCATAATGGTGAACTTTATAAACGTTTTTAATATTTCGGTTTTGCCTGCAAAGATATAAAAACTTTTTGACACTTGTGCCAAAATGTCATGATAATCTTCAAAAAAAATGTTTTGGCACACGCTTTGCTACTATTTGACTGCGTATGAACGCATAATAAAAGAATAATAATAACAATAAAAAATAAGAATTATGGGAAAAATTATCGGA
>Ga0247608_10003617_pt1 | contig 17891 bp, 16 predicted proteins | sample 176DNAGHGlowgp2_FD_193490 | JGI IMG/M metagenome (GOLD analysis project Ga0247608, IMG submission 193490) | Sheep rumen microbial communities from Palmerston North, Manawatu-Wanganui, New Zealand - 1766 DNA GHGlow gp2 | ecosystem: Host-associated > Mammals > Digestive system > Stomach > Rumen ... | reverse complement strand
TTGGCACCGTAGTAGGTGAAGGGGGCGTAGTTGCGGCCCGTCAGCTTGCTGATCTCAGCCATATACTCGGCCACGATGTCGGGCAGGGCGTCGTAGTACTTGTTCTGCAGCTCGCGGGTCTGGAAATAGACGTCGCTGTTCTGGGCGGTGCCGCGGGTCACGTTGTGCTCGGGGTTGAGGGCGTTCTCGCGGAAAGCCTTCAGGGCCTTCTGGTCGACTAGCGGACGCAGGTCTTCCATATCCCAGGCCTCGATTTTCTGGATTTCGTGGCTGGTGCGGAAACCGTCGAAGAAGTTCAGGAACGGCACGCGGCCGCTGAGGGCGGCGAGGTGGGCCACAGGGGCGAGGTCCATCACCTCCTGCACCGAGCTCTCGGCCAACATGGCGAAGCCGGTCTGGCGGGTGCTCATCACGTCGGCGTGGTCGCCGAAGATGGAGAGGGCCTGGGCGGCCAGGGCGCGGGCGCTCACGTGGAACACGGCGGGCAGCAGCTCGCCGGCGATCTTGTACATATTCGGGATCATCAGCAGCAGACCCTGCGAAGCGGTGTAGGTGGTGGTCAGCGCACCGGCCTGCAACGAGCCGTGTACGGCGCCGGCGGCGCCGGCCTCGCTCTGCATCTCGACGACCTTCACGGTCTCGCCGAAGAGGTTCTTACGACCCGCAGCGGCCCACTCGTCGATATACTCGGCCATAGGGCTGGACGGGGTGATGGGGTAGATAGCTGCTACCTCGCTGAACATGTACGCCACATGCGCCGCAGCGCAGTTACCGTCACAAGTCATAAACTTTTTTTCTTTTGCCATAAGCTTAAACGTTTAAGGATTAATATTTTAAATTGTATTTTACACTACACGTGAATTTACAAAAATACAAAAATAAAATGGAGTGATGATAATTATTTTTCAAACCAACAAAACCAACTGATAATATGGGCTCCTAAACTTCAATATACAGCCCTGCGCTAAAGCCGTTTCTGAGGTGTTCTCCGTGGGAGACATAACCCAATTGATTGGAGAGAATCTGTGTGTCGCCAATCTGGGCATCGATGTTTCGATGCGAATGACCGTAAATCCAATAGTCGATGCCGGAGATGGCAATGTAGTCGCCCAATTCCACAGTGAAAGCACCATTTATAAGGCTGTCGCGAAATTCTGGTGCAGTACATAGCTGTGTTGGCACATGGTGGGTAAGCACAATCCTGCGTTTTGCCACACTTTCTTCAACGGACTGTTGTACAAATTGCAAACACCTTTCGTGTTCATGGTTGAAATCATCTGACGAAAGACGATGTCCATTGTATTTAAGGCGGTAGAAGTCATTTACGCCACGCTCGGTCATATATGCGTTGTAAGGCTCTATATGCGCCCACAATGTGGAAACGATAACATCTATATCGTCCAGATGCACCACGCTGTTATAGTAAGCATGCACATTGGGACGTATTTCCTTGCAGTATCCATCTGTCATAGTGGCGAGGTCATAGTAGCCATAGAAATCGTGATTCCCAAAACAGACAATAACCTGTCGGTAATGTTCTGAAGACCAATCCCAGAAAGTGTATTGTGAATAGGTGTCTTCGTTAGAATCGGGTAGATCTAAATACGCTGTATCGCCTGCTATGAGCAGTATGTCGCCCTTCACCTCCAATGGATGTTTGGCAAGAAAAGTTCGGTTCTCTGGGAATTCCAGATGCAGGTCGCTTACAAATTGTATCTTCATGATTTCAATATTTGTGCCATGCGTTCAATCGCACGTCGGTATAGATAATAGTATCGACTGTCGGAGACATCCAACAGGTCGTTTAGCAGTGGGCTCTCTTCGTTTTTATCCAATTCACTTCTCAGCATCGAAGAGTAGAAATGACGATGTTCATCGGTTAACATTTTTCTTAGGTCGGAGGCCATCCATTCGGCTCCAGCCACAATGACATCAAACTGCTCGGCATTGATGTCCACCTCTGGCGGTAGCCCATCGTTCTTCAGAGCAGAAGCAACATAGACGTTCTGTAACAAAAATGCCATATCGGCAGCGTCTTTTTTGGTCTTCATACGACGGTCAGCCCACGTGTCAAGTTTGATAAGGAACTGCCCGCTGAGCGATGCCAGACGGAAGGTAAATTCGCTGTCCACCGTTACTTTGTCGGCCACCCGCATTACGTCTTTGGTGCAACGTACTGACATCACGGGTGACCCCTCTGGAGGCCATGCAACCTTATCGTCTTCCGCAATAGCGCCAAATGGGACGATGTCCACTTCGAAACGAATTCGCCCATCCTTGCCCAGATAATAAAAACGCTGCTTCTCACGGGCTTTTTCAAAATGATTCTGCAACAGGATGCCCTTCAGCCGTTCGTACTGCCTCCAGTCTTGTAACAGAACAGCCACGTCTAAATCCATCGTACGACGTGGGGTATCTGTCACGCCCATGAGTCGCAGGGCGATGTCGCGGGCTGCTGCCCCCACCACATACACTTCCGCTCCCAGTTGCCGATAGCAGCTATCCAACGCCTGTAACGTTTCCACCAACAGGTCATTTTGCAGTTCTTCTTTATGAATGCTGTATTCCATTGTTATAGCGTGTGTTTCAAGCGTTCTGCGGCTTCTCGGCAACGGTCATCCTCAGTGGCCATCAGGTCGGCATACATCACCAACAACGGTGTGTCATCGGTCTGCCAGAAACGCTTATAAACATATATTTCCCCTTGTGGAGCTGGTATCATTCGTCCTGTAGCAATTAATGCATTGGCATTGTCTGCGGTGTAAATATCCCACCGTTCGGGTCGCAGGTATCCATCCGTTAGTGCAGCCGCAGGCTCTCCACCCCAGCTCAGCGTTTTGGGTAGTTGAATAGACTGCCACTGCGCGCGTACTGCGGGAGATAGAAAGGTAAAACGGCTAATGAAAAGTTTAGGCTTCAGCGTGTCATTATAGCCCTGTGTCCAGCGGTCGATAAGCGACTGCCGTTTGCGTAGCAACCGACTTTTTCCGTCTTCGACCACGTATCCTCGATTTGTGAGGTCGGCCAAAGTGCTGTGCACTGACCCTAAGGACACACCTGTCGCATTGGCGATTTCCCGGATAGTCTTACCTACATTTCCTTTGTTCTGAAGCAGGTAGAAGATGATTTGAATCTCTGTTTTCTGCATATAATTTTCAATATTTACTTGTTGTTCAATAATTTTGAACACGCTAATATTTTGAACAAACTTACTGCAAAAGTACACAAAATAAACGAACTACACAAATATTTTTTACAGATTTCTCAGACCGAGGATGACGCCTTGCGCTATTCAAAACCTCAGGTAAAACATGTGACAGAATTTTCGCATATAATCCAAACTCATTTTTGCCATAAGCTTAAACGTTTAAGGATTAATTATTGAATTGATTATTTGTTTCTCAATGCAATGAGTTCTTTTAATTCTTTAATCGTATAAGGTGGGTCCTTTCTATGCAGCATTGCGTGACAATTTGGACACACTGGAACTAAATCCTTTTTATAATCGATTTTGTAGTCTCTTCCGATGCCTGAAATTGGAGTAACATGATGAACATGTATAAAACCCTTGCCAACTTCTCCATATACTTTTTCAAAATCGATACCGCAAACCGCACATTTGCATCCTTTTGCCGCTATACATTTATTACGTGCTTCAGCACTTCTCTCGTATCGATTCACCGATACTTTGGTTACCAATCCTTCACTATATTCTGTGTTTTCATCAATTGTATCAGGGAAAAAACTCGACAATTCGCCTTGCCATGAATTCAAGCCAAGCATATCAAGGACCCAATCCCAATCATCAAATTTAATGGCTTCTTCGTTTTTAGTTTTTACTATTTCTATCTTCTTTTCTTCTAGTAGTTTATTGAACGAGTCATAAACATAACTGAATCCACTTGATGGTAAGTTGGAGTTTTTAGACCTAATCAAACCGTTAAGTGTCGGTATCTCCTTATGTGTGATTTCTTGTAATCTATGTATTACATCAGCGACATACCCTAATTGATATCCAATGCCCGAAAATTTATCATATCCCAATTCCCTTGTCAAATCACTATAAGTATGATTTGATTCTCCCATTTTAGCCCAATGTATTAAAATTGGGATTATTTGTGGCACAATATCTTCCGCTTTTTTCCCACCACATACCTCATCTATGATATAACTGTATTTTCCAAAAGTTTTCATAGTATTTTTATTTTATCAATTTCCCATTCCACACTTTTTGTTCTCCATTTAGCTATCAAAAGTCCTGTGAACTATCTTTCTATATTTCTATGTTAAATACTTAAGAATTAATACTTTTATCAACCATTTGTGTAATTTCTCTTGCAAGCCTACGTTCTTTATTCAATAGAATCCAGAGGGGGTTGTAGTGTATCATGAGGATTTATTGTTTTCATTACATTTGATGCAGTGATATTTAGCAGATGAGGAAATCTTTGAATTTGTTCTACAGGATTGATGTTTCTATAATCAATGCGAGAGAATGTATCTCTGTCAAATTGCACAGAAAACACATAGTCATTATTAATAACATTTGTCTTTTTATTCAATCGTTGCGTATATCCAGAAATGCATATTTGTTTGATTTTAGTTGAAACATTGAAAAACATACCAGAGAAGAAAAAGGCCAATCCACAAACACAAGTAGAATAATCTAATGCCGCTTGTTTTTGCGTTTTTGCTTTTACAGAAACTTTACCGGATTTAAGTGTTTTTGCTACTTCATTTGGCATATCTTCTATTTCTGGCAAATCTAAATCAATGTAAATAGAACACTCTTCTGGGTGATATTCATAGTCTATAGAGAATTCGACTGGGAGTTCTATTTGCGACAAAATGTTTTCTATCTTATTGTCAACATAATTTAGTTCCCCATTGAAAATATTTTGCAACTCAGTTTTCTTCTCTTCGCATTCTCTCCGGCTTTGTTCATCAAACTCTTTCTTGAAACCATCCTCATATTCATCAAACTCTTTCTTCTCTTTAGACCAACTATCATGAGTCTCATTATATCTTTCTTGTAAATTGGTACATACGTATTGCTCTCTTTTCCTCTTGAGTGTCCAAAAAAGTAATGATGTTACTTTTTCCTTTGCCTCATTTTCTAGTTGACTGCGTACAGATTCTACTGTTGGCTCTATGCTTGCAAAAGTATTTTTCTCATACTCTTCTGGTTGAATATTTTCCAAAGCTTTTGTGACAGAAAATTCCGTTACTGGCCTTTCAGTATGTTTGTATATCTCAATAAAACTTGCATTTTTATCTGCAATCTCATTGTAAACATCTTGTGAAAGTCGCTGAAAGGTTTCTTTATATCCTTGTGATCTTCTTATGGCTCTAAGTAAATTTTCATCGGTGATAACATTTCCATTGGCATCTGCTACTATAGGATTGTTATTCTCGTCTAAACTCATTTTAAGGTTGACGGTGACTTTCTGATGTTGATAGGAGTTAGCTGTTGACCTTGATGAGGAATAGGTCCTTGTAGAAAGACTGCTCCCACTGGCTATTTTTTGACGATTATAAAGACCTGTTCCTGGGATACCATAATTCGCATAAATACCCTGCTTACCGACTGTTACAGATGCTCCACGAACTCCCATAGACATACTAATACCTGAGCCCGAAAAATTAAGCGAAAGCCCTTTACAAATCTTAACTCTTCTTCTAAATCTCATAACTATGGTTTTTTAGTACACAATTTGACTATTAATTTCGCTCATTTGCTTTGTTATCATATCAACCTCATTAAAACGATTTGTTTTTAAGGCTCTGCTCATGGCCTGTTCCCATTGCTTCTCAAGCAATGCATATTCTGCCTCTAATTTCGCATTTTTGATGTCATTCTTTTTGATGTCGCTAATAATCTTTTCTATTTCATCTGGGGTAAACAACAAATCATTTTCATTATCAGAAGCTTTATTTAATCTTTGTTGTGCTTTCTCCTTTCTTGCTGAGAAGTCCATCACATCTGCGCAACCATGTTTTGAGAAGTGGAAATCATCGCGTAACACCAAATCACAGAGTTGAATTATTTGATAATACTTCTTCTGTTTGTCAAGGTTTTTTGCCAATCTATCTTCGGCATACCCTGTATGATGGCCATTTAGTATCGCCATTTTGGCATGATATGAAGACTTGTCGAAGTATTCGGGATTCATTTCCCTTGCTTTAAAATATGCAACCATTAGGTTAATGTGTACACCTGTATCATTAGGATTCCTCTGTAGTTGTCTTAAACCCTCTTGTATTGCTAAATCATATTGATTTTCGAAAGTAAGATTACCTATTTTAGTTGATGCAGGTATTTCTGATTGTGCGATAATAGTGGATTTTTCAATAGAGTTATAACCTATTATTTCAGACACTGACGTCATCTCCCGTTTGCCATCATTGGTTGATGATGATACGTTTTTTCTTTTAAATACATCAAAAAGGCCCATAGCAATTGTATTCTTCTTATTATTTCAGCTTTTTAATATTTTCCACTTTTTCCAGCACGGTCATTTTCAGTATTATTTCTGCGGGCATCTCCAGTTTGGAGAAGGCGAAGAGCTTCTTTCCAAGGTCTTTCAATGAGGCGCCGAGGTGGTAAACCTCGTTGTCGATTATGAGGAAACGGTCGTGGATGGTGTCGCAGACCTTTACCTCGATGGGTGAGTATTGTGCGTTGTGCTTCTCTATGTCAAGTTGTGACACCTTAGAATCGGAACGGGAGATAACCGTAGCACGAACTTTTGCTTTGCGTTTCGACAGCATCAGCAGCACCGACTCATCAATATAGTTGTCAATAAGTGTGATGTTTTTCTTCGCCGTCTTTATCAGATCCGTTGCAAAGACATAGGCATCAAATATCTGTCCATTATAGAACACACCTTCCACAGGTGGCAGCGACGTCCTTACAAAAAAATCAATCTTCTCCTCGGTACGTGATACCCGCTGTTCCAGTCGTTCCAATCGGTTGTTTACAGAATAACCTTTCAATAGATATTCCTTTAACACATGGTTTGCCCACTGGCGGAATTGCGTGCCACGCAAACTCTTGACACGATAACCCACAGAAATAATCACATCAAGGTTGTAGTATTCAATATGTCTTACCACACGGCGACCATTCTCATTTTGAACTGTTGCATTTTTTGCAACAGTTGCCTCACGAATCAGTTCTCCCTCGCTATATATGTTGCTGATATGCCTTGATATAACCGACTTATTCCTGTCAAACAATACAGCAAGTTGATTGAGGGTAAGCCACACCGTCTCATCGGCCAACTGGACATCAAGCTGCACAACTCCATCACTGCTTTTGTACACGACAATAGAGCCGTCAGTCGTATTGACTGATGGTAACATCCGTTTTATATCCCGATTATTGTCCATTTCTTAGCCTTTTGAACAATTTTTGCGGTCAAATTATTTGATCGCAAATCGTATACTTATTGTTTTTCTGTTTTAAACCCTATCCGTTTTCGTGGGGTTGATGATTTCTCACGTAGTTGGTCGAGGGCATCGTTGATGGCTTCTATCTGGAGGGATATCTCATTGTTGGTCTCCTCCTGCATGCGGTTGATGTCGTTCTGGTCGTGCAGGATTTCCTCCACATAGTTGTTGAGCTGGTCCACTTTGTGCGACAGTTGCTCTACCTTCAGGTTCACCCCTTGCCATGCACTCACCGCATGGCGTATTGCCACAAACGCCCGCATGATGTTGATGTTGACTTGAATTGCCGTCTCCGACCGCAGGACTGAACTCAACATTGCAATGCCTAATTCAGTGAATGCATTAGGCATTTTGCGTGTGCCTCCCCAACTTGAAGTAGCAATTTGTGACTTCAAATATATATCATTATCAATGCTTTCTGGACTTGAAGTCACAATTTGTGACCTCAAACTAGTCTCAATATCGTCAATCTCTTCAGTATCAGCATCAGTGGTACTCTCCTTTAAGGTCACAATTTGTGACCTTAAAAACGCCCATTCATTTTTGTTCAACTTAAACATAAAGTCTTCAGGGAAACGCTCAATATTACGTTTGACCGCTTGGTTCATGACTTTTGTTTCCACCCCATACAGCTCCGCCAAGTCGCGGTCGAGCATCACGCGCAAGCCCCGCACTTCGTAGATACGGTGCTTGATAACCTCCACCTCGGAAGTCCCGATAGCTGTTATTTCATTCTCGCTCTTCATTGGCGTTGTGTATAATTCTTTAATAGAGACAACAATACGTCGCGTATAATACTATACGTGAATTTACAAAAATACGAAAATAAAATGGAGTGATGAAAATTATTTTTCTAACCGACAAATCTGACGGATTACAATAGCCCTAAACTTCAATGTGCCGCCCTGCACTAAAGCCGTTTCTGAGATGCTCTCCGTAGGAGACATAACCCAACTGATTGGAAAGAATCTGTGTGTTGCCAATCTGAGCATCGATTTTTCTGTGCGAATGTCCGTAAATCCAATAGTCGATGCCGGAGATGGCAATGTAGTCGTCCAACTCCACAGTGAAAGCTCCCTTGATAAAGCTGTCACGAAACTCTGGTGCAGTACATAGCTGTGCTGGCACTTGGTAGGTGAGCACAATCTTGCGCTTTGCCCCACTTTCTTCAACGGCCTGTTGTACAAATTGCAAACACCGTTCGTGTTCATGGTTGAAATCATCCGACGAAAGACGATACCCATTGTATTTAATTCGGTAGAAGTCATTTACACCACGCTCGGTCATATAAGCGTTATGGGGTTCCATTTCATGAGTCGTTTTCTCGCCTCAGCATACAAGCAAGCTTGTCTGCGTTCGGCTTAACGAAAACGTTCGTTTCATCGAAACAGACATTTTCTCGCCTCGGCATAGTGCAAAAGCTGCGCTATTTGCCCTCTGCTCTCGGCTTATCGAAAACGTTCTCTTGTTCCACGCCGATCCTTTTACTTGGTGTTGGGTGTTCTCTTTCATAATTACATCGTTTTACTCTCCTTGAACAAACTTAGATAGTTGTCGGCATTGACAACAGTAAACGTATACGACAATGATTACCTTCCCGCGCCATAGCTTTTGGTTGATCTGCTCTTTAAGTAGTCTTTCTATCATAAACCGACATTTTTTCATCAGCAAAGATACTCAATATTTTTAATTATACTTCATCTCCTTTTTAGAACAGGAATGCAAGCCCGTTGCCTACTACCAACTGCGCGGCTAGGATTGCGCGGACGCCGAGGATGAACTTCAACCATCAACTCTCCATTCTCAACCCTCAACTCCTGCCCCGCCCACCCTTTTAGTTTTTAGTTTTTACCTTTTACCTTATAAAAATACGTGAATATACGTGAGATACGCGGAGCTAATCTTCATAAACATTTTAGTTTTTACCTTATTACAAACTCTCCACTCTCAATGGAACACATTTTTTTGACACTTCGGGAAAAATGATTACTTTTGCAAAACGGACGGCGAAGCTGGACCCGGGCCGTCCGCAAAGAAAATCAGGTTGATAGAATAGAAAACTTATAATTAAAAAAACAAATAAACTATGTTCTTTCAAGTCTACGGGGCCAATGCCCTTACACAATGGGGGATGCTGCTAGTGGTGCTGGCAGGCCTCATCCTCTGGAACGAATTCGCACGCCGCACCAAGATGGGCGGTGCCATCACCTTCTTCGTCATCCCGGTGCTGCTGACAGCCTACTTCGTGGCCATCGCCATCGGAGCCCGCAATGGAGCCGAATGGGCCGTGAACAACCAGACCCACATCTACATGAACGGCTGGTTCCACTACGCCAAACTCTACGCCGCCCTCACTGGCTGCATCGGCTTCATGATGATCAAGTACAAATGGGGCATCGGTGCCAAGCGTTGGTTCAAACCCTTCCCCTTCGTCATCGTGGCCATCAACATTCTCATCGCCGTCGTCTCCGACTTCGAGAGCGCCGTCATGGGCTGGAACAAATGGTGGCTCAGCAGCGAAGGCGTGTGGCTCTTCGGCGGCTGGCACAACGTCTTCAACGGCCTGGCCGGCCTGTTCAACATCTTCTGCATGACCGCCTGGTGGAACGTCTACTCCTCAAAGGACAAGAAAGACATGATCTGGGCCGACATGACCTGGGTCTACATCCTGGTCTACGACATCTGGAACTTCGCCTACACCTACAACTGCCTGCCCACCCACAGCTGGTACTGCGGCATCGCCCTGCTGCTGGCCCCGACGGTGGCTGCCCTGCTGTGGAACCGCGGCGGCTGGATACAGAACCGCGCCAACACCCTGGCCATCTGGTGCATGTTCGCCCAGGTGTTCCCCCTCTTCCAGGAGACCTTCAAAGACGGCCGCCAGTGGTTCAGCTGGGCCGTGCTGCCGGTGCAGTATCCCGACGGCATCGAGACCGTTAAGCAGCTCTATGCAGTGTCCGGTGGCGAAGCCGCCACCGTGGGCACCACGGTCGACTCCGTGGCCGCCAACCCCACCATGATGACCGTCATCAGCGCCCTGGCCCTGGCGACCAATGTCATTGCCTTCGCCTACATCATCTGCACCGCCAAGAAACGCCACATCAACCCATACAAGGAGGACGTATTCGTGGGTCAGAAGTACTACAAAGATGCCATGGCACGCGCCGATGTCGACTAAACCACCCTGCCTAACACAATGGGGATGCCTCAAAAAAGGGGCATCCCCTTTTTGTTTACTTCCCTGTGGCGATGTATTTCTTCAAGGCTTTGACGTAGCTGCGGAAAGCCTCGGTTCCCTCGGGCGTTATGCGGCAGGTGGTGCGGGGCATCTTGCCTTTGAAGCCTTTTTCAACGGTTATGTAACCTGCCTCGGCCAGTTTGTCAATCTGCACGCTCAGGTTGCCCGAGGTGGCGCCGGTCTGATCCTTGAGGTAGTTGAAGTCGGCCTCCTCCACCCCAGCCAGTATCGACATGATGGCCAGCCGCAGCTCCGAGTGCAAAAGCGGGTCTAATCTAGGCAACATGGCTTACTTGAATTGATGTTTGACAATCAAGCCTGTGGCCACCAGCACCAACCCGGCAATAGTGAAGATGAGCATCTGCTCATAGCTGGCCCCAGTGATATAATAGCAGCACATGCCCCCGATGCCGGTCACAAAACCAGCAATCTTCATGACCCAGTTTTTTAGGGCCACGCCACAGGCACTTTCGGCCAATCCGAACAACAGCACTATCTCGCCCGTGAGGCTCCCTAGGGCTATCAAGGATCGGATGGCCCCACCAATATTGTCAGTGCCATCATGCATATAAGAAAAGAAAATCGTGAAAATAGCCACAGCGCAGGCAAAGATTCCGAAAGTCGACCAAATGCCCCTAGTGATGCGGCTCACATCGTTGCTCACCCTTTCCTCCTGCTTTTTACTCAGCCCAAGCCATGCCACTAAGAATCCTATCACAGGCATGGCAAACCACAGGCAGTTCCAAGCCTCTTTGTCTGTCAATCTCCATAAGAAGTAAATTACCAGCGAGAAGACTGTAAGCAACGTACCCCACAGGATGTAGTATTTCGCACTGCGGCGCGTAATCTCTTTGCGGCTGTTATTGAGTGTTTCGGTAATGAGCGACAGACTTTCCTCAGCTGTCATTTCTTTGTTCTGTTCCATTTTGATAAGTGTTTTGTTGTTTTACTTTTTGTTTTTTCAACGTGATACAATCCATTAATGCGCATCGATTCATGAATCGCGCTGCAAAGATAAACAACTTTATGAAATAAACAAGATTATTTTGTAAAATATTTTTCAAGTAACAGTATATCAGAAAAATATTTTTTCATTTATTCCCAGAAAATGATAAAAAAAGTATAAGATTTAGAGCAAAAATAGGAAAAATAGCACCAAAGAGAACAAAATGAACATTTACAGACCAAACATTTGTGTACCAGCTATTTTTATGTGGTTATTATTACAACCTGAAATGTTTCGTTGCAGCCCTGCAAAACCCGATTACATGTGCTATCCGTGGTAAAGGGTAGAAATCAGCGATTTGTGAGTATTACGATTCATATCAAAACAAATCAGAATGTGTACCTGTACCCGTGAAAAGAAGCGTATACTCAGTATCGTTTTGCTGCCAGACCATCAACCAATCGCCCTTGATATGGCATTTCAGATGCCTGCATAGTTGCCAGACAGTTTGTGAGGGCGATACTCCTGAGGCAACGTGCCTTTAGCCTCCAGCAGGCGAATGGCTGCTTTCAGCAATTCCATATTATATCCGCTGACGGCAACGTTCACTTTTTTATTGTGCAGGTCAGGAACAAAAAAAGGATACCGCGACATTACGGCAGGTGCGGGCAAATGAATGTAAACCCAAATCGGTCATTAGACCGACTCTTAGCCATAATGTCCTCACCCCATTCGAAATTGAGAATGGAGAAAGGAGAATTACCCAGATGCGTAAGCCAATTCTCAACTCTAAATTCCCAACTCCGCCTACCCTTTTAGTTTTTAGTTTTTACCTTTTACTTTAACACAAATTCCCAATTCACTAGAGCGTCCGCAGTGTCACCTCCACTGTGTCGCCGAAGGTTTTGCCTATTTTCTGGCGGATGGCTTTGGTGATGCCGATGATGTAGCAGATGTTGCCGTCGGTGTCCTTCACGCCCATGTTGACCACACTGCCATGGTAGGGGGCACCGTCAAAAGTGGCTTCCACTTTTAGCCGCCCCACGCCGTACTCTTTTCGGATGTCGATGGGTACCACGATGTACGCGGCATCCATATCCTCATTTTGAATGATAGTAGCTGAAAATCTATGCATATTATTGAGTTGGGCCCTTCGGTGCATCAAAGGAGCAAAAGATTTTTTGACATGAGTTTAGCGGTCATAGCCTATCGTTCCCTCCGCTCGATTACTTGTTTCAGTCGGTAGCGGTCGCCTGTGGCGGGGCCTATGGCATCGATAAACTGTTGGTTGTAACCGGGGGTAGCGTATCGGCCGCGGACAAACTCGCCGTTCTCTGTGGGGTGGGCCACCTGGTCGTTGTACTTCACGATGAGCAGCTTTGCCAGCAGGTCCCACCGCTTCATCATGCGGTCAGCATAGGCAATGCTCTTGCTGTTCAAATAGCTCTGTCGATCGGCAGGGGTAAGGTCTGCTATGGCCAGCAGTACACTGTCCTGGTCGGCAAAATAGTAGTCCTCCAGCTCCCCTTGTGCCTCTCGCAGGTCGCCTATCATCAGCGAGTATCGTGGGTAAATCATGTTGGCCACCCAGTTGTTCATCCAGAAGGCCGACTCGGTGGAGAACTCCCTGCGGGGATTGTTCTCGGGTCGGAAACAGTCCGGCACCTGCCGCAGGCAACAGTAGAGGGGCACATAGGCCACCACGTCGGCATCGTCGCAGTTGAACCACGTCACGCCGCCCACGTCGTTAGGCAGCCACGAGCGCATCTGGCAGGTCATAGTAAAGCCCGACTGCTGTGTGGCGATGGGCCGTTCGCGGAAATAGTCGGTGCCGTCGGAGGCCTTGAAATGCATGGGCAGCGGACGGATGGGCATGCCCCAGGGACCCGCCGTCATGTCGGCTGTCATGTCCAGGGCCGTGCCCTCAAAGTGGTCACGCATGTCCCGCTGCAGGTCGCGTAGCGAGAGGGGCTCGTCAGGCTTAATCCACAGGGGCAGGTGGTCGTATTGCGAGAAGTCACCGTTTAGATATGGCAGATACTTGTCCATCTCGGCAGTACTTGTGTGGTGGCGGAAGAAGCTCCACACCCGGGCATCGGCATAGCGCACATTCTCAAAGTCTATCGGGCAATAGGCATCGCGGAAGGAGAACTCCTCGTCGCTGCCAGTGAAGAACCCTTTCTCGCGGGCAAAAGAAACCACGTCCTCGACATAGAGGCATTTCACCTCTGGCCTATGCAGGTGCTTGAAACTACGGCTGCTGAGGCTCTCATAGCTGCGCTTCTTTTCCAATGGGAACTGGCGTATGCGGCTCAGGTTGGCATGGGCGCAGATGCAGTCGTCCGGCACCCGCAGTGCCACCCACACAGCACCTGTACGCCCCGGTCCTTTGCCAATAATTTCCATAATCCATGCCTCCTCGGGGTCACACACCGTGATGCTTTCGCCGCTGGAGTTGTAACCGTACTGCGCCACCAGTTCAGCCATACATTGGATGGCATCGCGGGCAGTAGGAGAACGCTGGAGAGCCAGCCGCATGAGGCTGAAATAGTCGAGAAGACCCTCTTGGTTGACCAGTTCCAGGCGACCATCGAAAGTGGTCTCCACAATCGTCACTTGCTTCTCGTTCATCAACCCCACCACATTGTAAGTATAGTCCACCTGCTCCACAAAACGCCCCTCGTGGCGAGGTCCCCAGCCGTGGATGGCTATTTTTTCACCTTTCTCATGACGTCCACCCGGAGAGTAGAACAGTGAACCGGAAAAACCAAATCCGTCGCAGTTATAGGTACACATCACGCTGCCGTCTTTCGAGGCTTTTTTCCCCACTATCAAATTGGTACAGGCCATGGCGGGCAAGGTTCCCATGAACCAAATGGATAAAACTATTGTTAGAGTCTTTTTCATAATCTATTTCTTGTGTAAGGTGATAAGGGTGATTTCGGATGGACAGTTTATACGCAACGGCATGGTACAGCCAATACCGGCAGTGACGTAAAGAGTCTGACCATCGATGTCATAACGCCCTGCCGACTGCCTGAACATCCATGAGGCGGGTGTCCATCCAAACAATCGGAACTGGGCGGCATGGGTGTGGCCACTCAGCGTAAGGGCTATATCGGTCTTTTGCAGCACTTCGGCTTCCCAGTGGCTAGGGTCGTGACTGAGCAGTATGCGAAAACCGCCAGTTCCCTGCATGGCTTTCTTGAGGTCGCCGCGGTCGACAGTACTGAAGCCCTGTCCCGAGCCATGAATATTGTCCACGCCCACCACCGTGAGACTGTCATGCCCGCGGTGCAGCACCAGGTGCTCATTACGAAGCAGGTGCCACCCCAACGTTTCGCGCTCATAGCACACCAAGGAATCCACCTCCTTCATGCGGAGCGAAGGTTGGTCGCGAAAACTATAAATGAAAAAATCGTGGTTGCCCAACGTACTCACCACCCCGTCACGTGCCTTCAGGCCCTGCAGCATTTGCGTGTAGGGCTTAGACTCGTCGACGCTCAACGACACCAAGTCGCCAGTAAAGCATATCAAATCGGGATGTAGCGCGTTGATGCTATCAACAATGTGCTGTAGCTGATCGGGATTGTCATCGAAAGTCCCAAGATGCAGGTCGCTGATATGCACTATACGGTAGCCTTCGAAAGCCTCTGGCACCTGGGTGTGAATGTAATCCAACGCCACCGTCTTCTGCTGCCAGCGGCCTATGAAAATGCCATAAGCCACCACCACCCAGGCCAACAGCACCAACCCTGCTGCCGTCCACCCGAAGGGGGCGTATGGCAAATGGGAGTGGAAACAGCGTCCCACCAACCATCCCAGCAACCACAGCACATTGGGTATGAGGGCCAACACCACGCTGAGCAGAACCATGAATTTAGTCATAAAAGAAATCATCTGTACTCTATAGCTTTAAGTTAGTAATCACGTTGGGCGGACATTTATTCCTGTCTGGCTCGGCTGCGGTTGACGATGGCTACGCCCACAAACACCAGCACTGCCGCCAACACCTTCATCCATGTCAGTCTGTCCATGCCTAAGGCCACACCTACCACACTGGCTATAATGGGCTGGAGATAGTTGTACATGCTCACCAGCGTGGGCCGTATGCGTTGCTGCCCGATGGGGATAAGGAAATAGGCCACAAAGGTAGCAAAGAAAACCAGATAGGCCACCTCCCACCAAATGGGACTGGGAACAGCTGCATAATCCAGCGTCAGCACCTCTTTAGCCGAAAAAGGCAGGATGAGCACCAGTGCAAAAAGAAACATCCACTTCATAAGTGTTACCACATTGTAGCGCTGGATGATGGGACGGCAGATACCTAAGTAGAGGGCAAAACACAAGGCATTCAGCACCACCAGCGCAATGCCCATGGGGCTGGAATGCTCCACTCCACCAGTGTGAGTGGACTGCAATATCAGCCACACTACGCCTACAAAACTCAGGGCCACACCTCCCGCCTTCTTCCATGTGATAGGTTCTTTCAGAAAGATGGCAGCCACAAACATGGTCATGATAGGTGTGATGGAGTTAACTACAGACAGATCGATAGGTGCCGTCATGGCTATGGCATAGAGGAAGGTCATCTGTGGCAATATGAGACCAAGGACAGAGGCCCCCAGCATACCCAACAGGTCCTGCCACGGCACCCGTTCATGCTTGACAAAGAGACTCAGCAGCCAAAAAAGAGCCGCTGCACAAAAGGCGCGAAAGGTGAAAAGTACCGTTGGCGAGAGCTCTCCCCCGTTGGCGATGTCTTTGCAAAAGATAATATTAAGCCCAAAGATGGCATAGGCTCCAAAACAGGCCAGATGGCCGATAAGGTGACGATGTTTCAAGTGTTACTGTTGTTAAAGATTGCCTTTGTATATATTGTCCATAAAGAGACCCACGCGGTTGATGACCGGACAGGCTCGGCAACCAGTGAATCGAATACGCACCCCCTTGGTGGTATATGTGTCGGTCAGCAGAATGCGTTTGTAGCCTATGGTGCTTTGCGTGGCAACAGTCTGCCACTTGCCACCACTCAGCACCTGCACTTCGAAACGCTCCACACGCTGCCCCAGCGGTATATATTCCTGCAACATCACGCGGTTGAAAGTGACCGGCCGCGCAAAAGATAGTGTTAGCGATGGCTGCAGGCACCAGTTGTCCACCGTCCAGTACTTGTGGTAATGGGTGTCCACCACATTGGCAGCACGATAGGCTTTCATGCCTTCGCCGCGCACATGGGAGGCATACACGTAGGCCTGTCGGGCCAGATCGTTGCCGAAGATGGAGTCCAACGCTGCTCGGAATTCCACTATACGGACGGAGTCTTCGGCATCAATCAGTCCTCGGCGGTCAGGAGGCACGTTCAGCAGCAGCACCGCGTTTCGACCTACACTGGTATAGTATATGCCCAGCAACTGCTGCAGCGTCTTGGGATGTTCGTAGGTGTGGTGAAACCATCCATGGCGGATAGAAACATCCACCTCGGCAGGTATGTAATATTTACCGTCTCTCTGACCTTGGTTGAGAACTTCTAATGGAGGGGCAAAAGGACCAGGCTGATAGCCGTCAGTGCTCAGGCGCGACCAGCAGGTCTCGCCATTGATACCCTCTTCATTGCCCATCCAATGGCAGTCCGGACCTACATCGCTGAATATGAGTGCCTGTGGCTGCAGACGGCTTACGGTGTGGTTGAACAGCGACCAATCATATTCTTGCTTTTTACCGCGTGGCCCCTCTCCGTTGGCCCCATCGAACCACTGTTCGAAAATAGTGCCATAACGTGTAAGTGCGTGTTCCAATGTGCGATTAAAAGTCTCGTTGTAATGGGGTGTGCCATAGGTGGGGGCGTTGCGGTCCCACGGCGAGATGTACAGTCCCATCTTCACCCCTCCCCGACGGCAGGCCTGAGAGAGTTCCAGCAATACGTCTCCCTGGCCCTGCCGCCAACTACTTTGGCGCACGGTGTAATTGCTGGCTGGATTGGGCCAGAGGCAGAAACCGTCGTGATGTTTGGCCGTGAGGATGATGCCCTTGAAGCCACCGGCTTTGGCCACAGCCACCCATTGGTTGCAATCCAGCTGAGAGGGGTTGAACATATCTGCCGACTCGTTGCCTGTGCCCCACTCCTTGCCGGAGAAAGTGTTAGGGCCAAAGTGACAAAACATATTCATCTCCATTCGCTGCCAACGTACCTGGGCTTCCGTGGGACAGGGACCATAAGGCGCCGGGGGCGAACTTTGTGCCCCAACCCTGATG
>Ga0247608_10003616_pt1 | contig 17891 bp, 27 predicted proteins | sample 176DNAGHGlowgp2_FD_193490 | JGI IMG/M metagenome (GOLD analysis project Ga0247608, IMG submission 193490) | Sheep rumen microbial communities from Palmerston North, Manawatu-Wanganui, New Zealand - 1766 DNA GHGlow gp2 | ecosystem: Host-associated > Mammals > Digestive system > Stomach > Rumen ... | reverse complement strand
GGGTGTATGGGAAGAAACACCTACTCAAATTCCCCGCTAGAATAATTCTATAATAATAGCTTATAAATAAAATAAAATAAAATAAGTAAAAATAATAAAACAAATTTAATATAAAAGCTTGCAATTATTCTACAATAATGATATAATAATATTAACAAAATAAAGAAAAGGAGTTGAAAAGAATGTATATGTTTTATGAGATAAAAATATTTGCAAAAGATAAAAGTATTTTATTAGATAGTATAATTTTTGCGGATAATGAAACAGAAGCAAAAGCAAAGTTAAACAGTAAAATTATAATGATTATGTATCAAGGACTTTTGGAAGATGAAAAAATTGAAATATCAAAAAGGAGTGAATAAAAATGAAAGATTATGAAAAATTAAAACAAATATGGAGTGAAAAAGAACTACTTTACAAGGAGCAAGAAAATTCTAAAAAATTATATTATTATGAAAAATTAAATTATTCAAATTATGAAAATAAATGCAAAGAAATTGCAACACATCAATTATATTTAACAATTAAAGAAAACATAATAAAAAATAATTTATGTGTAACAATACATAATGAATTAATGAAAATCTATAAAGATATTTACAAAAAGTACGAAACTAAAAACATTGGAGAAAAAAGAAAAGAAGAAATTGAAAACACTTTTAGAAAGCAAATTGAAAACATTTTCAATTATACAAACGAGGAATATTACAATAGATTTTATTTATATTTCAATTGTAGTTATGATAAAGACATAAAAGTATTTAATATAAATATTGATAAGTTAAAATATAATTATTCTTTTTATATTGTAGACAATGAAATAAAGTCAAGATATTTATTCGAATTGCCAAATTATATTGAAAATGTAGAAGAAGAAGCAACTAGATTATTAAATTTATATAATGAAACATTAGCAAAAAAGGAAGAAATGCAAAAGCAATTGGATAGTATTAGAGAAAATTTAAACAATAATTTTAAAAAGAATCTTTACACTGATAATATATCAAATATTTTTAGACATTTATATTTATAATTATTTACACGTTGCAAGCTATCCAAAATTTGAGGATAACTTGCAAAAGTAAGTAATTATGTAATTTATAATAGAAAGGAGTTGAAAACATGAGAGCATATAAAAGGGAATTTAAAAAATTTTTGAAAAAATACTCAAGAACATTTAACACATATGATTTTAAATGTTGGTGTGAAGATTTGGAAAACCAACATTTTGAAACAGGAATAAATTATTATATTTTATACAATTTTGAAAGTTTGGATAATCAACAACATATATTTTATTATTAAAAAGAAAGGAGATGAGAAGCTATGCTATTATCAAATGGGGACATTATCACAATTAATGAGGACATAAATATTTTTGATATAAAGAAAATTTACGAATCATATCAAAATAATTATGGATTCCTATATGAACATGATGACAATGTAGCGGGATATAGAGAAGCACTTGAATTTTATGAAAATGAGCATGAAGCACTATTCCATGATGAAAATTTCAAAAAGTATATGTTTGCATTATGCACTTTAAAACAAGATGGTTTTACAAGTGATAGAGAAATAGTTGCTTTGATGTTTGCACTTAGTGATTATGGAGTTTTACAAGATTAAAGAAGGGAGCAAATTATTATGAAATTTAAAGATTATCAAAAACTTTTAAGTGATTATAGGTTTGATGTTCACTTTATGAGTAATTTACAATTTGTGGACGCAATAGACTATGCAAATTATGAATTAAAAAAGAATATGATAGATGAGGAAAAAGAAAAGCTTTTTAATTTCCTAACTGAATGGTATTTTAAAGATGACAAATATTATGAAACATATTCTCTTTTTGATTTTGGATTTCAAGCTGTTGACTATGAATTATGGAAATGTAAGACAATAGAGGAATTTTCAGAAAAATTTGAGGATATACTATAGTATATCCTCTTTTTCTCATGTTAAAAAGCCTTAATAATTCTAAAAAATTCTTGTGAATCGGATTTTATCTTCTGGGACTCATAATACACATTAGCAAGAATGAAGTTCATCTCAAATGTTTTCCAGAACGTATATTGTTTAAGAGCTTTTAACATCATTATATTAGGTCTGTTATCCTCTTTTGTGATGGAGAAGATATAACGTGTTCCCTTTTCATAGTCAGATGAAACAAAGACTTTTCCGCTTAGAAAAATCATTCCAGATTCCATATGTAGCACCTTTAAACACAATTGCAAAAACAAATCTAGCACTTCCAGATTTTTTCTCTATAAAGTCGGAGTTTTTACCTAAAATCTGATTATCAATAGCATATTCTGAGTAAGGTGTACCTTCCATAAGTCTACCGAATTAGAGTTTGTTTTCTCTCTTCCCTAAACTTCATATTACGCATATATTGAACTAGAATCAAATTATCTTTAAATAGTTTAATATCATTATTATAAGGAAGAGTAAGTCCGAAGAATGTAAATAAAGGACAAAATTCTATATCTTGGACAGCATTCATAATAAAGAAGATTTTAACATTGTTACGATTTCTAATAACAGAGTCTAAAAGTCCCGCAATTATCATACCTTCATTAGGAAGATAGTAACGTTTATTTTTTTCAATAGCATATTCATCGAAGATAATTGTAGTAACATCATCAAAAGAAGCACTTTTAAGATCCTGTGCTTCAGTAAGTCTTTTAGCATATCCAAAAATTTCTTTATCACAATAGAATTTTTTATTAGCAGATAGAAGCTTATGATCTGGAAATTTAGATCTAATATCCAAAAAGTAATCCTTAGCAAAAAGAGATTTTATCTCATTGTCATATCTTCTTAAATAGAGGAATTTTTCCTTCTTTTTAAGCCATCTATTAATAACATAATCTTTAGCTCCATAAGACTTACCAACACCACGTTCTCCGAATCAAGATATTTACAGGACAGTTATAAGAAATGATTCTATCGTAGTTATAGTATTCCAAAATACCACCTCTTAAAATATTAAAATAGCAAGGAAATAATGTTATTAAACGGAGTACCACCTCACAAGCTTAAAACTAGCTCTTCACTATGGTAATGTTTCAAGCTACATTTAATATTAAACATTATACCTCGCTATAATTATTATATAAAATAAACATAATAATTGTCAATATTACGATTATGTTACATATAAATAACTTTTTTTGAAAAAGTTTATAAAAAAGTTGACAATGAAAAATTTAAATATTAAGATATAGAAAAAGGAAGTGAGAAATTGGAAAAGACAATTATTATATCTGAATGGCTTAAAGGACATACAAGAAAATATCTAGAAGAGATAAAGTATAATCAAATCAAAAACAATGTAGAATATGCAAGAATAAGAGCAACGGAAAAAAGGAAGATAGCTAAAAAGTTAGTAAATGATGAACTACTTAAATATTATAGAGAGGAAATGATGTAGATGACAAATGAATTTATAAATGTTTTTGGAAGGAGAAGATAAAAATGACTAATGCAGAAAAATATTTAAAAGAAAATGTTTATATTGAGGACATATTAAGTGATTTTAGTAATATGTATGCAGATAATGAATTACAAAAAAGTGTTTTAATATTAGGACTTAAAAAATTTTTTGAGGCACCAGCGAAAAAAGAAGAAACAAAACCTACACTAACAGAAGATGAAAAAGTTATATTAAGGAATATTGGAGAAGATTGTATAAGTTTAATGAGAGTTGATGGAGCTATATTTTTTCATACAGAAGGAAAGGGAATTTTTCCAAACTTATTTAAGTTTATAAAAGAACGGAGAAGAATATGAGATAGCTGAATTGCTGAAAGGAGAATAAAATGAGCTATGATATAACATTTTGCTCAAACAAAAAATGCAAAAACAAGAAATGTAAAAGACACCCTATAAAGCTAAAAGGTTGGTATTATCCAGTCAGTATGGCTGATTTTACAAAATGCGAATTTTGGAAGAACGGAGAAGAATATAGTATAAAGGAACTTCTTTCTGACAATAAATAAATGCAGGAAGATAACGTAAAAACATTCTGGTATAGAGGAGTTGTTAAAAGATGATTAAAGACGAACTAGAAGATTTACTAGATGATTTAGACTTATTAAATAAGCTTTATGATAAAGAATATATAGATATAGAGGAATTTAATGTAATAAAGAACAGAATAGTAGATAAAATGATAGAAAGTCTTCAGGAAAAGAAAGATTTTAACTAGGTTATAATGCTTCTTAATACTTTCGGTAGAAGCTTATAATAAATATTAAGTACCTATGCTTTAAATAGGAGAGAGGAGTTTATTATGGAAAATAATGAACTAGAAGTAAAACAAAATAATGAAAATGCTGTATTAGATTTTAGTGCAGTAAGCAATTCAAAAGTAAAAGTTGAAACAAGATCAACAATTAAAGATTCAAAGACTTTATTTAATCTTGAAACAACAGGAAAGACAATGCTAAATGATATTGTTGGAGAATCAATTAGAGTAAAAGATGTATTAATTAGAACATTTGAAAAGCCTCTAGAACAGCCTGTAATTGATGAGGAAACCGGAGAAATTATTAGAGAATCTGAAAGAACTGTTTCATGTATTTTAATTGATGAATCTGGAAAGCAATATGCAACTGGAAGTAAAACATTTACATTTGATATGTTGAAATATTTAGGACAATATGGTGGAGCTTCTAATTTAAAAGATGGTGTAGATATTAAGATTATTAAAAAAGCAGTAGGAAAGAATGGAAACAAAGCATTATCATTTGAACTACTATAATAGGAGTTGATAAAAATGATGACAGCAAAAGGGATTTATTTAGATTTAGATGAATCGTTATATTTCTATAAGGTTGAAAGATATAAATTTTATTTTTCATCTAGACTTTATAGAGAAAACTTTATAAAGAAGTATGAAGCATTTATTAAGCAAGAAAAAGTAAAATTTGAAGCAAAATACAATACTGTAATAACTGATTCAAACTTTTTTGCTTTTGTACTATATAGTAGAATAGAAAAAAGAGGATTTAGAGTAGAAGTAATAGACTATTCTAGCAAAAAGACAAATGAAGTGATAACATCTATGCCTTTTGTAGAGCTAAGAATGTTATAGAAAAGAGGTTAAAATGGTAATAGGTATATGTGTAAGTTTTCTTTTTGGTTTTATATTAGGATATATTACTTGTTTGAATAGTGAGGTGTAATTATGGCTAAAAAATTAACAGATAAAACTTCATATTCATATAGTAAGATAAAGTGGACAAGATCTGATACAGCAAGATTAAGAAGTGCTATTAATACTTTTAATAAAGAAGTAAAAAAGCATATAGATAGTATTCCAGAAAAAGCTCGTCCAAAACTAAAAGAGTATAAAGATGTAAAATCTTCTATTCATTCTAGAAAAGATTTAGAGCTTGCAATTTCAACAATGAAAAATATTAAGAATAAAAATGCTTTTAAATTGATTTCATCTGAATCAAATCCAAATGTAAAGATTACAAATTGGGAATTACAGACAGCTAAAAGATATGATAGAAGGAATCAAATGAAGCTTCAAATTGAGTATAATAAAGTAATTTCTGATATAAGAAAAACTTCAAAGCCTCAACTTGATATTTATGGAGAGCCACTACTTGATGAACAAGGGAAACCTATGGTAAAAGCTACATTTAGTACAGCTCAAAAATCTAAACTTGAAAGCTATCTATCTAAAAGTAATGTAGAAATGCTATTAGAATCTAGAGATTATGAAAGACAGCAGGATTTACTAGAAAGAATATATAGAAGAGGAACAGATGAGTTCGATTATAGAAAAGCAAAGCAGTATAAAGATAATTATATGAAAATGTTAGAAGGTTATCAAAATCTAGATAATTATGATGAAGTTGTAGAAAAGTTAGAATCAATAGATCCAAAAGACTTTTATGACTTCATTAAAGATAAAGATAAAGAAGGATCTGATAACTTTAAAGATCATTATGATAATCGTATGCTACAAGTAGACTTTAATAATTTTGCTAGAGATTTAGGAATAAATATAGATGACACATATGAACCTGTTACAGAAAACATATTCTAAAGGGGAAGATAATTAATGTGAAAAAGTACACAGCAGATTTTGAAACGTGTACTTGGCTTGAAGATGAAACTTTTGTATGGGCTTATGCAATTTGTGAAATTGGAAATGAAAAGAACATTATTATTGGAAACTCTTTAGATGACTTCATGAAGTTTTGCGAAAATTCAGATAATAGCACTTTTTATTTCCATAATCTCAAATTTGATGGCTCTTTCATTTTAAACTGGTGTTTAGAAAATGGATATACATTTATTAAGGATAGAAAAGAAGCTAAAAGTAAAACTTTTTCATGCTTAATATCTGATACAGGTTTATTTTACCAGATACAAATATGGTTTCATAAGAAAAATAAATATGTGAAAAAAGTTACATTTTATGATTCATTAAAAATAATACCTATGCCTGTAAGAAAAATACCAAAAGCTTTTAATCTGGAAGAGTCCAAATTAGAGATAGATTACAATAAAGTAAGAGCAAAAGAGAATTATAAATTAACAGATGAAGAAAAAGAATACATTAAAAATGATGTAGTCATAGTTGCAAAAGCACTTAATATGCTTTTTCAAGAAAAACTTACTAAAATGACACAAGGAAGTAATGCTCTTTCAAATTATAAAGAGATGATGGATAAGAATAAATTTAGTTACTATTATCCAAATCTAGATAAAGATGTAGATAGTGATATTAGAAGATCATATAAAGGTGGATTTACTTATTTAAATCCTAAATATAAAGAAAAAGAAGTAGGAGAAGGTGTAGTTCTAGATGTTAACTCGCTTTATCCATATTGTATGCACGAGAAGGTCTTACCTTATGGAGAGCCTATATATTTTGATGGTAAATATAAAGAAGATAAAGTCTATCCTTTATATGTTCAAATGTTAACGTGTTCATTTAGATTAAAGAAAAATAAAATTCCGACAATACAAATAAAAAACTCATATTTCTTTAAAGGGAATGAATATCTGGAATCTTCAGAAAGTATAGAAGGGGATATAGTAGAGCTAGTCTTAACTTCTGTAGATCTTAAATTATTTTTTGAACAATATGATGTAGAAAATGTAAGATATATTGCAGGATATAAATTTAGAGGAAAGCAAGGTTTATTTACAGATTATATAGATAAATGGACTAAAGTAAAGATAGAATCAACCTTATCTGGAAATAAACGGTCGTAGAAGCATGGCTAAACTAATGCTAAATGCACTCTATCGGTAAATTTGCTACATCACTAGTTACTAGAGAAAAAATTCCATATATGCAAGATGATATAGTTAAATATATCATGGGAGATGAGGAAGATAAGAAGGGCTTATATATACCTACAGGAACATTTATTACAGCTTATGCTAGAGAAAAGACAATTAGAACATCTCAAGCGATAAAAGACTATTCAATAAAAACTTATGGAGAGGATAAATATTGCTATAGTGATACTGATTCTATCCATACAACTTTACCTATTGAAGATTTACTAAAATTTTGTGAAATAGATGATGTAAAACTAGGATTCTGGAAGATAGAAAGTAAATTTAGGAAAGCAAAATTTATAAGACAAAAGTGTTATTTAGAAGATATTTATGATGAAAAAGAAAAAGATTATAAAGTCAAGATAACGTGTGCAGGAATGCCTGAAAGTTGCTATCAATATGTAACATGGGATACATTCAAGACAGGCTTTAGTTGTAAGGGGAAACTAACATATAAGACTGTAAAAGGTGGAGTAAAGCTAGTTGAAACAGAATTTACAATTAAAGATGATATGATAAAGAAGAACATTGAAAAGTTTTAAAAAGTAACGTACAATGAACATGAAGGAGATGATCATTGTGCGTTATTTTGATTTTTTATTTAATAATGATTTACTAAAAGTATTAGCTATATGTATAGTTCTAGATACTATTTTTGGAGTATTAAGAGCTATAAAACAAAAGAAGATAAATTCTAATATAGGAATTGATGGAATCATTCGTAAAGTAGGAATGTTAACATCTGTAATCTTTTTTGCATTAATAGATGTAATATTAGAACTTAATTTAATCGGATTTATTCCAGATGAAGTAAGAAAAGCTATTAATTTAGAATCTGTAGGAATTGCAAGTTTATTTAATTTACTATTTATTATTTTTGAAAGTCTTTCAATATTAAAGAATATGATAAAATGCAAACTCCCTATTCCTAAAAGATTACAAACTCTATTAGAAAATATCTTCAATAAATTTACTGAAGAGCTAAAAGAAAGTGAGGAAAAATAATGAAAGGTATTGATATATCTGAACATAATGGAGTTATAGATTTTAATAAACTAAAGAATGAAGTAGATTTTGTAATGGTAAGAGCAGGTTTTGGAGCAAGAGTTAGTAATGGAAATTTCCCTCGGAGCAATTATGGATAAAAGGTTTAAAAGAAATGTAGAAGGCTTAATAAAGACTGGTATTCCTTTTGGAATCTACTATTATTCTTATGCTCTAAATGAGAATGAAGCTAAAAAAGAAGCTGATTCTATTTTATATATTATTAAAGATTATAAAGATTATATATCATATCCTGTTGCAATAGATATGGAAGATTCAGATAAATATAAGAAAAATGCTGGATTTCCAGATAATAAAGCACTATGTAATATCTGTAAAACAGCTTGTGATATTATCGGAAATGCAGGTTACTATCCTATAATTTACGCAAATCTAGACTATTTTACACATTATCTAACTGAAGATTCAATATCTAAATACAATAAATGGCTTGCATGGTGGGATAAAGAAGCAATTAATAAAATAGATAAAAAGAAATATCAAATGCTTCAATACTCTTCAATAGGTAAAGTAGAAGGTGTTGGAACAAATGTAGATTTAAATGAAAGTTTTATAGAATACAATAAATTAATAGCATATCTAAATAACATTAAAAAGATTCAAGAAATAAAATTAAAAACTGGTATACAAGATTTAACAATTCAATACATGAGCTGTTATAAGTTCGGAAATTTCTTAATAGATAAAATTTACAAAAGAATAAATGCTAAAAAACTTCCAAAAGATACAAAAGATGATATTCATAAAGTAGTACAAAAAGAATACGGTTTAGAAGATAAGACAGTAGTATTTTTAGAAAACTTTATCTATTCTGAGCATTTATTCTTAAAGTTATATAGAGCTATATGTGAGGAGAAATAATTATGTCTTGGATAAGTGAAAATAGAGCTTTATCTGTTTCAGAGATGGAAAATAATGCGGATATAATTATAGCATATTATAGAAGTCTTAATTATTCAGACTTAACTATTGCTTCTATTCTAGGAAATATGGAAGCTGAAAGTAGTATGTCGCCTGTAAGAACTGAAGTAGGTGGACAAGGATATGGACTTATACAATGGACTCCTGTAAGTGTACTTCAAAATCATTGTAATACTTTAGGACTTTCTCCATATACTTCTGGAGATGTACAATTACAAGTTATAGATAAAGAGCTAGGAACTTCAAGTGTAAATGAATGGTACACTACAAGTGCATTTATTAATAACTATACTTCATCTGGAGCAACCTCTGATATGATAGGAATAACTTCATCACAGTTTAAATCTAACTCTATGAATTTTAGTTTAGATAAATTAACAATACTATTTATGGTAGGAAGGTTAAGACCATCATATGATCCATCTATTAATCATATTAATACTAGAAAAATGATGGCGGGACTATGGTATGACTATATGGGCGGAATTCCACCTACTCCACCTATACCGCCTATTCCACCTGTTCCACCTCCTTTTACAGGTGGTGGTAATAGAAGAGGTAGAAGGATAGTATGTTGGAAAAAGCATTATTTACAATAAAGAAAGGAATTGATATAATGAAAAAAGAAGAGTTTGACTCAAAAGTAACTTCAATTATGGACAAAATAGGACAAGAAGCTTCGAGTCTAGTTTTAGATGATGTTGCAGTTTTACTTACAGATAATGAAAATATGAATAAAGAGATAGAGAGTAAGGATAAAGAAATTGCAGACCTAAAAAAGAGAAATGATACACTTCAAAGAGTAAATGGAAATTTACTATTACAAGTAGGTGTAGGACAAGAAGATAAACCTAAAAACATAGAAGAGAATAAAGGTAGACCTATTTTTGATCCAAAAAGTTGTTTTGATTCACATGGAAACTTCATAAAATAATTTTAAGGAGATGATATTATGATCGCTGAAGGCTTAAAGACAGCTCTAAATGGTATTTTAGAAACAGCTGTTGCTGATGATCGTGTTTATGCAAAATACATTGATCAAATTAGACCAGACACAGATATTAAAGTATGGGCTAAACCTATACTAGATAATCAAGCTATCATGAATGACTTTTTCAATATGTTAGTACAAAGAATTATGTATACACAAATTGAAACAAAGTTATTTGATAACCCTCTTCAAGTTCTAGAAGGGGATCAAGTTCCACTAGGATCTATTGGACAAGAAATTTATACAAATCCTATTAAAGGTAGATTATTTAATGTTGATGATTTTGCAGGTTTACTTGCTAAATATGAAGCAGATGTTAAAGTTCAATATATGCACGTTAACTCTGATATTCAATATCCTGTAACTGTAACAAGAGCTAAAATTGTTGACGCATTTACTTCATGGGAGAACTTAAACGCATTCATTGATTCTATTACTAATGCTTTATATAATGGAGCATATATTGATAGATATAGAATGAGTAAAGATCTAGTAGCAAGTGCTTACATGGGAAATAATGTTCAAATTGAAGTTGTAGATGAAATTACAACTCCAGATCTTGCAAAAGCTTTTGTAAAGAAAGCAAGAAATCTTTATAAGATGTTTAAATTCCCTTCAACACAATATAATGCTTGGAGAAAAGTTGGCGGATATGGAAGAGATATTGTTACATGGTGTAACCCTAATGACATAGTAATTCTTTTAAGAGCTGATATTTCTACAGAATTAGATGTTGAAGTTCTTGCAAATGCTTTCAATATGGATAAGACCACATTAATGGGAAGAATCTTAGATGTTGATAATTTTGACATTTATGATGGAGATACAAAAGTATTTGATGGAAGTAAAATTCTAGGTATTGTATGCGATTCTAAATGGTTTAGAATTAAGACTAGGGAGCTTACAATGGATGAATTTTACAATGCAAATAATAGAACATGGCAATTCTACTTAAATGATGTTAGAATGTACCAGTATTCATTGTTTGCAAATGCTGTTGTTTTTGCAACAGAATTACCTAATGTTGGAGCTGAAACTGTAGTTTATGATCATGATGGTTATGGTGGATCATTTGATATTGCTTTAGGAGAACAAAAAACTTTAGGTATAATTGTAAATCCAACGAATGCTACAACTCCAACAATATTTAGTTCTTCAAATGAAAATGCTGTTACAGTAACAAAAATAGATGATAGACACGTTCGTATTACTGGTGTAGGAGCAGGAGAATCATTTATTACAGCTTCTAATAATGGACATGAAGATGTTGTTGGTGTTACTGTTATAGAATAAAACTCCTTTTCTTTAGGGAATAGGGAATTTCCCTATTCTCTTATTTTATATTTAAAAGAGGTGTAATATGAGAATAAATCCGGATACATATGTAAAACTAGTACATTTAGATGTAACTCCAGAACATCAATTAACGTTTAATAGTTTGCAAGATCAAAAGAACTTTTTTGATTCATTAAATGGTTTAGTTCTAGACAATTTTACATATCAAAGAAAAGATAACATTATAAGATACCCTTATGTTTATGATAATGTAGAACTTTATAACTATTGTGTATATTGTAATGTAGATTATTCAGATAAATATTATTATGCTTATGTAACAGATTTAAAATATGTAAATGATAATATGACAGAAATAAAAATTGAAACAGATGTATTTCAAACTTGGCAATTTGATTTTATATATAAAAAATCTTATATAGAAAGAAAACACGTTACAGATGATATAGCAGGAAATTATACAATTGCTGAACCTGTAATGACAGGAGAATATGTAAATAATTTTTCTTATCAATTTCCATTAAATGATATAGGTTATGTAGTAAACTGGAGTGAACTTCCAGATGGTACAACAAAACCATTAACTCCATTCGGTGGGCTTCCATCTGGTGGCGGATATAATCTTTATTATAATTATAATGATATTGCTACATTTATTGAAGATTATTCATCATCTACATCACAAACAACATCTGAAGCAATTCAAAATATTTATGCTATTTCAAGAAAATTTGCTACTAAAGATGATTCATCTGCATTAATAGTTGGAGAAAATGCTCCTATTGAATTTAGTTATAATATAATAAAATCAACTTCTTTAGATGGTTATGTACCTGTAAATAAAAAATTATTAACATATCCATTTTGCTATTTAATGATGAGTAATAATACTGGTGTAGCAAATATTTTACATTATGAAAAATTTATTTCTAATGACTGTGAATTTGTTGTTAAAGGAATAGCAACAGCAGGTTGTTCAATTAAATGTGTTCCTCAAAATTACGGACATTCTGGAATGTCAAATGAAGAGGAAGGAATACTAGCAGGACAATTTCCTTTACTTAATTTCAATAGAGATATATACGCAGACTGGTTATTAACTAATTCAACATCTCTAAACTCTCAAAAAGAACATGGCTCTACACTAGCATTAGCAGGAACTATTGGTGCAGTTATAAGTGCAGTAGGAGCAGGTATAGCAACAGGTGGAGCAATGATAGCCCCTATGCTTGGAGCTGTAGGCAGTTTAGTTTCCGTAGCAAGTGGAATAAAAACTATAATAGACGCAAACAATACAGACTATGAACATAGCTTAATACCAAATAGTTTAAATTCACTAACTAATAGTGCAGAAATTAATACAGCTTCAGAATGTAACGGATTTTGGTTTTATGACTATTCAATTAAAAGAGAATTTGCTGAAGTAATAGATAATTTCTTTTCTATGTACGGATATAAAGTAAATACTATGGAAGTTCCAAATCTTCATACTAGAACGAACTGGAACTATTTAAAAATTTTAGATCCAAATGTAGAAAGTGATAATGTTCCAGAAAAAGATATGTTATTATATAAGAAAATGCTTACAAATGGTATAACATTTTGGCATGATCCATCAACATTTAGAGATTATTCACAAAGTAATACTAACATATAGAAAAGAGGTGTGAAATGGGAAGAAGAAAACAAACATATAGAAATAATCATGAGTTTGTAGATACAGCATATGTCAATTCACAAACATATTTTGATTATCTAGCTAGATTTAAACAACTTGCAATAACACAGTTTGAATGGATAAACTTACCAGAATCCATGAATGCTACTTATCTTGAAATGACACTTTATTACATGGGACAATGTGCATTACTAAAAGATGAAAATTATGGATTCATAAATACAAAAGCAGTAGCAAATGGTAAGTTAAATATTTATGGACTTCCAACAAATTTAAATTGCTTTTCTTATGAATATCACACAAACAGAAAATTATATACAGGAATTAAAGATAATGAATATGATTCATGTATTCTAGTAAAAAATAATGCAGATAGATTACCAACAGCTCCAACACTTGAACTTTTTGCTAAAAGATTATATGAAGCGGAAAGAACATGTGATGTAAATGTAAAAGCACAAAAGACTCCACTTATATTAAGAGGAGATGAAAACTCATTATTAACACTTAAAAATCTTTACGTTAAATATGATGGTAATGAGCCTGTAATTATAGCAGACAAAAATCAACTTGGAAAAGAAGTAGTAGAAGCAGTTTCAACTGAAGCTCCTGTTGTTTTTGATAAATTAATGATATATAAAATGCAAATATGGAATGAAGCTTTAACATATTTAGGTATTAATAATGTTGCAGTTGAAAAGAAGGAAAGACTAGTTGAATCTGAAGCTACTGGAAACAATGAACTTATAAACTTAAATCTAGAAGCAAGATTAAATGTAAGAAAAGAAGCTTGTAAACAATTTAATGAATATTTTGGTTTAACTGGAGATAAAGCAATAGATGTTAAAGTAAGATCTGATTTATTTAATGTTGTTAAAACTACAGATTCAATTTATGACCTTCCAAAAGAAGATAAAGAATTAGTAAAGGAAGAGGTGTTATAATATGTCAAGATATACTATGCAATTAAGAGCTGTTGAAAAGTTATACGGACATGATGAACTTCTTTCATGGTTTAAAGATTATGATATGTCAGATTACTTAACAACAGAGCAAATGAACTTAATAGCTACTAGACTTCCAACATGGAGCAAAGATAAACTAGCTCAAAGATGTATTGATAAATATTATATGCGTGAGATAGGTTTTGAAACTCCATATCTATTTAAGCATATGCTAAAAGTAAGACTAGATGAAATAATGCAAATTAAACTTCCATATTTATATTCTTTAGCAATTGAATATGATCCTTTAGTAAATGTAGATTATAAAGAAAGTTATACTAAAAGTATTGAAGGAACTAATACAGGAACAAGTAATAATAGTGAAACAACTGGAGAAGATGTTACATCTAATGGAAGTTCAAGTACAACAGCAACAAATACAACTACTTCATCAAATCTTGAAGTAAATTCGGATACTCCACAAGGTAGAATTACTAAAGAAGGCATTTTAGCAGGAGATTACGCAACAACAACTTCCGCAGGAGAATCAGATACTACTTCATCATCTAGTGGAACATCAACAGACACAAATACAGTAGATAGAGATATTGAAAGAAGTCTAGAAGGAAGCTATTCACAGGCTGATACAAAAGAAGAAACATTTACTAGAACAATGAAAGGAAATTCTGGAGTAATGACTACAGCTCAAAAACTTATTGAACAATATAGAAAAATAGTAATAGCTGTAAATAAAGAAATAGTAGATGAACTAGATAATTTATTTTTAGGTTTATTAGAATAAAAAGGAGATGATTATTTATGTGGAGATTTCCAAAATTACCATTCTATGCTAAATTCGGAGCAATTCCAGAAAGTTATCTAATAGCACTTTCTTATGAAGAGCAAATTTTATGGTTATGTCATCAAATGAGTGAATTTGATGAAAAATTAGCAAAATATTTTGAAGATGTAAAAGCATATGTTGAAGAGGTATTAGAAAATCTAGATGTAGAATTAGATAAGAAGCAAGATAAACTTACAGCAGGAGAAAATATTGTAATTGATGAAAATAATGTAATTTCTGCAATAGTAGATCCTATTACATATAAATATACTCCTATTAATGGAAGCTATTATAATCTAGATGTTCCTTTAGGTAGTGAAGTAAGCTTGACTCCTGTTGCTGGAGAAAATACAGCTCATGCTTTTGTAGAAGGAATAAAACAAAATGATAAATTCAAAATTAAAGGTAACTACAAAGCAGGTATTGTGGATCCTCAAGGAAATGTTCTATTACATTTAGAAGATCAAGGATATGAAACTTTTTATGCTATGACAGATGGAGATTTACTTGTTTCATGGTTTAATACTAATGAAGTTACTCCAGAACTATATAGATATATTGGTGGAAATGAAGTTATTGAAAGATTCGAAGATAATGAAACTGAAATTAATAAACTTAAAAGAACAACTAATTCAATAAATGGAAATGTTGAAGGAATATTAAATTCATATATAGAACTAGGTTTTGATACTTTATATAATACAAATGTACCTTTAAATAATTCCGCAAATCTTCCTATAATGGATTTTGTATTAAGAGGAAATGTAAGACAAGATGGAACTCCATCTGTAGAAAATCCTATAATTCCTATTCCTGTTAGTGGAACTCATAGTTTAATTATTTCTAACGGATATACTGGAGCAAATAATAATAAAGAATTTACATTCCATTTAGGAGATATTGTACTTGCTTCATCTGGAACTATACAAGATACTATTCAAGTAGATCCAAATGATAATACACGTTTTAGACATTATACTTATGTTGGAAAAATAGATTCATATAATGGAGAAACAATTGAAGGCGAATATATATCTTCTACAGGTGGTTTAGATACTGGAGCTACAATTTATTACGAATTACCATCTAATGAAGCAACTTCTGAAGTTATTACTTCTATTCAATTACATAATGAATTAAAAGCTTTACTTGAAACAAATATACCACGTGGAAATAATACACTTACTTTTGATGATGGTGTTACTACAACTAAACCTCATTTAAGTGGAATATTTAGAAGAGTATACTATAATGTAAATAATTTTGTAGAAGATAATGATAATCAAATTCCAACAAATGGAGCAGTCTATAGAGCTATACAAAATGTTGGAGAAAATAGTTATACAATTGCAGGAAATGTTAGATGGTTTACTAGTGGAACTGGAGATATAACAGGTAATGATCTTACTACAATGGATAATCTAGTACAAGAATTATTACAACATAAAAATCCTAATTTTGGAATGACTGTATGGGACGGAGAAATTATGGTATGGCTTCCATATACATATTCCGCAACTACTACTATTGATGATCAAGTTGACTGTGTTATAAGTGGACTATGTGAACTTAATGATTTAGGTGTTTATAGATATGTATTTAACTATACAAATAGTCCTAATATTCATGAATGTACTGTTACTATTTCACAATTTCAAGGTGGTGGTGGAACAGCTGATGTGTTCTATACTACTATTAAACAAGATGTTATTCTAAATGCTGATGGAAGTTCTAATTATAATTTTACAAATGGAAATTATTATTATCTACCTCGTGCATATAACTTATCATATGTAAATTATAATGGACAAACTATACAAGATACTAACTTACATGACTGTATTTTCTATTATAAAATAAATACTTCTAGTACAAGTAATTCTCAAGAAATTAGAAGAACTGATATAAATAGTGATCCTGTTACAACTATTAGTTATAAACTTTTCTGGGATAGTAGATTAAACTATTGGCAATTACAAACAATAGATCCTTACTATGAATATGTTCATAATTATCATACATTAGAACACGTTTCAACAGTAGATACTATTCCTTCTACTGGTGGTAATAATAATGTTCCAACAGTAGGAGCTGTAAGAAATTATATAACTAATACAGAAATAATGAAAATACGTTTCGGCGTTTCAGATGCAACAGAAAAAAGAGAAGCATTTAATAAATTAAATACAATATGGCAAACATTGAATAATGGAACTCCTGTATATGCTTTATTATGGACAGGATCAAGCACTGCACTTATAACAAATTGCTCATCTGCTAGTTCAGGTGGAGTAATTACTAGATATATGTTACATATTTTGTATAGTGGTGCTTCCTCTCCTACCGTAGCTACTCTTTATACAACAGAACTTTCAGATACTAATACATGGGACTGGTATAATTGATAAAAAATTAATACTTAATTGACAATTATTTAATTAAATGATATATTTAAATTGCATAACTGAATATGCTCTTATTTTTATAAGATCTTCCTAAATTATATTAAATAACCGTTCAAAAAGCAGAAATAAAGACTAGATTTTATTCTAGTCTTTTTTCTGTTACTAATTTATTTTTCTCTAATAACTCTATGCAGTCGCATACAAATTCAGTAAATCCTATTTTATTCTTTTCTAGAATCTTCTTTAATCTGTTATAATCTTCTTCTTTAAGTTTACAATTTAATTGTTTGTATTTTTCATTGTAATAAGGATAACCGAACTTGTCTTTATATCTTTCATAATGTGATAGATTTTCATTGTTTTTTGGTTTACTCATATAACTTTATACCTCCTTCCTTAAAATTGATTTTTGGTATGTTTTTGTTTGAAA